>Ga0129308_1000456_pt1 | contig 60732 bp, 47 predicted proteins | sample L827metagenome_FD_94440 | JGI IMG/M metagenome (GOLD analysis project Ga0129308, IMG submission 94440) | Ring-tailed lemur group fecal microbial communities from Wisconsin, USA - L827 metagenome | ecosystem: Host-associated > Mammals > Digestive system > Large intestine > Fecal | place: USA...
TGCTTGACTCATCAGTCAGTCCTCCTTCAATAAAGATAGTTACTTTCCTTAAAAATCCCAATTATCTCACTGAATAGCACCTACTGAAGATGCCTTTTATTTCCCTCTTCATTTACTTTATCTGACGTTAATTCCATTCTGACTTTAAAAAAATCTATTTTTTTTGAGAAATTTAAAAATTTCCATAGTCTTACATCAAATTTGTTTTCAGACAACCAGGCTAAAGGATCATCTTACAAACAAAAATATTTTCATAATATTAAAATTCTGCTTCTCATTATATCTTTTAAAGTACAATATAAACAAAAGAAAAGGAGGATTTAACATGAGTTTTCCAAAGAATTTTTTATGGGGCGGCGCTACAGCTGCCAATCAGTGTGAAGGGGCCTGGAATGTTGATGGAAAAGGACCAAGCTGTGCTGATGTAATGACGGCTGGCTCGGCACAAAAAGAACGCATCAATACAAGAACGGTTCAGGAAGGTGTCTACTATCCAAGTCATAACGCTATTGACCATTATCATCATTACAAAGAGGATATTGCACTGTTTGCGGAAATGGGATATAAGTGTTATCGTATGTCTATCAACTGGTCCCGTATTTATCCAACGGGATTAGAACAAACACCTAATGAAGCCGGACTGGCGCATTATGATCATGTCTTTGATGAGTGTTTAAAATATGGTATTGAACCTGTCGTTACCTTATCCCATTACGAAACACCATTAGGTCTCGTAGATGCCTTTGGGGGTTGGAAAGACCGTCGCTGTATTGATGCTTTTGTCAGATACTGCACAACTGTTATGGAACGTTATCAGGGTAAAGTCAAATACTGGATGACCTTTAACGAGATTAACTGTATGTCACTTAATGGCTGGAATGCCGGCGGGGTGATTGAAAACGATGAAGCGACTTTAATGCAGGCAGCCTATCATCAGTTTGTAGCCAGTGCCAAAGTGGTCAAAAAAGGACACGAAATTGATCCTGAAAACAAAATTGGCATGATGTATGGCGGACTATTCTCTTATGCCGCTACATGCAATCCAGACGATGTCATGGCTAATGTCACAAATATGAATTCCGCCCTCTTTTATTGTGATGTCATGTGCCGGGGATATTATCCTGCTTATAAATTAAAGGAATTGGAAAGGAAGGGCATTACTTTAGAAACCGAACCTGAAGATGCGCAAATTTTATTAGAGGGAAAAGTAGATTATCTGGCTTACAGCTACTACATGTCCCTGGTTGCCGGAGCTAAAACAACAGGTATGGATTTAGCGACAGGAAACCTTTATACTGGATATACAAACCCATATCTGAAAACCACTGACTGGGGATGGCAAATTGATCCGGTTGGTCTGCGAATTTCTTTGAATCTGCTTTATGATCGTTATCAGCTGCCTTTATTTATCGTTGAAAATGGTCTTGGTGCTGTAGACAAAAAAGAAAAAGACGGAACCATCAATGATGATTATCGTATCGACTACATGAGAGATCACATCACAGAAATGAAAAAAGCAGTTGAACTTGATGGTGTCGATTTAATGGGATATACTCCATGGGGATGCATTGATTTAGTTTCTGCCGGAACTGGCGAGATGAAAAAGCGATATGGCTTTATTTATGTCGATGTTGATGATGAAGGCAGAGGCACCTTTGCCCGTTCCAAGAAAAAATCCTTTGACTGGTATAAGAAAGTGATTGCTTCTAATGGCGAAGATTTAGACTAAAGACAAAGCCTCAGAATTACGGACATTCTGAGGCTTTCATATTAATCTTTAAGCAATTCCCTTGGGTTCTTCGTCACAAGGATTTCTTTTTGTCTGGCATTGGAAACGTAGGCGTAAATAGTTGTTGTAGTGATGGAACTGTGTCCTAATATTTTCTGGATATAAGCGATATCTACATCCTGTTCCAGTAACATCGTGGCAAAAGTATGGCGAAACATATGGGGTGTAATGTGTGTCTCTGTATGAATACTATACTTACGGATAATATAGCGCACACTTTGATCACTGATAGGCCGACCTGCATTGTTAATAAAAAAATATCCACATTCCCGGATAATTTCCTCATAGCGACAATAATATAGACTTAGGGCAAGAAGTACAGTCTGACCTAAATAAATGACCCGCTCCTTTGAGCCCTTTCCATTGACTCGAATATACTGCTGTTCAAAATCAATATCTTCCTTTTTCAGACTGCATAATTCAGAAACCCTGACACCCGTGCCAATTAATAATTCAATAACAGCTTTATCTCTTAAAATAAAAGAATCCTCATTCTTGTCCGAATCCAGTTCTTTAATAATCTGCCTTAAATCCTCAGTCTTAATGATTCTTGGAATTCTCTTGCCTTCCTTGATTTTAATTCTGGATTTACTCATAGGATTCACCTCTAATTGCTCATCATAGACCAAATAATCAAAAAAACTATGCAGAACTGCAAGTTTTCTTTTAATCGTCTTTGGTTTATATTGTTGGTTTAAAACTTCCACATAATCATTTAAGGTTGTTTTGGTGACCTCACTGTTTTCAAAAAAAACAAACGCCTGCTTCAAATCAATGCGATAAGCTTTTAACGAGTGTCCGCTCAAGCGCTTGTTTTTACATGCCTGTAAATATCCATCTATCATTTCTTGTTCAATTTTCATCTTTCTTCCCCGCATATAATATTTCATTATATTTTCCTTTCTAAATCCCATTATAATGCAATCGGCATGGCGGCAAAAGCTATGACTCATTATTTCTCTTAAGAACATTTTTACATAAAACAAACTTAACAACATAAAAACGAGGAAGATCAAAATCTCCCCCGTTTAATAAGAACTAGGATATTTTTTTATTATTGAGCATATTTTCAATGGCTTCCCGACACTGCTGGACACTGCTTGGATTTGTTACATAGTAAATTAAATGCCAGTCAGGCATATAAGCGCCGCCATATTTATACTCATATTCTCCGGTAATTTTCATATGGACAAATTTCCAAACCGCCATATCATCGAGCTGCATTGAAATTAAATCAGTAATTTCATTCGTAGACAGGTTCGTCTCAAACATTCCTTCAACCGCATCCAGGATATTAGAATAATTACTCAGAATGGCCGGTGAAGTCACTTTATTAATAATTCCCTCAAGAACAGCCTGCTGGTTTTCAACACGCATCTGGTCCCCGCGTTCGCTGTCTTCAAACATATAGTCATAAGCATGTCTTTCTCTGGCATAAGCTAATGCTTCTTCACCATTGAGGCTGATATATCCCTGCGGATAAGTCACCGCACCATTAGATATCTCATATTTATTGTAAACCCAGATACCGTCTAAAGCATCCACAACCGCAACAACAGAGGAAAAATTCACCCGCGCATAGTAGTTGATTTCAATGCCCATAAAGTTCTCAATCGTTGAAATTGAGTTCTCCACACCTGCAATCCCTGAATGAGTCAGCTTATCATAAGCATTCATATTGGTTAAAAGCACCCAGGCATCTCTGGGAATGCTTGTCAGAAGAATTTCTTTCGTATTTGGATTGACCGTCATTAACATATTGACATCTGTTCTGGATACTGTAGAAATAGGTCCATATGTATCGATACCGCTGATATAAATTGTAAATGGCGTGTTAACTACATTTACCTGCTTTCTGATATCTTCCATATCTTCAGTCACTTCATAATTCCAAATGACTCTTGTTTTGTCACTAAACTGCTCATCTTCCACTTCCAACAAAGAACGATAGGCTTCATTAATTAACAGAGCATCCGCAGTTCCTCCAAACAGATCATTAATAATTGTTTGATAATCCTCTTCAATATTAAAATAAACACTGCTTAATTCTGCTTTAATGGCCTCCATAGCCAAATTCATGTTATTCAAATCATTTTTAGAGACCAATTCAATATTTTTATCTAAGAGCTGAGAAATCTCCGTGATTTCGGAACTTTCAGGTACTACCACACTCATTGTATAAGTCTTTTTGTTCGCACCGCTGATTTTATTTAACAGGTTTTGCCCTTTAGAAATATATACAGAACCAAAAGCAACCGCAATACTTAAAGCCACACAGATGACCTGAGTAAAAATCTGTCCGCCTTTATTTTTGATTCGCAGCAGCAGAGCCACAAACAGAAAAAATATAATATAAAATGGTGATAACAACAATAATTCAAATTTAAGCGGCAAAGCTCGCAGATGAAAAATCAGATAAGTTAACCACAGTATACAAATTAAATTAATCAATAAAACAATATGCTTTGAATTTATTTTGAATTTAGTTTTCTTTTTATTTTTTTTCATAAAGTCCACCTGATGCTAAATAAATGCCTATTTAGCTGCTCTCCTTTCTAACAAAAAAAATAGTACCGAATAATCAAACCTTTGTCAAGGAATAATGTTGGATTTATCAATCACATCCTGACAAAGTCCGTCTTCTTATCTAAATGCCATTGTCTAGCTTATATTCACCAAAATAAAATGAAAAAGTAAGAATTATATGTTATGATAGCTTTACATGAATGGAGTGATTTTAATGATTATTACAAAAGATATCATTTCTCAATGGACGGATACTAAAACCTTTCACAAAGCCTTAAAATTAATGGATACAACAACGATCAATGTTCATAGTCTCCATTTTATTACAAGTGACTTATTTATTGGCACCGGTGTTGAATTATCGGGGTTAATGACAATCGACAGAAAAATAACTTACTGCCGTATCGCATTATCGCTTGATGGACCAGTGGAAAGTTTTTGTGATGACTTCCAGTGTAGAAATAATGACGATCGCTTGTGCCTGCATACAACGCTGTTTCTTTTAAAAGCCATTCCTCTTTTAAAAGATTATCCTTTGTCCCTTTCCTCGCCTGTCGTGAGCTGGGCACTGCAAAAGGCGGCACTGGCTTTGGATGAAGAAGAACAGGAACCTGTTCATTTAGAAGCGGTCCTCGAAGAAGGCCATTATCAACTGAGAGCGCGTTTTAAAATTGGCCGCAATAAAATGTATTTCATCAAAAATCTGAAGGAATTTATTGACCGCTTTGAAAATCATGACAACTTCAGTTATGGAAAAGACTTCTCTTTTACGCACCAGGAAACGGATATTTTTGAAGAGGATCTGCCGATTTTTCATCTGATTTCAAAATATGTCAAAGATTATAAAACATATAAAATGACGGATGATAATGAAGAAATCAGCCTCAAAAAGGATTTAGTATTATCCGGCAGTTTTCTTGATGACTTTTTTGATATTTTTCAGTCAAAGACACTGGAAATAAAACAGAACAGGAAAGCCTGTCAGGTTTCTTTTGTCAATGCCTCTCCGGAAATACCTATTCAGCTGACAGAAAATAACTATGGTCAATATCTGGGCGTGGCGATGCAAAAACCAAAGATGATGTGTCTGGCCGGAAGCAGATATAAGTATATCTATATGAACTATACGCTCTACCGTACTGACCGGCAGTTCGCCCAAAGTGTTTATCCTTTCTTTTACAATGTCATCAATCATTATACTGATGTTATTATGGATCAGGAAGATATGAAAAGTTTCATGACCAGTCTCTATCCAATTTTATCTCAAACCTCTAAAATCACAGCAGAAAACTTTGCTTTGGAAAAATATGCCCCTCCACAAACGTTATGGAAGTTCTACTTTGACTATCAGAATCAGGCTGTCACTTTAAAACCGATGGTGACTTACGGCGATCGTACATATCAATTTGGCATAGATGATATTGAAGGATATCGCGATCTGCATTCTGAAAACAAGGTCGTTCGTCTCATCAACCGACATTTCAAAATCGATGACCAAAATGTCATTAAAACCTCGGAAAGCGATGATGCTATTTATGAATTTTTAAAGAATGGCCTGCCTTTGTATCACCGTTTAGGAGAAGTATATATCAGTGACAAATTAAAAAACATCAATATTCATTATGCCCCAAAGGTATCTGTCGGCGTTCGCCTGGAATCTAATTTATTAGATATTAAATTAAATCTGAGTGATATGGATATCAAAGAATTGCAGGAAGTACTTATCAGCTACCGGCACAAACAGAAATACCATCGTCTCAGAAGCGGGCAATTTATGCAGCTGGAAGATAACAGCAGCATTGATGTCCTGGCAGAAATGAGTGAGACCTTAAATTTAAAAGATTTAGCTTCAAAATCTGTCAAAATTCCTGCTTTCAGAGTGCTCTATCTGGACCGTCTGTTAGGCGAAAGAGAAGACTTCAATTACAGCAGAGACCGCCACGTTCGCGCCCTGCTCAGAGATTTTAAGACCATAGAGGACAGCGACTACAGTTTGCCTGAAAGTATGCAAAATATTTTGCGCCCTTATCAGAAATTAGGATATCAGTGGTTAAAAACAATGGACCATTATCATTTTGGCGGTATTCTGGCGGATGATATGGGTCTGGGTAAAACCGTGCAGATGATTGCTTTTCTAAAAGACTATTACAGTTCGCAAAAGACAAAACCCTCATTGATCGTTACCCCTGCCTCATTAGTATATAATTGGGAAAGTGAGTTTTTGCGCTTTGCGCCAGAGATGAAAATAAACATTATTGCCGGCAGTGCCAATGACCGCCTGGCATGTTTAAAACATATTCAAAATGATGAAATTCTGATTACCTCATATGACCTTTTAAAAAGGGATATATCACTTTATGAAAATCTCTCATTTGCTTATGAAATTTTAGATGAAGCGCAATTTATTAAAAACAGCGGCACCCTGCAGGCCAAAGCCGTTAAGGCCATTCAGTCAGATCAGCGTTTTGCCCTGACGGGGACGCCTATTGAAAACAGACTCAGCGAATTATGGTCTATTTTTGATTTCCTGATGCCTGGTTTCTTATATCCTTATAAAACCTTTAAAGCGCAGTTTGAGACGGAAATTGTGAAAAGGAAAAACCCTGAAGCTTCCCGCCGACTGCAGCGGATGGTTGGCCCATTTATTTTAAGAAGATTAAAGAAAGACGTTTTAAAAGATCTGCCTGATAAAATTGAAGAAGTAAGCGTCGCTTCTTTAGAAGGCGAACAGAAAAAGCTTTACTTAGCTTATGCAACCAATGTCAAAAACCGTCTGAACCAACAAAATGAAGATGATTTTAAAAAGAATAAAATCCAAATATTAGCTGATTTGCTTCGTTTAAGACAGCTCTGCTGTGATCCATCACTGGTTTACGAAAATTATCAGGGTGGCTCGGCTAAACTTGAACAATGTATGGCACTGGTGGAAAGCTGCATCGACGGCGGACATAAAATTCTCTTATTCTCCCAGTTCACAAGCATGTTAGATATTCTAAAAAAGGAGCTTAACAAACGACAGATTCCTTTCTATCTGATTCAGGGCGAAACCAAAAAAGAACAACGTGTGCGGGATGCAGAAGCTTTCAACCATGATGACACACCGGTTTTCCTTGTTTCCCTTAAAGCTGGCGGTACCGGCTTAAATCTGACCGGAGCTGATATTGTGATCCATTATGATCCTTGGTGGAATGTCGCTGTTCAAAATCAGGCGACAGACCGTGTTCATCGTATCGGGCAAAAACGAGTTGTCACTGTTTACCAGATGATTGCCAAAGATACGATTGAAGAAAAAATCGTGGAACTGCAGAAAACAAAACAGGAACTGGTCAATGAAATATTGACAGGTGACAACACCTCACTCTCCAGTCTGTCCAAAGAAGAATTACTGGAAATCCTGTCTTAAAGATTTTTATAATTCATATCAAATAATTTCGTTTTTCAAATGAAAAAAAGTATAATATAGGTAAAGGAGGAATTAATGATGAATGAAGTTTTAGAAAATATTAAAAACCGCAGATCCTGCCGTTCCTATCTGCCTGATGAAGTACCGGAAGCACTTATTGAAAAGGTTGTCGAAGCTGGGACCTATGCCCCAACTGGTATGGGAATGCAGTCTCCGATTATCATCGCAGTCACCAACAAAGAAGTGCGGGATCATTTATCAAAAATGAACGCGGCCGTGATGAATGGTAAAAACGATCCATTTTATGGCGCACCTGTCGTTCTTGTTGTCTTAGCGAACAAAGAACGCGGCACCTATATCTATGATGGATCAATCGTCATGGAAAATATGATGCTTGCGGCCAGCTCCCTGGGGCTTGGAAGCTGCTGGATTCATCGGGCAAAAGAAGAATTTGCCTCTGAAGAAGGCAAGGCGCTTTTAAAATCATGGGGTGTTGAAGGCGATTATGAAGGAATAGGCCATTGCATTCTTGGCTACCCGGCAAATACCGGTAAGGCAAAACCACGTAAGGAAGATTACGTTATCTGGGTAAAATAACAGACAAACAAAAAGGGAATCCTGATCGGCAAGTATCTTTGGATCCCTTTTTTTCTATTTATTAAATGTTTCAAGATGTTGGTAAAGTGCACCAATCAGATTGGCATCATTGCGGAATTTGCATGGCACAATTTCCGGTTTTGCCAGTTCAAAGCCCAGATTCGCAAAGATTTCATCAAAATTCTTTTGAATCAGCGCCAACAACAGCGGCTGAGCACTGATGCCTCCGCCAATCGCTACTTTTTCACAGTCAAAGATAACATGAATGTTAAAGATCTGTATAGCCACTTCTTTAGCGAACTGGTCAACAGCTTCGATTACCGCCTGATTGCCTTCATTCGCCATTGCAAAGATTTCATGACCAGTCAGCTTTTCTTCAGTACCTAATTTTTCCTGAACTCTGTTTAACAGTCCGGCTATGCCATTCCGCACAGCCCAGCTCCATTGGTTGTTTTCCGCTTCCAGACAATGCGTTTTAATCGATGAAAATTCTCCGGCGCTAAAATGTCTTCCAGTATGAACCTGATGATCTTTGACAAGACAGCCGCCAATACCAGTCCCTAAAATTACAACTGCACCATCCTGAATGTCTTTGAGATTGCCAAAACCAATCTCCGCATTAGCCGCACATTTAGCATCATTGCCAATCGTGATTGGTACTGGACAGCGCTGCTGCAAAATGCTGACGGTTTCCGTATTCACAATATAATGCAAAGCCCCGCCAGTATAATTAAACCCACGTTCAGGATCAATAATTCCCGGCATACTAATGGCAATTCCTGAGATATGACTGGCATATTGATCATAAAGTCCGCCAATCACCTCCAGAAACTGTGCCATACTTTCCAATGGTGAAGGCACGCTGGATTTTTCCAGAATTGTTAAATCTTCCTGAATTAAAGCAAATTTAATGGCACTGCCGCCAATGTCTAAAACCAAATACTCTTTCATTTTTTTGTCCCCTTATTCTATTTTTTTGCCAGCTCATTCCCGTAAGCTATTAGGCATTGTTTCTCATTGATACTGATAATGATTGCTTGTCACCGACTGACAGGTGACAAAGAGAAAATCCAATAAATACTGCAAAGAAAGCTGTGTAAAAAAGTGGGAAAGCTTTCTCTTTTCATGCGCATATTTATAAAAATGCAGACGGTTTACCTCGGGCAAAGGCATCTCCCCATCCTCCATGGGACATAACAGACAGACCTCTGTTTTTGCCATGCTTAACTGCCTGAGACATTCCCTGATCCAGGGAAAGTCATTGTGTAAATCATAGGTGACAATCATCGCCAGGTCGCCTTCACGCAAGGACGCTGCTCTTTGTTTGTCAGTCAGGCGGATTTTTTTGATAGGCCAAGATACTAAAGCCATATTTTCCGCAAAATTTTCGATCGCCAAATCATTATCAGTCAGTGAAAAAAAATAAATATTTCCTGCCCGCTTCATTTGTTCTGCCGTATCCCTTAATTGCGATATATCCAGCAGGGCAATTGTTTTTTGAATAACTTTATTATAAATCGGTGTTAAATGCCCCTCATCACTCACATCCGTCTTTTCTTGTTTTATGTTCCTGTAAAATCCCTCATTCAGATCCTTTAAAAGTTCAAACTTCAGCTGCTCAATGCCCTGAATCTTCATTTTAGCCAAAGCATTGTAGATGGTTGTCAGGGAAATGAAGCAATTCTTGGCAATACTTTTAGCGCTCATATTCACAGCTTCATCTGGATGTGCCAAAACAAAATCGACAAAGATCTGCTCTGAAGGCGTATAATGCGAAACTTTGTTTATTTTTTCGAATGCACTCATTTGTTACCCCCAATCTCATCCTTCAGGCACGCAATAGCCCAGGCCTGCGCTTCTACATACATTTTCGTAAGCACTTCAGGATAAGGTATCCAGACTAACTGATGATCCGTTTCCTGCGGCTCTTGTCTTTGGCCCAGCAGTCTGCCGCTGTAATAATACTGTACCGGATGAAAAGGTCCTAACTTTTCATGATAGCCATAAATATCTGCCGATCCTAATGCATGGAAAATCTCTAAATCATAGCCTGTTTCTTCCAGACACTCGCGTCTTAAACAGGCCAGATGATCTTCATTTTGTTCAATGCCGCCGCCAATCAGAAAGCATCCTTTTGGTGTCTTGGCAACACCAATGCAATGATCCTCGCTTTCTAATACCACGTACACGCCGGGACGCTCAAAATATGTTTTTGTGAGATCTTTGAAACCGAAAATTCGATGACGATCATGTCTCATAAAAACTTATCCAGTTCCCTTTCTGTCTTCGACATCTTTTTCACAACAGGATTTCTAATGATTTGTCCTCTTGCCACAACCATTTCGACGTGCCGCAAAGCCTGAAGATCAGCCAGCGGATTGTCTTTAGTCACAATGAAATCTGCACATTTGCCTTTTTCAATTGACCCAGTAACATCTCCTAGTCCGGCTAATCGGGCATTGAGTTTAGTCGCTGTATACAGCGCAAAAGCATTTGAAACACCACAGTACTTATGATAGTAATATAATTCCCGCCACATATCATAATGCGTAACATATGGACATCCGGTATCTGTTCCTAATCCCACAGGAATATGGTTCTCGAGGCAGGCCTTGGCGCACTCAATAATCCCCCGGAAAACAACTTCCCCATTATACCGCTCCATCTCCGAAACATGGCTGATTTGCCGGTCAAATAACGCATAAGGCAAAGCCGGTGACAGAGTAGCAATCTGGCAGGCACCTCGCTGTTTGAATAATTCAATAATTTCCGGTGAAGGTTCAGCGCCATGTTCAATCGTATCAACCCCGTTTTCCAAAGCTGTCCGAACCCCTTCCGGACTTTCCACATGTGCCGCAACTTTCAGGCCTAAACGATGCGCCTCATCACAAGCCGCCTTCACATAAGCTGCCGGCATTTTTAATTCTCCGGGTTCACCTTTGACCTTAGCATCCAGCACTCCGCCGGTAATCATCAGTTTAATAATGTCCGGATGATCCCTGGCAATTTCCTGAACATAATGTTTTGCCTCTTCGGCACTTCTGGCAATATACGCTAAAGACCCGGCCATATGCCCATCTTCCACAGAAATCGCCATATTCGCCGCCAGGATTCTGGGTCCAATCATTTGCCCAGCATTAATCGCATCACGAATCTTTGTGTCAAAATCCTGTACACCACCCATCGTACGAATTGTCGTCACACCACTATACAATTCCGTTTGTGCATAACGCTGACAAATTTTAACACCCATCTTTTTTAACAGATCATTGCTGGTAATCAGTCTGACTGATTTTTTCGCATCAGTCTGCTTCTTTTTAGGCTTTCCGCTGGCAGGCAAATGAACATGCATATTAATCAGTCCGGGCATGATATACCTGCCTCCTAAATCAATGACTTCATATCCCGTATAGGACTCGCTCTCATCGACAATCGCTTCAATCAAAGTACCATTCGTTAAAATCACTTTATTTTCCTGCGGCACCATCTCTTCAGAGCCATCCAGCACAATTCCATTGACATAAGCATATTTCATGATAAAACCCCATTTCTATTTTAGTTATCTTTATTGTAAGCCCTATCTCATCACAAAGCAAATGATTTTAAGTATTGGCATCGAAAAACATCCCTGTCAAAAAGAGATATTCTTTGATTCTGACAAATGAATTTATTTTTCTAAACTTCACCAGCAACTTTACTTTCGACGCTTTTTTTGCTATATTAATATACACGTATGCTTTCCCCAAAAGACATACGCTGATTCAGAAAATTAGTCACAAACAAAAATATTCACCTTTGCCAACAAAATTTATAACTTTAGGTTTATCACTTTTTAATTATGCCAAAGATATATAAAGAAGCTGCGTCAGAGATGAAACAAAAGGAGCGTCTGCTATGGTAAAATATTTATACGAAGGAAACTTAAATGAAGAAGTCAATTATCGCAAAAAAGGTGATATTGAATATTATATTCGCGGCACAATCGAGGTAGATGGCCGCACCTATGAACGTTATGGCATCAAAACGCATTTTATTGAAGTCGGAGAAGATTACATAGAACTGATGAATAAATATGTTGTTCCATTTATTGAAGAAGGCGATATGTTAAGCACCAGTGAAAAAGTCATTTCCATGTGTCAGGCCAATGTTGTTCATATGGAAGATATGAAACTATCATGGTTTACGAAATTAATGAGCAAATTTGGCAAAAAAACAGACAGCGGCATTGGCATCACTGAGCCTTATAAATTACAGCTGATGATTGATATGAATGGGCTGGGCAAAGTATTGTATGCCGGCATCGCCGGCGCTTTTGGCAAGCTGATTGGAAAACGCGGAATATTTTATGAAATCTTAGGCGAGGAATCTGCCGGGATCGATGGTTTCTACAGCCATTCTTCTTTTGAAGTTTACCACACAATGGCAACCTTGATTCCAAGAGAGCCAACTAAAGTCTGCAATGAAATTTACGAAAAATGCCATATTCCGGTAATGATCGTTGACGCCAATGACATTAATGTCGATGTTTTGGGAAAATCTGATGTGCTGAATGATATTTCAAATGAAAATCTTGCCGCTCGTATTGACGACAATCCGGCCGGTCAGGATAACGAATTAACGCCATTTATCGTTATTCGTGATATTACAGGCAAAGAACCTGAACCTTATACACCAAAGAAGCCTATTTCCTAGGCTTCTTTTTTATTTGGGCAAGCATCACTTAAACCGCACTTTGATTCACTTTTAATTTTTTTACTTTTAAATAATAGCTGATCATTAATATACATTCGGCACCTATCCAGGCTGCCACTTCGGCAAAGAAAATACCAATTTCACCAATCAGCAATGGCAAAAGCAGGGCGATGCCTATACGCATGACTAACTCGACAAGACCGGACAGCATAGGAATAACCGTATCTCCCATGCCCTGCAAGGCAGAACGATACATATGCAGCAAAAACAGAATACTTAGAAAAACCGCCATGATGAACAGGTAAGTATACGCTACCTCCAGCACTTCTGCTTTATTAGAGGTCGTACTTGAAACAAAAAGACTGAGAATTGCTTTGCCAAAGAAAATCATCACCGCGGAAACGCCTACTGAAGTTCCCAAACTTAATTTTACAGCAGTTCCGACCCCTTCTTTGATACGATCAATTTTGCCGGCACCTAAATTCTGTCCGGTGTAAGTAGCCACCGCATAACCGTAAGAGACTGCCGCAAACTCTAATAAACCATATAATTTGTTTGTCGCTGTAAAACCGGCAATAAAGACAAATCCATAGCTATTGACAACATACTGAACAACCAGTCCCCCGATAGAAATAATCATATTTTGAAATGCAACCGGAAAACCAAGTTTCATCAAATGAACTAATATGGATAAGTCAATTTTAAAGTTTTGCTTTCTAAAAGATAACATAGGAAGTTTTAATACATATGTCAGACAAAATAGAGCTGCACATGCCTGAGCAATGATCGTGGCAATGGCCGCTCCGCGAATGCCCCAGGAAAACCCATACACAAAAATCATATCTAACACAATATTAGTGACAGAGCCAATAATCATCGCTGTCAAAGGTGTTTTACTATTGCCAAAGGAACGCAGAATAGCAGAAAACAAATTATACATCATTGTCACAATCACACCGCTGAACATAATTTGTAAATAAGCAATTGAGCCGCCGACAACATTATCCGGCGTATTCAATAAGTCAAGTACCGGTCTTAACAGCATTAAAGATACCAGACTTAAAAACAAAGATAATCCTACACTTAAAACAAAAGACATCATTACGGCCTGATTGACCTTCTTTTCATCCTTGGCCCCAAAAGTCTGAGAAATCAATATTGAAAATCCCTGCGTGAAGCCTGTCGCCATGCCAAGGATCATCCAGTTAAGCCAGTCCGCAGCACCCAATGACGCAAGCGCCTCAACACCCACACCATTCCCAACAATAGCCGTATCGACCATTGTATACATTTGTTGGAAGATATTGCCTGCCATTAATGGCAGAGCAAACGATACAAGCAGCTTTAACGGCTTGCCATTTGTCATATCCATCGTTTTTCCACTCATTCCAGCCACTCCTTTCCCAAAAATCAGTCAAGTATTATCTTATCACAACCTGAACCTTGCATTCAAATCATTTCATTTAATAATCTAAAGGTCTAAAGTTAAAAAGCGCCCTTCAGCGCTTTTTTAACTATTCTGCATTTCTTTAATCATCTTGTACAGATATTCATTTTCTTTTTCCAGATTCGCATTCTGCCGGTAATGAGCAATTTTAATCTTTAATAATGTCAAACGCAGACAATAGTCATTTTTATCCATATTTTTCATCTCAATCTGTTCAAGTTTTTTTATCTGGCTGTCTTTCCTTCGTTTGATATATTTTCCAAGCCATAAAAGCAGCTGATTAAACAGTGCGTCCTGTCTGACAATGAATGCGGCATCATCAATTACTTGCAAAGCTTCATTAGGTAAACCCAGGCAAAATAAACAGTAAGCGATATAAAAAGCTGAATTCTTCTGCGGCACTAAGGCATAGGACTCCCGATAATGTTCCAGGGCATGAGGAATATCATTCAATTGCAGATAGGCCTCGCCAATATTATAATGAATAGATTTTTTTGAAAATGCAGTAATTTCATAGTCTTCGTTTGCCAGCAAATCACTATTAAACTTAATGGACAGCCGATAATCACGATGCAGGACCAGATGCCCTCCATAAATAATGTCCGTCAGCATGCCAAAGTGATTATTATGGATACTCATAAATCCGGCGTGAGCTAAACTATACATGCTGGTCAGCTTAATATTGTCGCCTAACTCCGCACATCCTGTGAGTAAGTAATAATAGCCAAATGGCTGATATTTTTTATCAATTGTTTCCATTCTTGCCTCAACCACCGGAATAAATTTCTGAATCATCTCCGTGTTGTGCATTATGCAGGCCCAGTACAGCTTTCTGAGCATCAGAAAAAAATCATACGGCGAAATAAAGTAGTCACTTTTTAAAGCATCTACCAGATAATAAAATCTTTCCGTCCTTTTTCCCTGATAACTAAGCGTTTCTAATTCTACCAAATGGAGATAAGGAAGATATTGAGAGACTTGCAGCCAGCTATATTTTTCCAGAAATGAAGTTCTTAACTCCTTTCTTTCACTTTTATGCTGTAAGTTAGCGTTGAATACTTTTTCCAGATCATCAAAAAATGAGTCACATTCTCTCTCAAGCAATTCATCAGTCACGCCATAAAAATCTGATAATACAGTAAACTGATGCTGCTGTACCGCAGAAACTCCCGTTTCAATTTTAGATAAATAACTATAATCTATGCCAACTTCTTCAGATACTTGTCTTAGCGTTAATCCTCGTTGATGTCGTAAATCCTTAAAAATGTAACCAATAACCTTTGGATCCACAGTTAGTCCTCATCAGGCCAGTCAATACCATAAGGATCAACACCATCATGTTCCTCAAGGATATGCTGCGCGTATTCTTCTTCTGTACCGTTCGCTTTTAATTCTTCACAAACCGGACATGGCATCAAGAACGATATAGCTAAGGCTAAAGCTAATAATAATGCGGTTAATTTTTTCATTTTATTTTCCTCCCTTAGTTTAAGTTGTTTCATCTATGCCCATTTTATCCCAGATTTTTCCGGATGTAAATAGAAAAAAAGTTCTCCGAAAGAGAAAAACCATTTTACTAAAAAAGTCAAAAGATTTATTTTTTAGTTTTTTCCTAATAACTTTCATATTTTCAGAGCGTTTTTGTTTCAAAATTCTAAATAAAACATTTTTGATGGATAAAAAACATGATTTTGAAACCAAAATGCCTTTAAAACTTTCTTCATTTTTTCATCTGCTCTTTTTACTTCATCTGACAAATGGTTTCATTATCCTTTTTACAAAAATCATCGTCCTTTAAAGCTGAAGAGAAAGAACAATGAATATCGTTTTCTTTCAGGGTCAGATGGCGGTCTGACCCTTTTTTAATCTATATGAAGCTGCGTAACATCTTCAACCCGTGCCACAATAATCGTTGCGTCATCATCAACCTGATTTTTATCACTTAATTCTTTCATAATGGCATCTGCCAGTTTCTGCGGATGGCACTGCCCCAGATGATTCAGACAATGTTCAATCGCATCTTCTATCCCATTATCAAAGCCATCACTATACATAATGATGATGTCCTGATCTGCACACTGATAATGTTCCGTATGTGTATCAACTTTAGAAACAATCCCAATTGGCAGCGCCCTGGTCTGAACTTTATCCAATTGATTATAATGATAAACGAAAGACGGTGTAGCGCCATTTTTAAGAAAAGTCGCTTTCGCATCATTGGTATCAAACATTAATAAATCCAGTGTTGTAAACATCTCCATTCGGTTTTTGATTTTTAACAGCGAATTGATTGTCTGAATACAATCATCTAATGCAATGCCGCTTTTTAAAAGCCGGGAGAATACGTCCAGTGTTAATTCACTCTCTTCATGCGCTTTAATGCCATACCCCATGCCATCACTTAAAGCAATCATTGTATACTGATGATGCCGAAAACACAGATAGCTGTCACCGCAATACGCTGCATCCTTGGAAATTTGCTGGATACCGTAAACCAGCTGATAATTCTGGTGATTGGATAAAATTAAATGCATATAGCCCATCTGCCGGCCACTGTTTTCCATCTTCATCAAATTTAATTTCGTATCCAGAAATTTTTCCAAAACCGGGATAACCACATCATAAACTTCGTTTTTGGTAATCTCTGTCATGCCAATATCCAGACAGTACTCGTCTTTGGAAAGCATGTCCTTATGTATATAGGGGACTTGATAATGATAGCCTTCCAGTAAATCCTTAATACTCTCCTCACCGTGAATATCGCTGCAGTCTACATGGGCTGCATAATGTTTTAACAGCTGCCCAACCAATGACAATTGCGAATACAGATGATGTTTTAAAGCATGATATTCTTCATTCATTTCCTTTTGATGGCTGAAAAGTTTGTGCTGTTCTCTGACTGCTTTTTTATATTCTGCCATATTCAGGCAATAGCGCTCGATATAACTAAGTTCTTCTTTATTGAGTCCATCCATAATTCCTTTACGCAGCAGTTTCACCAGACGATGATCCCCCTGATGCCGGTTAAAACATTGATCGCAGTTAATGCACCTGCAGCAAACACCCTCATACACATTCCCCACATAGGTCAGAACATTTGCTTTCATAGTCGCATCATCAAAGGAGTTGGCAATACGGAAAAATAAATCACTGAAATTTTCTAATTGCCTGCTCATTTTTCTCTGATAAGAAATGACACCTCCCACCTGCGAAGCCAAAAGTGACGTTTGATGACACATGATATTTAAATGACGATAAAAGCGATTTGGCACCAGCATAAACAGAATACTGCTGATGACAACCTCGCCAGCCAGAATTATCAGATGTTCACTGATGAAAAATGGTAACAGCCAGTGACTGAACAAATATAACAGACCATAACCTAATTTGCTCTTGACCTGAATAATGTAAAAAACACCTAATGGGATTAACATGGCAAGAACTTCATCTTTCATGTTCATACTGCCCAGTAAAAGCGTAAAACTTGTATACATCGCCAATTGATAGCCGGTTTTTAAATCAACGATATAAAAAATCGCCAAAATAAGAAATCTTACCAAAATCATCATAAAAGGAACACTGATTCTTGATAAGGACAGACAGGCACTGACTAAAAGCATGCCGATCACCAGAACCTCAGTACTTGTATACGATTCTTCCTGATGAACAAAGACAGGAATGCTTTTCTGATAAATCCAACTGATCATGCCCGAAAAAACAGTATTGACGATGAGCGCGGGAATAAAGATATCTCCGCTGATCCATCCTAATATCATCTCTGCAGCACCTACATATAAAGCACAAAGAATAGGAATCATATGGGTTTTTAAGACATATATATAGGATAGAACGGACAATAAAGCAACAAATAACAACTCAATGCCAATATAAGACAAGGGCAATTTAAAAACAATGATACTGATCCATGCCGCCATCAAAGCGAAGCCTGTTTCCAGTTTCCCAATAACAAAAGCTAATGATAAAAGCGGGAGTATAAAAACAAGACAACTGCCCAGAAACTCAATTTGCGCCGCAAACAGAGCAATAAAAAAAATAAAGATTTTCTTTTCAATTTGATTCATCCAAGAATCCATATGTATTTTTGATAGTTCCATTCTCTCCACCTCGCAACCACATTATAGGAAATCCTCAAAAAATTATTTGTCAAAGATTGACTTTCCGGAATTTCTTTTATAAACTGCTATTAGTGAGGTGTTTTTTATGTCCAAAAAATATTTTTTCTTCGATATTGATGGCACTCTTTTATCAGAAACAGACAAAAAAATGCCAGTGTCCTGTACAAAAACGCTTGCCGCGCTAAAAAAAAGAGGACATTTTGTCGCTATAGCCACAAGCCGTCCATACATCCTGACCTATGAAGAAGCCCAATCTTTTCATATCCATCATTTTGTCTGTGATGGTGGTGACGGGCTGGTGATCAATGATCAAATTATCCAGATTCTTCCGCTAAATTTAAGTGATGCCAAAGAGCTTGTTAAAGAAACTGTAAAATATCAGCTGCCAATCGCAGTTTCCATTGATACCACAAATAATCGCTACAGCCCTGATGATGCTTTCATTAATAACTATCCCTATCTTCAGGAGGCCTTTGATTTTGTGACACTGCCGGACTTCGACGCTTTAAAAGCCCAAGCGATTCATAAAATGTGCATTCTCTGCACCAGGGAACAGGAAAAATTACTGCCTTCATTAACGAAAGTTCCTCATTATAGATTAGATGAGCAATGTATTTTAGTAGAGGCAACTGACAAATACAAAGGCATCATTCAAATGATGAAATATCTGCACGCACCACTGGAAGATGTTGTTGTTTTTGGTGACGGCACTAATGATTTATCCATGTTTAAACAGGCACCCTGCTCCATCGCTATGGGAAATGCCGTCGCTGATCTTAAAGCTATTGCCTCTTATATTACAGAAAACGCCAGTCAGGACGGTATTGAAAAAGCCTGCCGGCACTTTGGATGGATATAAAATATAAAAAGCAAGCATTGTCCACCACAAAAACTTTGCTTGCTTTTTAAATACACATTGCCTGCTAAAACAATTAAATGCCAAACTTAGATAGCCCAGGTACCGTCTTTAAAAATCTGGATTGTTTTGCCATCATAAGTATCCGCAATAATAGACAAATCTTCACTGCCAATCATAAAATCCACATGGATCATGGAATTGTTCAAATCAACAGCTTTGATTTCATCTTCACTCATTGCCTGATATCCTTTGATACATTCATTAAAAGCTCTGCCTAAAGCCAGATGACAACAGGCATTTTCATCATATAATGTATTATAGAAAAGGATGCCTGTCTGATTAATCGGAGAATCATAAGGCACTAATGCCACTTCCCCTAATAATGATGCCCCTTCATCTGTGGCAATCAATTTTTCCAATACAGATTTTGATGACTCATCACTGGCAATAACCTCTTTGACTTTGCCATTTTCAAAACGGAAACCAAAATCCTGAACCAGAACACCTCTGACAGATAAGGGTTTAGTTGCCATAACAACACCATTGGCTGAGGTTTTAACAGGTGATGTAAAGCATTCTTCGGTTGGCATATTTGGCTGATAATACACACCGTCCAACGTTGTTTCTCCACCCGCCAAAAAGGCTAATCGCTGATCAATATCAATTCTGAAATCTGTCCCGTTGGCAGCCTGATAATGCAAAGTTTTAATCCCCAGATCATTTAATAATTTTGTTTTCTGGGATAAATTCTCATTATGTGCTTTCCAATTCTGAATCGGATCACCATAGACGCGCGTGACCTTTAAAATAGCATCCCACAAAGCGGCCATTGCCTGGTCTTCTGACAAATCCGGAAAAACCTTTTTAGCCCAGGCTATACCGGGAATCCCCACAATCGTCCACTGGTATTTATTATCCATCATTTCCATATACTTCATTCTCAATGGTCCTGTATTTTTCTGAACCTCTAACATTTTAGCCTGATCAATGCCTTTAAGGCCGTCAGGATCCGCCGAAGAGATATGAATCATTGCTGGAAGTTTTTCTGCTTTCCACTTCATTTTTTCTTCTTCCCAAACCGCGATCTCACTTAAAGTATCGATGCTCTGATAATCATAAGCCAATTTTGTCAGTGGCTGAAAGCTCCATTCTACCTGAACTTTTCGGGCACCTGCCTGATAAGCTTCTTCAACCACATATTTGACAAAATAGGCATCATCTACAGACGCTGATACAACAACGTCCTGATCCTTTTGAACATTAACGCCTGTCCGAACAATCAATTTAGCGTAATTCCTTAATATTTCCTCATTCATTGATTTCACCTCATTATAAATCATAGTCATTCAATCAAAAAGCTTTATACCTCCCATTTTTTAATAGGCGTATAAAGCCCGTTTTATATTTACCTTTTTTTCTTTCTATCCTTTAAGACCGTAACAAACAGCCATATACCTAAACCTACAGCTGTTAAATAGCCAATAAAACCCAATGCAGGAATCCCGAAAATACGAGGTGTCATTTGGGTTGTACATAAAATACTGCTCGCCATTAACAAACCCACACTAATGACGCCAACAGTTAATTTATTAACCATATGATCAATACTATTCAGGGGAACACTGGAATCTACAATATCCAGATTGACTTTCATTCTTCCCTTCACCAACATTCTTAAAGCCTCGGAAAACTGCATAGGCATATGTAATATATTTTTTGAAGCCTCATAAACCAGTTTTGAATAAGATAACAGTTCCTGATTGACATCAAATTTACCAGCCATATGATTAGCGACATGATTCGCAGCTATTTCAATGATACTAATATGCGGATCAATCATCATCACTGTACTCTCAATTCCCACCAGTCCTCTGGCTAACATACTGACACCCTTAGGCATAGAAATATGATGCTGGTGACATATGGTAAAAATCTCCTGGACAGCCTCTGCTAAATTAATATCTGTCAAATCAAGATTAACATAATGCTTCATAAATGATTCGATATTATCATAAAGCACGGTATAATTAACGCGATCATCATGCACACCGAGTGTCAAAATAACTTCAACTAATTGCTGGGTATCTTTTTGTCCAATGGCCAGCACCGCACTTTTCATCAGCTCTTTATCACTGCGGTTGAGAACACCCATCATTCCAAAGTCAATCCAAACGATTTTGCCATCCCGGATTCTTAAATTGCCCGGATGCGGATCGGCATGGAAAAAACCGTCATCGACTATTTGTTTAATGTAATTCTCCGCAAGCTTAGCCGCTATTTCCTCACGATCATAGCCATTTTCCTGGAGCCTGGAAAAGTCATCCAGTTCAATGCCATCAATATATGCCATGACTAACACTTTACTCGTGCTGTATTCTGTGGCTATTTCTGGGGCATCAATATAATTCAGGCTTTCATTTAGCTGACTAAAACGTCTGGCATATCTGGCTTCAGTCAGGAAATCCATCTCTTCTTTGGCAGTATGCCAGAATTCATCCAAAACAATATTCAGATCAACGACACTGCCCAGCACATCATTTAGTTTCAGATACTTGGCTGCTTTACGAATCAAAGAGATATCTCGCTCCATTAATTCATAAATGCCCGGCCGCTGAACTTTGACAACAATCTCCCGGCCATCTTTCAGTTTAGCCCGATGTACCTGAGCAATGGAGGCACTGCCTAAAGGCACTTCATCAAAATCATCAAATACATCTTCAAGTGGCTGCTTATATTCAGATTCAATGACTTCTCTGACCGTTTGCATCGGCATTGGCGAGACATTGTCTCTTAGTTTCACTAGTTCTTTGCAGTAACGCTGTGAAAACATATCCTGTCTGGAAGCCATAATCTGTCCGATTTTTACAAAAGTGGGGCCAAGATCCTCCAAAATCATTCTGAATTTAACAGGATCGACCCCTTTTGCAAGATGATGTTTTCTTAAAATGGAAACAATTTCCAACAGCCGATGACGGCTGGTAATAACAGTACTATTCACTCTTAGCATTTTGCAATGCTTCAATTTTGGCTTTTAATGCTTCCAGATCTTCGGCACTCATTTTTTCAAGATCTTTGCTTACCTTTTCTGCCGTTCTAGGCTCGCTTAATTTCTCCGCCAGGTTATGTCTTAATTCTTCATTAAGCACTTTTCCCTGTTCTACAGTGATTTCGCCCTTTTTTACCAAATCTTCAATCACTTCTTTGGATTTTTCCGCAGTCATTGCCACTGCACCTACACCAGCCAGAAAAATCTTCTTTAAATCTTCACTAAAATTATTCATAATCAAGCCTCCTTATTAGATTCAATATACTACTTATATTTTAACACTTTATGAATTAAAAGATACATTTTTCATAGACATTTTCATGACACTAAATCATTTAAATTGAACATACCCGCTTTGCCTCTGTTAAAGTCAGAAGATTTTTCTGATAATCCTCAATAAGGCCTTCCTGATATCCCAGAATTTTTTCTTCCCTGATTAAATCAGCTAAAAGATTTAATTCAGGGCTTTGAATCTGATCCAAAATCCTAATTCTTCTTTCACTCAACAAATGATATTTAACTGCTATTTTCCTAAAGTAAGGTATCTCCATACACCAAAGCTTCATCCGAGGATACCGCCTTTTCAGTTTATCCGCGATCAATAAACCTTCTGGATCAAAATCCCCTGCATAATACAGGCTGCATCCGCTCTGCTCAAGCTTATCTAACAAAGTATAAGTGCAGCGATTAATTTGCCCATTGCCGCAGATAAGCCCAATATCTAATTCATGCTGTTTAATCGTGTCGCAAAGACAGCTAAAGACAGCAGGATTTTCTACAATATATATCGGTCGAACAGTAAAATGACAATGAATTTTACGAATATTCATTAAATTCATGTTCCAGGGTTCATAATGATTAGAAAATTCGTTCCAGGCCGGATAATAACCTAAAGGCTCAATGTGGCAAATAGGACAATAATTAGATAATTCATCCTTAATAATTCCTGCGGCATTCAAAACATCTGCAGGGTTCTGATTGCCCTCAAGATCCAGTAAGCAGCTAATGCCTTTGACCAACAAATCCAATGTCAGGCCATGATCAAAATAATGCGGATTATGAGTCATTCGTTCACTAAATACAGCCAACAGCTCTTCCTCATTTCTTTGGCATGGCAATTCGTTTAAAGCTTCCGCAACATGACAAAGTAATTGCTCATAAAACAGTTCATCTTCATGAAGATAACGAAGATAGGCACTATCATGGCTAAAGAAATTCTTCAGCCATATGCCTGCAGCGCTCATACCATATTTTTGATTGATGCGCTGTTTAAACTTCTGCTCTTTATCCGCTTTGATTTCTAGAAGCTCCTGTTTGGTATAAATTTTATCTCCATTCAATAAATGCAATACTTTTACAAAGTCAGCACCTTCAAATTTAGTATTCGCCAACAACTTGGAAAATTTTGCATAGGTGATTTTTAACTCCCCGGAGGAAAGATCCATTCCTAAAAAAGGTCCCAGACAGCGTTGCTCTTCTGCCGTTAACTCTTTTAATACCAGCGTTCCGCCCAAATGCCCTAATCGCTGATATTTTTCCTTCCATCCCGCAGTCATTCGTGAAAACCCCGGCTGATCCAGATAGCGGGCCAATGATTCTTCGATATGCATTAAATTTTCACCTGTTTTACATGACCATTCCAGGTGTAAGCCACTGTTGTGATAAATGGATCATTATTGAGTCTGAATAACTCATAAATGGCCAGTGATTTGCAGGAAGGATAGTCTCCCCATAATACCTGTGAATTCATGATATAATCAAAGCCAAATTTTTCAATCAGGGCAAAAAGGTTATCAATGTTATTTTCATCAACACCGGCAAATGCTTCATCCAGCGCAATTAACAGAGGGGCATCTTCTCTGGCACTTTCCATTTTCGCCGCAACTGCTGAGAAAAGCGGCACGTACATAACAATTGCTTTTTCACCGCCGCTGTAAGCACCAAAAATATGGTTTGTCAGTTCTTTGCGCTGCTCATTTGGCTTTTTAGCGTAGAGTGTAAACTCAAACCATTGACGATAATCCATTACTTCTTTAATTAACTGATGAAAAGATGCCGTTGTATGCTCATCCAGGCTGGTTTTACGGGCATATTCTATCTTGGAACGGAAATGCCGGGATATTTTCTCTCTGTCAGTATCTTTTAAAACATGATAGTCTTTATCTAATAGCGTGACTAACTCTGAAGTATCCAGCTGTCCGTCATTATCCGCCTTACGGCTTCTCCATCTTAAGCTTAATTGTAAACCACTGCTAATACTCATGGTCTGTATATAGCGTTCCATTTTGTCTACCCAACGGCGGCTGGCATGAATGCGATAACGAATTTTCTTACCAATAGTATTGACCAGAATATCTTCAAAAATTTCTCTATCCTTATCATTAATCAAAAGCTGCTGCGTTTCTATACTTTCTTCCAAAATGCCAGTTAAATCGCCAAAAGGCATTTTCTTGCCCTGACGGTAAGCTTTTAATAACAAATGCTCTGAAACATCTTCTCTGCTATCAATCAAAGCATCCGTTTCGCTCATCGGCCGATATTGCGTCAAATAGGCGCTCTGATCATACAATACTTTAAGAAATGCTGTCTGGTATTCCGTAATCGTACGCTTTAACGGGTTCTCTAAAGCAAGTTTGCGCAATGGTTTAACCGCATCTTTGACGGACAGCGCTTTATCCAGCACTAATCCATAGGCCAATTCCTGTTCAAGAATTTTCAAATAAACCTTTTCTTCTTCTTCCTGTCTGGCAATTTGTGTTTGCCATTCACTCATTTCTTTTGTCAGTGCTTCCTGCATCGCCAAACAATAAGAACGACGATCGCGAGCTTCCTGATAATCTTTATTTAGCTGTTCAATAGTGATCTCCAAATCAGCCATTCGCTGTTTAATATCCGCATATCCCATTTCATCCAGCTGGGAGTCAATAACCTGTTGCTTTCCCTGACATATCTCTTTTTTTCTGGTTAGATCGTCCAACTCATACTTCAAGGTATCTAAATCATCTGTCAATTCTTCAAGGCGCCTGTTTTCACTGACTAACTGATCATACAGCCGAAGGCAAGCCTGATAATGCTCTTTAAAATTATCCAGTTCATTACTGTAATCTTCAATGTCTTGTTTTCTGTTCTCAAAGGCCTGCTTTTCTGCCTTTAACAGCCATTGAGATGCCAATACTTTTAACTGAAGCAATAGCTGCTCACTTTCATTGATTAATTTGCTGATCTCACTCTCAATATTCATCTTCTGAAAAATCAACTGCTGGTATTTTCCTTTTTCTTCCTCAACCAGGTTTAAGGCCTGTTTCAAATCCTGTTCATCGTTAAATGAAGCATATTCATTCTCCAACAGTGCCAACAAATGATCACCATCTGCCATTTGTCCGTTTAATTCCTCAATTTTTTCCCTCATCGATGCCATCAGCTGGGATAATTCATCTAATTTTGCCTGTCGTTTTTTTCGGCGGGTTTCGTAACCAATATAAAGAGATTCCTGCTTTCCAGAAACAGTACCCTGAATGATGCCGGAAGTAAAATAATAGTCATTTAAAGTGAATGCTTGCTGATCATCAATGCCTAAATGAGCGAAAATCTGCATTAAATCATTTTTGCTGGTTAAATTGTTTAATTTAACCAATGGCAAATCTGCCGCTGCTCGATCTGTCCATAAATAGTAATCATGATATTGAGGTTTTTGAGATAATAAATCCGATTGATACTTTTTTTCAACGACGATGGCATCTAATATATGCATGCGATCCAGAAGCTCTTCAACCCTGTTTTTATCCTGTTGACTGACATTGTCTTCAAAATCCAAAAGCTCAAAGAAAGGGATAAAGTCGATTTCCTTTGCTTTTAACAGCTGCCGATTTAAAATTGTTTCTTCATCTCGCTGCGGCTCAATTTCCTGACGCTCCATCCAGCTTTGCCATTCACGATTTGTTTCATCATACATATTTTGCGTCTGCTCGATTTTATTTTCCAGCCATAATCTTTTTTCATTCAAGTCCTTATAACACCTGAAATACTGATCCTGAACTATTTTCTGAATCGCAAAATAATCCTTTGTCTCTTCATATTCCGCAAGTAATTCCGCCATTTTTCTAAGGTCTTTGTCAGCGAGTTTTAATACCGTATTTTCCTCATTATAGCGATAAAAAGCCTCATTATACTCGTTAATGATTTCCTTATATGTATTTTTCGCATCCTCGATACTTTTTTCCCTTGTTTTCATTTCTTCAAGACATTGATCCTTTTGACCTTCAAAAAATGCCAGCCGCTCTGTCAGTGCTTCATATTTTTGCCACTCTGAAATCGCCGCATTGATTTTTTGAAGCTGATCCTTTAAGTATTTCTTGGTATGAGCAAATGAAAATGCTTCTTTTTTATTAACTGTTTCTTTTAAAGCAGCATGCTCACTTAAAGGGTAATTCTCATAAATAAGATCCAATTCATTCATTGACTGTCGGGCCTGTTTTTCGTGGCTGTCATAATCATCCTGATGAACCTGAAGATTTTTCTTAGTATCCATGATTCGATTTTCTTTTTGATCAGCAGCTTCGCTTTTCTTTGATATCTGTCTGATGTAATCAGCTGTCTCCTTTGCCAGTGACATGCTCTCCTCATGCAGTTTTTCCAGATCTTGTGTCATCAGCGTGCTTTTTTCCTTAACTTTTATATCATGATCAATTCTATTTTTTGACATCATAGAAGTCAACTGTTTGATTTCATCTTCAAACGCTTCATTTTCCTTCTGCTTAGCTTGACTTTCCTGTATCAATTGTGACGTTTGCTGCTGCTGTTGACTGTATTTTTTCCATTTATCCACCAGCATTGCGACATTGTATGTATCATAAGCCTGATTAACACTTTTAGCAGCTGACAAACTTTGCTTTAGAGACGCCAGCTCATCCTGCAAGATGTCCATATTCATGATAGCTTCACTCATCGGTCTTAAATCTTCTTCACTTAGCGGCAATAAAGATTTTTCAAGAATCTCATTGATTTTAGACGGATTCAGAGAATTGGATAATTTAGGCATTCGCAGCTGTAAAAGCAAATTAATGGCATCACGATAATCATCAAGATTTTCAAATCCAAACAAAGCATCATTGACTTTGCGCATATAGGCATTTTGATTATCAATCACCTGATCTCCTAAAATATTTTTTAATTGTTTCTCACTTAAAGTTAAGTGATTCTCCATTAATGAAAAATCCCGATTAATTCTCCGGTTATCTTCAATCACAAAATACCAGGAATCCAGCTTTTTATTTTTTCGAGCCCTTAACCCCATCCCAATGGTTAAATACAGCTCGCTGTCAGCCCGTTTAAATTCCAGATACAAATAGCCTATTCGTTCCTCACGATCACTGTTTTCGTCAATCAGATAGGTATCCATTTTACGCGAACGTGAACCAAAAGTATCCAATCTCTCGCTATTTTTATTGCCATCAAGCAGCAGTGGAATAAAACTTTGCAAGGTGACCGATTTACCGCTGCCATTACTGCCGCGTAAAAGCATATGTCCATCTTCAAACATCATTTCTTCATTTTCATAGCACCAAAAATCAACCAAGCCCATTCGATGCATATGCCATTTACTTAACGCCACTCGCTACGCCTCCTCATCAAACTGCCCCAGCAATTTCCCAATCACCGGATAAAATACCAGATTTCCATCATCATTTTTGACAAAACCCATTTCTTCAATTCTGTCTAAGACCTCCAACGACAACGTTTCTGATCCCTTTTGCCGATATGTCGATGGTAAATATTGAAAGTTCTTATCAATGATCTTTCTAATATCTTTCAGACACTTTTCCCTGTCAATATGAAGATTTTCAAATTCATCACACTTGTAAACACTGCTTTTTATTTTCTTTCTTAACCCACTTAAGCATACGACTACCAGCTCATCCAGCGCATTACTTTTAGGAAACAATCCGCCAATTTTGACTTCATCCTCTAAAATCAGATAAGCACTGGATTGATATACCTGCAAATCGCACGGAAAAAGCTGATTAAAATCATTTTCAATCCTGCGCCGATAATTTTTAATATATGCAAAATCATCATTTTCGTCATCTCTTTCGCGGTAAATACCACAGGATAAAAGCAGCCGGCGATAAATCCTCTGTCTTCTGACAATCCCCCGGTCTTCTGCCTCTTCAAACCATTCATTTTGCATAAAATCAGAAGGCTGATGCCATTCAAAAATATCCGTCATGAAATTCCGCATAAAATAGCGGGACAGTCCTGTATTTTCAAACAAAACTTCTGTTTGCTGGTTTTGCATAAAAGACTCCGTGTTGCCATCATCCTGGATCATCAGCTGTTGTTTCAAACAATACTTCAATACATTAACAAACATACGGCGATGGGTAAAGTTGAGCCAATATGTTTCACTTTGTCCCAGTCTCAATTGAATATATTCCGTCAAATCAGACAAAATGAATTGTTCTTCATCCTCTTTATCTTCCAGATAAATCAGGACTAAGCAAAAAATCTGATATTCTTCAACCCTCTTAAAATCAGTAATTCCCATCCATGGCTCAGCTTTTCCCGGCACTTTATCTAAACGAATCATTTGCTGGTTAACATGTAAGGAATAACCTAGTTTATCCTGAAAAATTTTCCTTAATTCTTTAACATCATCTTTCACCTGATAATAAAGATCCCTGTCATCCCTTTTTAAAATCCAGCGTTTGGACAATAATAATTCTCTGGTATTCATCATTTTTTCTCCTTAAACACAATTTTAAAATCAGGCATCATAAAATTTCCGTCTTCGCATCTTAACAGGCATGATGCTTCACTTTTCTTAATGACCTCATACGATTTCCCATCATCCGTTTTCGCACAATGGTCAGGCTGGCCAAGTGCTTTTGTCAGCCACATTAATAGAATCTTTCTGGTTGAAGCGTGGATTAATGGCAAACTGGCAAAGTCAATACTGTTGTTTTTTATTAAAGCCGCAACACGTTTGCGGTCTTCTTCCATTTTTTGCTCTATTTCCAACTTTTTCATCTGTTTTTCTAAAGTATAATCCTTAGCAGGTTTTCTGACATACTTTTTCCGGGCAATTTTAGAATGTGGTTCAAACTGAACATAAGATGGATTTTCCTGATAGACACCCTGATGAATATCTTCCGTCATACGGGCCTGAATGTAATCTAGATGTCGGCAGTCTTCTACCCCAAACACATAAGCACTTAAACAATGCGCTTCATTAATATCTTTACATTGACCAAAAATATTAATTAGATGAAAATACTGTTCTTTCCGGTTAGAACCGCGATTAGACATCTCTACAATCTGTTGGGCAAAGCGCGTCATTTTGCGAATAATTTCATTTGTAATGTCATATAAGCGATCCATTTCGCTGATTTGTCCATCACCTACAAACCAGCGGCAGAAGCTCTGCCACTTACCTTCAAAATTGTCATATACCTCTTCATAAATCAGCGCTTTATCCAATCTCGGAATAGAAAGTTCATAACGGCTGGCCTTATCAAAAACCGCAGCCATTTCTTCAGAAGTAATATTCTGTAAGTAAGATGCAATCCAACCGCCTTTCTCCTGCATCATCATAACAAACGTTCGCAAATACGTGATCAATTTATCTTTATACACTAAAAATTCTGTAGTCTTCATCAGTTCTTCAGCTTTGGCACTGTTTAATGTATTAATATAACCCTGATAATTCTGATTCAGACGAACAAAATCATTCATTAGAAGCTGCAGCCAGCCGTGGACATCCATATCACTCTTATGCTTAATTTGCTCATATTCAATTAACTGTTGATAAATTCTTTCCAGAAGAGTCGGCTCTAATGAAGCCCCCTCTACCTCAATATTTTCCAAACGCATTGTCATACGTTCTATTTCTACAGTATATTCACTTAACTGATAGCGATATTTCTTATTTTTAAAATCCGCTATTGTTCTAACCTTATTACTATCCTGCAATGCAGTTAAATTTCCCCAGTCCACAAGACTTTGTAAATCCAGTTGGCATTGTTCAATACTATAATTATCAAAATAGTCAGTCTTTTGCATCATCGCAAAAACATCCTCTTTATACAACCAGTTATGCAGCTTCTCATATTCCAAAAAAAAGAAACGAATAATCACTCGATAACGCTCGGCATTTTCCGCCCGCAAATAATTTACTTCTTTAATTGGTCTTGTAAGTTTAGCATAAACTCTCATTTTCTCACCTGCTTCTTTAGTTTTTATTATACGTGATTATATAATAAAAGCATAGCATAAACTTACCAAAAAATGACACATTAAAAGCCAGCATTTCGTCTTTTACGTTAAAACTTGGACGCTTTAAATCCAACTTTCCTTTTCTAATTAACACCCTCTTCTATGGAATTTCTTCCAATTCACATTTTCCAATCTTCCAGATTCTTATCCAGTCACAACTTTATTGAACCTCTCATGGCTAAAGTCACGAGATTCTTGGGCACTCTCTTCTACTGAAAAGATGTTTACCAAGCTAACCCGATAGTTCCTACCGTTCTTATTTATAGTTACTATGCTGCTTCAAATACCCTTAAACCTTCATTTAGAATATTGATAGCAGCATTTACATCTCTGTCATGATGAGTATGACAACAAGGGCATTCCCATTCTCTTACTGAAAGATTTTTTGTATCCTTATTTATATATCCACACATATTACAAGTCTGAGAACTTGCATACAATTTATCTGCTTTTACAAGTTGTTTACCATACCATTCAGTTTTATACTCAAGTTGTCTTACAAACTCTGACCACGATACATCTGTAATAGACAGGGCGAGTTTATGATTTTTAATCATATTCTTTACTTGCAAATCTTCTAAACAGATAACATCATTATCTCTGACGATTTCAGTAGATAATTTTTGTAAGAAATCTTTTCTCTGATTTACTATGCGTTCTTGAAGTCTTGCTACTTTAACTCTTGCCTTATTACGATTTGAACCACCTTTTGATTTTCGAGATAGTTGTCTTTGCAATTTGGCAAGTTTGTCCAAAGACTGCTTTAAATATTTTGGATTTGGAATCTTATTGCCATCAGATGTAATACAAAAGTCTTTAATTCCTAAATCAATTCCAACTGTATTTCCAGTTTTCTCGAATGGTTTAATGTCTGCATCAGTACAGCAAAGTGACACAAAATATTTCCCACTTGGCTCTTGTGATACAGTTGCATTAATAATCCTGCCTTGTGGTATTAACTTGTTTTTCGTTTTTACCATTCCAAGTTTAGGTAACTTAATGTATTTGTCACAATACCGAATATTTCCATTTACACACTTTAATTTATATGAAAATCTATGTGTTTTCTTTGATTTAAATTTAGGATAGCCTGAATGTTCTTTAAAGAATTTCTGATAAGCCGTATCTAAATCTTTAAGTGAAGATTGAAGTGCTGTGGAATCAGCTTCTTTTAACCACTCTAGTTCTGATTTTAAATTTTTCATATCATTAGCGCACTGAACATATGAGAATGTTTCTTTTTTCTGTTCATACATTTTGATTCGCTTTGCAAGATATTTGTTATAGACAAAACGGCAACATCCAAAAGTCTTAGTTATCATTTCTTTTTGTTTATTATTCGGATAAATCCTATACTTATAAGCCTTTTCCACTGATTTCACCTCACTTTCTTTTCTGATTTTGAATATACTTTCTAATTTGTTCTTCTGAGTTTTCTGAGACAGTTGCTACAAAATAACTTGGATTCCACAAATGTCCACCCCATAACTTCTTTTTCATTTCTTTTCCAAATTCTTATATAATGTTATGGAAAACAATTTATAAGAAGATGAACATGGTCTTTATCTGTGTTACATTCTAATATTTGAAATCCATTATCATCAGCTATTTTATTAAGTATTTCTATTATTCTATTCTCTATTTGTTCTGTTATTATTTCGTGTCTGTATTTAACACATCAAACAATATGATATTGTATTGAATATACATATCCACGTCCATGAGTTGCTTCCATGTATTATCACTCCACAATTAGGATAACATACGTATATTACAAAATACTTTACAGTATATTTTTATTTAACACATGTATGTCAATTCTTCTCATGACTAAAGTCACGGGTGTTCTTAACATACCTAATAAAAGGATTTTCATCCCTTCATCCTATATATCTTTGGTCTTTACTAAATTGACTTTAAAAATTTTAAAATTATTTTTGCTAATTGAAAATCGACATAAATAAAGTAGTAATCTTTCATATAATATCCACCTGTCTTTTTTGATCCTTTATATTCAATGTAACCATATATTTTCCTTTTTATTGAATTTCTTATTTGATTTTCAGTGACTTGAATATCACCAACTGACAATCTTTCTTGAGTTGTCAAAACTTTAATTCCTGGATTTATATAAATTATACTTAATATTTTTAAATCTAATTCATTTATTTAGTCATTTATTTAGTCATTTATTTAGTCATTTATTTAGTCATTTATTTGGTCATCATCTAAATAATTTAAATTAGGTAAAGTAATCTTGAAAAAATTCTCTGTGGCTTCGAAAATAGACTGCCTTTCTTCATTTTTATAAGCATCCAAAGTTCTTGGTATACCTTTTCAATTAATCCCAGCTTATCAAAAATGAAAGTTTGCCAATCCATACAAGACTTGCAGACATTAATCTTGACCTTTATTACAAAAAAAGACGAGTTTCTCTATTCGAGATTCTCGCCTTTGATTAAGTCTTTAGAATTATGCGTTTTCTTTCTTTTTCTTAGCTGCTACTAAAGCTAAGCCTGCTAAAGCAACTACACCAACCATAGCATAAACTGCTACAGGAGCAGTGTCACCTGTTGAAGGGTTAACTGGTTTTGTTGGATCTGTAGGTTTGTCAGGATTTACAGGATTAACAGGAGTTTCTCCATTATTCCATAAGTAATCTTTAGCAAATGTTGTGAAGGAATCTCTCCATACACCCCAGTCATGCGCACCATTCTTTAATTCGAATGTGTAATCAACACCTAATTTGTCTAACATAGCTAAGTAATCAACAGAGCTGATACCCAAATTGTTATTGTAAGCCATATCGATTGAACCAGCTGTTAAGTAGTATACAACATTATTTAATGCATCTGCATCATAATTAGATGGATCTAAATCTCTGTTACCGCCAGAGAATGCACCAAAGTAACCAAATTCATTTGGATAAACTTTAGCCATCTGGTTAGTAACCATTGAGCCAGCTGATAAACCACAGAATGCACGGTCCTCAGCATCTTTAGATACAGAGAAATGAGCTTCAACATAAGGAATGATATAATCAACAATGTTTGGCAATACCTGATCATGATCCCATCCAAAATATGTATTATCCATAGTTACTACGATTGCTTCATCAGTTAAACCTTCAGCAATTAAGTTATCCATGATATTTGGAACAGCACCGATTGTCATCCATTCGTTCTCATTTCCGCCGCCGCCATGAGATACATAAATTGTCTTATATTGTTTATCTACACTATAACCATATGGTAAGTAAACACCGATTGGCTGTTCAGTACCATCAATAGCTGTGTAAGTATAGAATTTGAATTCGCCTGTCTTACCATCAGTTCTTGGATAGATATATTCCTGACCAGCAAGTGCTGTGTCTCTAGAACCAACGTATAATAAGCTGTGTCCAGCATCATGTCCATTAGTATTAGCTACTGGCATGTTTGCAGGATCTTTCATAGTTACAGTTGTACCATCTGCATAAGTTACAACGTAATCATAAGCATATAATGTGCTTGGCAATGGTAATGTTAAAGCAAATACATCTTCTGCTACCTGGTCTAAGTAGTAAACAGCTGTATCACCATTGATACCATAACCAGTATTGAACATACCTTCTTCATATTCATATACAGAATAGCTTGGGATATTGCTGTTGTCGCCTGCTGCATCGTAATTAGTTACTTCTTCAGGTCTGTAGAACTGGATATTACCAGTAATACCAACGCTGACAACTTTCTTATCACTTGTATTCTTGAATACGAATTCACCAACATAGTCAGTGTTCCATTCAGGATTAGTATTTTCAGTTACATTGACACCAGCTGTGTAATTATCAATATCTCTTTCCCATAAGTAATCCTTAGCGAAAGTAGTTAATAAATTACGCCATACACCCCAGTCATGAGCTCCCCCGACCTCAGAGTAAGTGTATTTAACGCCAGCTGCATCCATGCTTTCCATTAAGCCAGGGTATCCGCCCTTACCGAAATCGAAGCATCCAGCTGCTAACATAATTTCTGGGAATGTATTATTTTCTACTGCAGCAACATCTAAGCTGCCGTTTGTTGCGGACCAGATACCTAAGTATCCAAAGTCACCAGCATTAGTAGCGTATACAGAAGTTGTTGTTAAACCACCCATAGATAAACCGCAGAATGCACGTCCGTTAGGATCTGTAGATACACTGTAATTTTCTTCCATGTATGGGATCACGTAGTTCATCAAATTATCTTTGATTACATCCATATTCCATCCGAAATATGTATGATCTAATGTAACAACGATAGTAGGAGCAACTTCACCTTCAGCAATTAAGTTATCGAAGATATTCTGAATTGCGCCGATATAGTGCCAGTCTACTTCGTTTCCGCCGCCGCCGTGTGATACATAAACGACATTGTAAGTCTTTGATTCATTGTATCCATAAGGAGTATAGATACCAATTGGCTGTTCAGTTCCGTCAACTGCTGTGTATGTCTTGAATTCAACCGTACCATTCTGACCATCTCTGGCAAAAACGTATTCCTGTCCGGCAATAACATCTTCAGCGTCTCCAGAACCTACCCATAATAAGCTGTGTCCGCAGTCATGACCATTAAATTCATTATCAACTGCTGGATTTGCAGGATCCTGAATTGTGACAGCTTTTTCAGCGCCCCAATATAAGATATTGTAATCATAGTAATGTTCTGTGCTAGGTAATGGCAATGTTACCTGGTAAACACCATTAGCAACTTCTTCTAAAGGATAAGTCAATAAACCGACACTGTTAGGAGATGGGTCATAACCTGCTGGGAACATACCCTGTTTATATTCGTATACTGTGTAAGGATCGAAATCTTCACCAGCATTGTAAGCTTTCATCTGATCTTCAGTGAAGAACTGGAAGCTTCCGCTGATTGTAATGCTCTTAATATTCGCTTCATCATCACTCTGGATGTAAGTGAATGTTGCCTGATGTTTAGCATCAGTTTCTGGGAAATCTGTATTTTCTGTTACGACAACACCAGCTGTATATTCATCTCTCGTATCAGCTTTTGTCTGTTTAGCTAACCATTCGAAGCAGCTTAAACCATCTTCATCGTAACATTCATTATTAAAGAAGTATACCCATGACCAGTGACCACTGTACTGATATGGATTTCCATCTTCATCATCAAATCTGCCATCTGTGTTATGAACATCAGCGAAAATTGATGTATGTACTTCAGCACCAGCGCTTCTTAATAAAGGAACCATTTTTGCTGTAGAATTTGCATATTTTACAGTATCATCATTTTCCGCATGGATGAACCACATTGGTAAATTAACTAAATCTTTAGCATTTTCTTCAGTTAATGAACCAGCTGGACAAATTGGTAATGCAGCTGCAAAGAAATCAGCATGAGTTTTCATTAAAGTAAGCGTCATGCCGCCGCCTGCAGAGCATCCTGCAACATAAACTCTGTCTAAATCGATATCAGCGTTATTAGCTGCTAATTCTTTAACTAATGCTACAATTGCGTCTGCACGATCATTATCTCTTGAACCATCATTAGGAACCTGAGCAACTAATACATAGCAGCCGTCCATTGCATTCTGGAAATCTTCATCCCATAATTCAGTGACTTCGTTGCCTAAAATAGCAATCTTTGGATCTGTTCCGCCTTCACCAATACCATGGTTCCATACGATAATGCCATTCTTATGACCATCTTCTGCTGGCGCATAGAAACCATAAGGAATCACAACATCTTTGCCATTAGCATCGTAAGTGTAGCTATTTAATTCAACACCGTCTAACTGCTTGCAGATCATATCATTTGCAACATCAATCTGTGCTGCAACTTTGATATTATCAACAATTTCTTCACCGGCAACTAATTTAGCGCCGTCTGTCAGATTAACATATAATTTATAGCTTGTAGGCCATGTATTTCTCCAAGTAACCATACTCCAAGTAATTGGATTGCCTTCTGTTGGGGAAATGCCTAATTCGATAGCAACATACTGTGAAGAACCTTCAGCTTTATTGCCGTTTTCATCAGCGAGGTAAGCATCAATGATTGTACGTGTTGTTACTTGTCCGTCTTTATTTTCAATGACTTCAAAATCTTCTTTGCTTACTGAATAATCTCTGATTTCTTTATCTAATTTAACGATTGTTTTGGTAACGCCAGCACCCCATTCATCGCCAACAACTTCAACTCTCTGTGTTCCGCTGACAGCGATTGTCTTTGTCTGCTGAGCCATCCATTCCCAACAATTCAAGCCATTTTCATCATAGCATTCATTGTTATAGAAATAAATCCAAGACCAGTGACCAGCATACTGATATGGCGTACCATCTTCATTTGTAAATCTTCCGCTCGTATCATGAACATCATCAAACAATGATAAATGAACATTTGTATTGCCAGCAGCTTCTAATAAAGGAATCTGTACAGCAGTTCTGTCTGCGTATGGTACAGTTGGATCATTTTCGGCATGAATATACCAGATTGGTAAGTTAACTAAGTTCTTAGCATCCTCTTCTGTTAATGATCCTGCTGGACAAATTGGTACTGCAGCCGCAAAGAAATCTGGATGGTTCTTGATCAGTGTTAAAGTCATACCGCCGCCCATTGAGCATCCTGCAACATAAACTCTGCTTAAGTCAATGTCAGAATTTGCAGCAGCTAAATCTTTAACTAACTGAACAATGGCATCTGCGCGATTAGCATCTGTAGAACCATCAGAAGGAACCTGTGGTGCAATCACATAAGCGCCATCCATGATATTCTGGATTTCGCTGTCCCATAAAGATGTAACTTTGTTTGCTAATACAGCAATTTGTGGATCTGTTCCGCGTTCTCCGCCGCCATGGTTCCAGATAATAATAGGATTTTTATGTCCATCATTTGCTGGTGCATAGTAAGCATAAGGAACAACAACTTCTGTTCCGTCTGCAGCAGTGTAAGCATAAGGTGCTTCCTGCCAGCTTAATGAACCGTGTAATTCAACTCCGTCTAACTGCGGACAAATTTTATCTTCTGTACCGCTTAGATCAAGTGAAGCTTTCACATTTAATGTGGCGATTTTTTCTTCACCTGAAGTTAAAACAGCACCCTCTGCAAGGGAAACATTTAATTCATAAGGATCACACCAGTTGTTTAATCCCGTATAAACAAATGCACTGCCATCACTTGGTGAAATATACATTTCAATTGTGACATACTTAGATGATGTAGGGGCAGGACCCCATCCGCCTTTAAGTACATTACCGTTTGCATCTGATATATATGCGTTCAAAACTGAACGTGGTAAAGTTGAAATGCCACCATACCACTGTTTGGTTTCTGAAACTACAAATTTATCAGCAGAAACGGAACTAGCATCGACGGCCTTATCTAATGATAAGATTGTTTTTGAAACAGCGACACCCCAGTCATCACCAACAAGGTAAGCTCTTTGAGTTCCCGTTGCTGTGGTAATAACTTCTTCAGGAGTTTCTGTTTCTTCTTCGTTACTCTCTGATGGAGTAACTTCTGGAGCAGGTGTTTCTTCTGCTGGAGCAGTAACTTCAGTCTCTTCTTCTGTTTCTTCAGCTGCAGGTTGTTCTGCTTCTTCAGTTACAGGAGCTTCTGCTTCAACTACAGGATCTTCAGCTTCATCAGTTGGCTCTGTTGTTTCTTCAACTGTTGTTTCGACTGGATCTACTTCTTCAACAGGCTGCTCTGTCGGCTCTTGTGCTTTGGTTACAGTCACGCCACTTAATGCGACCATCACACAAAGAGCACTCGTTAAGAATTTTCTTAACATGCTACTTCCTCCTTTTTTTAAATTTTTAAAGCATTTAAATTATATAATGCAATCCCTTTCAATTTCTTACTGAAAACACATCATATTATTGCGATTTTCTCATTTTTCCTTTTTAAAAAATACAGTTCCCATTACTTTTTGACAAATTTCTTAAAATCTGCCAAAAAAAGATGAAAATAATGTATAAAATATGTTTGATTTTAAAAGTTTTCACACAAAAAAAGAAGCCTCTGCGGTGAAACTTCTTATCTGTTCTTATTTGTATCATCACTGCTTTCATTCTCATCATGAATTTTGCGATACCGCGCAGGAGATACCCCATAAATTTTTTTAAACTGCGTGTAAAAAGAATTCAAACTGACAAAGCCATGGTTCAGGGCAATATCGATAATTGCATCATTTGTTTCTGTTAAACTTCGTTCCGCCTTTTTCAGCCGATATTGTAACAGATATTCCTTAGGCGCCTTGCCTATATTATCTTTAAACAACTTGGTCAGATAGCCGCTTGACAGCCCAAAATGATTCGCAATCATTTCCACAGAAATATCCTCTTTGTAATTTTCCTCAATGTACTTTACGATATCCGCAATCTTTTTATTCTGTTTTCCATTTGAGGAAATACGTGGTTTATCAACTCTCATATATTTAAACAACGCATACAACAACATTAATAATTGACTCTCTATGTAAATATTTTTAAAAAACAGTTCCTTGTCATTTTCTTTAATCATTTCAAAGATTAATTTCCTGCCATACAGCATTTCCTGTTCTGATTTCGGCTGGGCAAATTCAATTTCCTCAATCTGCTTTGACAATTCCTTGATAAATTGATAGTCAATCTGCAAACAGCCGCCCATATACATTTCCGTATCTCCGCACCAATGCAGCGAATGAACGTGCCGGGAATTCACAATATAAAATTCTGTGTCTTTGAGAATAACTTCTTTGCCATTATCCATTAATCGGACACTGCCGTAGATAGGCAGGATAATTTCCACACTGTTGTGCCAGTGGCTCTCAATATAAGCATCTCTGTCTTCCAAATAACCATACCCTATTTTATAAGGTATCTTATTGCTGTAATCAATCTTTTCGTACTTATCCATTGTGCACACCTCCGTATCTTTAAATTCCTGGAGAAATGAAGAAAAGTATGTTTATGATAGTATTTACCCGTGTTTCTCTAAAATTCATTTTGATAATACCTCATTTGCTTTGATTATCATCAGATATTTCAATGATACTCGCTGTCAGTCTCTGATTTCTTATCATAATCTTTAGCTAAATTATCAAAATATTAGCTAAAGATTATAATAAATTTTAACATAAGCAAATTATTGATACAAGATAATGTTATATTTTGTTATAAAAAAATTATTAAAAATGTATATTTTGTGACATTTATATCAAAATATGTACTTATTGGATGATTAAAATGTTAGTTATCTCTATGCGCACAAACTTAAAAATTCTCCACTAAAAAATCGTCATATGGCAGCTGGCTGATGTCCGCTAATCTTTTATTTTTATGTGAGAATTACAAAAACCGCTGTCTTTTGCTCAGCGGTTTGTTTATTAAAGAAGCATTTACTGCCCCTGTTTTCTATATCTTTTTTTCCTTTTTAGAACATTTATGCTTCTTTTTTATGCAACCCGCAGCTGCTGTAAAACTAAATACACACAGCAGCGGCCAGATCATCGGATTACTTGTATCTCCTGTTTGTACAGTGCCTTGAGCCGTCAGGTTTTCACTGCATACATCACACTTGCCATCATGGTTTTTATCCTGATGCCCTAATGCCGGAATTTCCGTTTGCAGCACTATCCATTCACCGCATTCGCTGCATTTTACACCATCTGTTAATCCGGATTCAATGCAGGTTGGTAATTTTCCCTGAATAATGACCTCTGTATGTACATGTTCAGGATCTGATGGCAGCTGATAATCACAATGCAAATAAGAGATTGTTAAAACCCCTGTATTCATACCATCCATAAAATGGAACACCGGACGCAGGCCATTGACCGTATATTCCGGATCCGCAATAGCGAAGCCCTCGTTATTACGAGTGATATCCATCCCTTCAGGCGGATTAATCAGTGTTATTGAAGGTGTTTCTGTCTGATTAAAAACAATTTGCGCAGATACATTGCCATAGCCATTGTCTGTGCCAACCCAAAGTATCTCTTCGTAAGCGTCATAGTCAAGTGCCATTGCTCCGCCAATACCAGGATCAATATCGGCGATGACTTGAGCAGTACTGTCATTATTTAATACCAGGCCATAAATATGACCATTATATTCCAATGCTGTAAAAAATACACCTGCAGCTGTTGCCTCTGGATAATGATGATGATCAAACAATTCCCCAGTATTGATATCGAAAAGTTTTCCATCAACCGCCTCATTTGGCACCCATTCCACTGCTTCAATGCCCGCATTAGCCGGTACATCTGGAAGCAAAGAAGTAATATTCCATTCTTGTGAGGCTGCCACAACATCCGCTTTTGTCCATGGATCAAACTTTAAAATCACGTTATAGTTAACATCTTTGTTATTGTTATCCCGCTCGACAGCCGCATAAGCATTACCCATGCCATCTACAGTAATTCCTTCGGCATCTGGATTAGATATCGATGGGTTTAGGGCATCTGCCATAAAAGCAAGATTTTTGCCAGAAGCGGTAAAGCCATTGGCATATTCCATGGATCCGTCTTTATTTACATCCATAACCCAGAAAGTTCCCTGTTTGTTATTAATGCAGTAAAGCTGTCCCTGATAAAAATCAAGACCTGATGAATCTGTCTTAAACATCGTTCTGTTTTCATCATATGTGATGACCTGATCACTGCCTGGCCATGGAAGAGCATTTGGAAAACTTGGCACCAAGCCAGTATCCGTACCATTTGAGCAGCCTTTTGTGGAAAAAGAGACCTCCATCCAATTGCCTGTACCATCAGGTATCCGGGCATAAACACCATTGGCATGCGTACTCCATGAATATTTTTCGACAAGATTCTGACTGCCATCATATAAGTTGACTTCATCCGGTGCTCCCAGTCCAAAATCAAAGTCTATTTTCTGATCAAATACATAATACTCTCCCGGAGCAAGGATCGTTCCTGCTTTCAATGGGAAAGTCTTGTTTTTAGCAAGACGTGTATTATCGTCATCCGTCACATACCACCCACTGATATCCACAGGATAAGCCCCTTTATTGTATATTTCAACCCAGTCAGTCATATCTCCATTAGATTCAATTTCGTTAATAACAATATCCTTATTTGTTCCCAGATCCGCCTGCTTTTCCTTTGTTTGAATGGTAATAACAACGGGCCCGGTTACTTTGGTCAAACGATAGATGCTCTCTATGCCAGTAGCCGAAGCATCTTTTAAATTCTTATAATTCTTATCTGCCGTTACTGCCGCAAGTTCATATCCAGGATCCAGATTAACTCTGAAATTCACTTGCCCGTCGCCTGATATATCCACTGTTCCTTCAGATGATGACCGTGCCAATGTACTGGTCACATTAACTTGGTCAGGAGATGTGTAATCCTGTGTATAAAACACATCGATAGAGGCATGTTCATCTGTTATAAAAGAAACAAGATATGCTTCAGCGTCCTCATTCTCTGCTTCAGCATTTTCTGATAAAGCTGTTTTCTCAGCACTGCCATCTTCCTTGCCAGCCAGTACTGCAGTCGTCTGATGAATAAACATCATTGATACTAAAACGATTGTCATTAATTTTTTCAAAGTTTCCATGATTCATATCCCCTCTTTATCTATATATGTAAAACACTTTTTCTAACAAAAAGTGGAATTTCATCTCATAAGATAATGCAAACAGGTTAAATCCGTTATCACAGTATTGTAAAAAAGAGGTAAAACAAGTCGTCATTTAAAATACAAAAACGCCTGATTGTATTTCAGGCGTCCTTTAACAATTTAATAAACGCAAATAATGATTTGCTTCTCTTAAGACATGATCTGCCAGCAGCGGCAGGATCACAGACTGGATATGACAATGAATAATACCTTGGATGCCAGCCTTTTTGAAATCTCTAAATCTAATCGTTTCATCCCGGGCAGATGATTCTTTCCAAAGGCTGCCGTTGTTTTGCAGCAGCTGTTCATATTCCCCAACAAATTGATTCGCTGTCTGAATCATCTGATTTTCTGACGGGTCAAGAGATCCTCTGATAAATAAAGCATGTTCCATCATTATTTGATTCCAAAACATCTCTTCATGATGACTGCATTTTTCACAAGAGAAAGTCCCCTTCTGATAATTGCTTAACTGACTGGCATACATTTTTGCTTCTCTTAATATATGTTCAATTAACAATGGATAATTTAAAGTAAACATCTGGCAGTGCCGGACATTTTCTAAAACCTGAGACTTAAATGCAATAAAATTTTCTAAAAGACACAGAACGTCCTGATTTAACTGCTGTACCTGAGTAAAAATTTCTCCGTCCTCACAGCCTTGATTAAACTGGCAAAGGGCCAGTTGTCTATGCGTAATGGCCTCATCAATAGAAATGCCTGTGTAATGTTCAGTCTGATGCTCTGCCTGATCAGTATATTCGGTAACAATTTCCCCAGACTGCAAAACCGGCAATTGTACCCGTCCGCGGCTCAGGTCAGTGCAATAGCCTAACACTTTCTCAAATTTTTCCCGAAATTGTTCTGCCCTCTTGGCAAAATCAGCGTTTGCCGGTGTAAATCCTGCCTCCAAAAACAAAGCATGTTCCTTCATAATTCTGGCAAAAAACAAATGCAGTTCCAATGATAATGTCACAAAAAGATTTCTTTGATCCATTCAATCCCTTCTTTCATTTCTAGTTTATGAAAGAAGTCATCAAAAGGTGAAGGTGCATCGTCTGATTAATGACGTTTGCCACTAAAACTGGAAACATCTAATCTGAAAACAGCGACACTTTGCGCCATTTTTTCATCAAACACAAAATCTTTTCCTGTTTGATGCTTCATCAGGCAAGACAAAGCCTGTTCCTTTTCCTGAATATCCTTTACTTCATGAATGAGACCATTGCCCATCACACTCTGATAATAATAACTATAGGCACAGGCAGTTTGCGCTGCCACTAATTCATGCCCGCTGTCCATTTCAAAAGCAACTTCTGGAAATTGATGAAAAGCGCTGTACTTTCTTCCTTCTTTAGCACTATGAACATAAAGCGAAAGTTGATCATGCTTATAAACATAACCAAAGTTCATAGGTACAATATAGAGCCCCTGGTCATCTTTTAAGGCAATGTGACAAACCTTGCATTCATCCATTACTTTTAATATCTCACTTGTTTCTTTAATTTCTCTGTCTTTTCTTCTCATTCAGATCTTATCTCCTTTAATAATATATAATTGCCAAATATATAGACAAAACTGCGCATGACTAGCCCTGCATAAATTCCTTTAAGTCCAAAAATACACAGTGCTTTCGCAGTGATCAATCCGGCAATATTCGCTGCTGCACTGACAATCATAACCTCTTTTTCCCTGCCGCAGCCTTGCAGGATTGACTGATCAATCTGTTTTTCCACAAACAAAATAGCCAACAATAATACATACTGCAAATAATTTCCTGATAACAGAACAATTTCCTGACTTGTTGTTATTAACCTGTAAAAGCAGGAATAATCAACCAACAGCAGCATGCCTGCCACACATAAAATACCTGACGAACAACTAAATGACAGTTTTCTAATCTCCCAGACATCTGCCTTGCCGGCTGCCCGGCTCTGAATCACCAATGTAGAACAGGCAGATGCATAGGCATAGCTTACCAGCATTAAGAATCCCAATAATGTATCATTTAACTGATAAACAGCTGTATTTTCAACACCTAAACCAGCAACGAAACCTGTCAGAAAAAAAGTGAAAAGGGTACTCTCTAAAAAATCCTGACAAAACAAAGGAATAAATAACTGTCGGATTCTTTTAAGAGATATCTTTTTATTTTTGAGCGGCAGTTTTCTTAGTGGCAATAAATAAACCATCATCCCTGCAGCTAAACCAATAACACTTCCCCAGGCAGCACCAACCGCTCCTAATTCAGGCAAGCCAAATTTGCCAAATACCAAACTAATATCAAAAAATAAATTAACAGATGTAGAAACAACTGTAAAATAAAAACACTTCCTGGTATCTTCCTGATTGCGATAAAATACCGAAAAAACAAAAGCCAGGAGATTTAAAAGCACCGTTAGCGAAGATACCTTAAAATAGGCAGTGCTTTCCAATAAAAATTGACCCTGTAATCCAATAATCTCACTAAAAAACAACCTGCTTCCAAAAAAACAAATCATTATCCAGACAACGCCTATCCAGAAAGCTATCTTTATCATTTTCAAAAACAGAGCATAAAAATCCGCCATCTGTTTTTGTCCTCTGTACTCAGCTGCCTGAATGTGATAAGCATTGGAAACAACACCAAAACATCCCGTTATCACATAGGTTAAAGAGGCCCCAACCCCAACTGCAGAGAGAGCCAAAGTGGAGTAATGACCTACAATCATTTTATCCAATGTTTCAAACAAAATATTGACCAGGTAATTAAGCAAAATTGGTCCTGCCAATCGATTAATTCTTATTAAATTTTCTTTTTTCATCTTATTCTCACTTTCTATCAGATGCCAATATTATCGTGAGAATAGGTTCTGATTTGCCTATCCTTACGATAGGCCGTTTACATCCGCGTTCTGCATACAAATCTCCCTTACCAATTAAAATTATTTCACCATTATTGTATCATTATTTATTGCCTGCGGAAAGGATAAACATATTAAAGAGATATTTGTTTAAAATAAAAAACTAAGTATCATTTTGCCTTATCAGAATGAATGCAGAGAGTTAAATAGGGTATTAAAATTTTCTTAAAGAATATTTGCATTTATATTTTAGATTTATTTTAATTAGTGTAAAATAGATTTAATTAGAATTAACATACATTGGAGGTGTTTTTGTGTTAACGAAAAATATTGCAAACCAGTATCTGACAGAAAGTGAGGAAAGTCAGTATTTTGATCGAAAAAGTGCAAAAATTAAGCCTTCAGATATAGCCAGGCATTTAGTCGCCTTTGCGAATGCCAATGGTGGAGTATTGGCAATTGGCATTGAAGACAACGGGATAGTAACTGGATTTGAATATCAGGGTGCTCACTCAATTAATGAATTTTTAGAAATACCATATTTAATTGATGGAAATATAAAGGTTAATCATGAAAAAAGAATCATCAACGGCAAAACTGTTTTATTGATGGAAACTGAATCCAGTGACAATTATGTTATAAAGACAGGAGATTCTAAAGTATATCTAAGAGTAGGAGATAAATCTAAATTATTAAATCATGAACAGGTTACACAATTAGAGTATGATAAAGGTGAGCGTAGATTTGAAGACTTAATAGTAGAAGAATCCTCTTTTTCTGATATAAATATTGATTTACTAAACAAATACAAACAGATATTAAATACTCGATTATCTTTAGAGGAAATATTAGAAGCACGTGCCTTAATGAAAAAAGGGCATCTCACTTATGCAGGCATATTACTGTTTGGGAAATATCCAACAAAGTATCTGCCAAACGCAAGGGTAAGATTACTGAAATTTGATGGCAATAAAATGGAAACAGGCAGACGGCTAAATATTATCAAAGATATTAATTATGAAGACGCAATACCTATCGTGATTGAAGACATCAAAAGAGAAATGCATTCTCAATTAAGAGACTTTCAATATCTTGGTGAAGACGGAAAATTTAAAATTATTCCTGAGTATCCTGAATTTCCTTGGCTTGAAGGAATTGTCAATGCAATCACTCATAGAAACTACTCTTTACAAGGGGACTATATCCGAATCTCATTATATGATGACCACATGGAAATATTCAGTCCGGGAAAATTACCAAACATTGTAACATTAGAAAATATGCAGTATACACGTTATTCACGAAACCCACGAATTGCAAGAACTTTAACAGAGTTTGGATATGTAAAAGAGCTTAATGAAGGTGTCAAACGTATTTACGATGAAATGCAGGCCTCTTTTTTGAATGAACCAATTTTCACTGAGCCAAATGCTTCTGCTGTTCTATTAACTTTAGAAAACAGCATCGTCTCAAGAAAAGCCAGAAAAGACGAACATCTTAAAAACAAATTTGATCCAACAACACTGCCAGAAAAACAGTTGTTAGTCTATGGTATTATTTCCAGTCATCCCGGTTTAAACACAAGAGAAATTGCCAATTTACTCACATTAAAGAAAACCAGTGTAGAAAACGCAATTAAATCCTTAAGGAAAAAAGGGGTTATTGGTCATACGGGAAGTAATGCAAAGGGAGGATATATTATTAAAAATGGAAAAACAACCACCGAATGACCACCGAATGACCACCGAATGACCACCGAATGACCACCGAAACAATGATAACTAATCAATCAAAAATGATGCAGTCCAGCCAAGGTCTGCATCATTTATTTTTTCCCAGCGTTATTCTAAAACGGCATTCCTGAGCACCATTAAGGACTGTACATATGGGCTCGATGCTAAAATCAGAATTTCCCAGTAAAGTCTCCATGACATGCGAAAAGAATTTTTATCATCGCTTATATCCCTTAATAAGCCTGTAAAACCCTGTAATTTTGAACTTTTTTGCACTTTCTTTAATTTTTTCTTTTTCCCAAAACTTACGCAAATCTCTATAAATCCGCGTAGATCTCCGGGCAAATAGTGTAGTAAAATGGTGTTCAATCAACCTGATCTTCTCCATTTTTACGGCTTGTCAATAGGGCTTCTAAGGTGTAATCGTCCGTTTACAGTAATCTTCCCCACCGTATAGTCAATACCTTCATCAAGCTGCTTCTGAATTTCCTTTTCTTTTTCTCGAAATTCTTTCAGGTCAGAAGAATAAACGGTCTGTCGTTTTCCACGAATATCTGTGTATCAGTACTGATAAATCAGGTCTTTATTCATTCTCGCTCTTTTCTTTACAGCTCATTTCGTTAGAATCTCTTTGATTAAGATGCTTCCATTCGTGCATTATCATGGCAACCACAAGAATCATAGTCAATGCGCCAGACAAAGGCCCCTCAAGCAGTACACCTTTTACACCAACCAGAGGACATAATATTAACCCTGCGCAAATAGGAATTCCTGCATTTCTAATAAAAGATAGTACAGCGCCTCTCGCCGCTTTACCCAGTGCCATAAAAATGCTGCTGACAGTTGTTTGAACAGCGAACAGGCATGCCAGCGACATAAACGTATGGAAGCACATAACGCCAAATTCATGATACAGTTCGCCTTCCTCTCCGAACAGCCATAGGATTTGATTTGCAAAGATCAGGATGACCGCTTCTGTGACGACACCTATGATACAGCCTTGAATTAACGTAAAGCGTATCGCTTGCTTCACTCTGGGAATGTTATTACGTCCATAAGAGTAGCCGATTACCGGCTGCGCTCCCTGTCCCATGCCAGTGGCGATAGATGTGATAATATGGTCAAATTTCTGCATGATGCCATAAGTCGCCAGTGGAATTTCACTGCCGTATACGGAAAGTGCACCATAGTCTTTCAGCAGATTGTTATTTACAAAGTACAGAGCAGTAATGCTCAAATTTAATACCGCATCCACCAAACCGTGGCTGACAATTTGCAAGCAGAGTTCCGGGGCCAATACAAAATCGCTTTTTTGTAGGCGTACCGTTTTAAGATGCAAAATTGCAATCAAAGAAAAGATAAAAGGCAGCGATTGTCCAATAAAGGTCGCCCATGCTGCACCTTTCACGCCCCAATGAAATACGAAAATAAAAATCGGATCAAGAATACAGTTGATAACACATCCTGTCAAGGTACAGATAGTAGCTACTTTAGGTCGCCCATCCGCACGCAACATATTACCAAAGCCAATCCCGCTTAAATAGAATGCAAAACCAACACATATAATCCGCCCGTAATCCATTGCATAGTCATAAACCAATTCCGTAGCGCCAAACCATACAACAATATGTGGCAACAGGGACAGCGTGAGAACCGTGAAAATAACGCCGATCACAAGCATAAGCACTACTGCATTGCCCATACATTGTGCCGCTTTCTTTTTTAGTCCCTTGCCAAGAAGCAGACTGAACATAGCTGCGCAGCCACTGCCAACTAACAACCCCAAAGACAGCCCGATGGTACTAAGCGGAAATATGACATTCGTAGCACTGGTTCCAAGATAACCGATTCCTTGTCCGATAAAAACCTGATCTACAATGTTGTAAAGGGCATTTATGACGGTAATCAATGCGCATGGAATCCCATATTCCCATATAATTGGTCGAATAGGGCCGGCATCCAACTTTTGCTCCTGTACAGATAATTCTTCATTCATTACAAACACCTCCTATGCAGATCACACTCATTCTTGTACCAAAAACTTATCCAGTATGATAACTGATCTGTATTTATTATAATCTTGCAAACAAAATTATGGAAATACAAACCAGTTCGTTGTTATTGAAATCTTCGATAACCAGTGCTATGATAGGATATAATAAAGCAGAAAGGGGTAAGAAATTGAACAGTCAACAAATAAAAATCTTTTTGTGCCTTGCAGCATGCAAAAATTTCTCTGTAGCTGCTGAACAGTTATATTTATCGCAGTCTGTTGTTTCCTACCATGTGCGTAAATTGGAAAAAGAGATCGGATTCTCTCTCTTTGACCGTAATACTCACGGAGTGGAATTGACCCCGGCCGGGTTGTCATTTTATAAATCAATGTCACATATTGCCATGCAGTATCAGGATGCTCTGGATAAGGCAAAGAAAATAGCATCCGGCAGCCAAAACAAATTAAATATCTGCTTTGGAACGCCAACCTCGCCTACAATGATCGGACAGATCATGAATCAGATTTGCAGCATTTTACCTCTGGATGAAATTGAATTAAGCAAGCAAAGCTATGAGAACGTTTTGCAGCCTGTACTTTCTGGCGTTGCCGATATTCTGTTTACTTATCCGCCCTTTTTCCGTAAGAATTTGGGATTGCAGCAAATTGATTTCTGCAAAACATGGGTGTCCTGCATGATGTGTCCACAGCATCCACTGGCGAATCGCCCTAAAATGTCTTTTGCAGACTTGGAAGGACAGACATTGATTTTAGTGGACAGCAAAAATGCGCATATCGAACACAAAGAAATTTACCGTCGAATCCGCCAAAATGGAAAGAACGGTCCCAAATTGGAAACGACACCAAAAACATTTGAACAGGCGCAGGGATTTGCCATTTCAGGGAGAGGGATCATGCTCGTGCGGACCATGGATTGTGAGTATCATCCCAACATTGACGGGCTGGTAAGCATCCCTCTGACAGACGTAAAACCTATGCCATTGATTGCCGTCTGGCGCGAAGAAAATCTCTGCGCATTAGGAAGAAAGTTAATTAAAGGCATAAAAGAAAAATCTGATTTCTAAAAAGAATCAATCCAATAAAAATGATGCAGTCCAGCCAAGGTCTGCATTATTTATTTTCCCAGCGTTATTCTAAAACGGCATTCTTGAGCACCATTAAGTACTGTACATATGGGTTCGATGCTAAAATCAGAATTTCCCAGTAAAGTCTCCATGACATATTTAAAACTCTGTTTAGAACATTCACAAAGCCAAGGTTCTTTGATATATCCTTGTGTATATAAATCGCACATACAGCCGCCTTTAAAAATGACTTCATAAATATGATTTGCTTCTATGACTGCTCCGCCAACATAATTCCAGCTGTTAAGCGCCTCAAAAAACGCATTGAGATCCTTTTGGCATTCGTAAAATAGCGTCAGATAAGCATCCTTCACACCCGTATCTGCACAATTTCTTCCACAATGATAAAACAGCTGTTCTTTTTGACTGCTGGTCATGCCCTCTATACTTCTTCCTAAAGCACCAAGCCATGCACTGACAAAAGATATATCCTTCATTTAACCACTCCCATCTATGCAAATTGTAAAGTCTGTTTACCAAAAAGACAATTTATTTTTGCTCTTATTTTAAATTATCATTGTAAAACCCGCTATTGTACTTCAATTCTAAATTCGATAAAATATAATTATATAAATAGTTAATAAAAAATAACAGAAAGCAGGGATTATATGCACAAATCATGGGAAAAAAGGGAATTTAAAAATTTCTTTGAATCACAATTAGATGGCCGTAATAACAGGCAAACGTTAATAAACAATCAATTAGCTCTCAAAAATGCAGGTTTGTTAATAAAATATATGAAAGAAGCTGACTCCGATGACCTTGAAGAATTAATCGATTGGGTCGTTTCCACAAACATCTCCATGACAGAAGAAGAAAGGAACGAATTTTATGAAATACTATGTCAGAAAACTGACTACAATTCCGCTGAAGAAATAAAAAATGATATAAGAAATTGCCGTATTTACAGAGAAGTTTATAATAAGCAAAAAAAATATATGAATGAACTCAATATTGATGATGTTATTCATGCAATCACGCAAAATACATTACCCCTGGAAGAATCCGTGAAATATCTATTGGCACATTACTGCAAGCATTTCAAGCCTAAAGAAGACAGCTATTTCCAGAAACATCAAAAAGCAAGTGAAGATATCCGGCATCTGCTTTACGCTGCTCAGCAGCATCATTCAGAAACATTGCTTGAAACTGCCTATCTGCTTAAAGCAAAAGAAGACCAGCTTTTGTTCAGTATTAAAGAAAAGAAAATCAATAAAACGATTACCAAATCAATGACAAAACTGCAGCAGCTTTATAAACGCGAAGACATTACCCTTTCTGAATTACAATACAATATTCAAAAGCTTCAGGAAGAAACCCAGGCTCGAATCCAGCAGCATGTTTCTCCTGATCAGTATGATAAATTTACCAAAATTACCGAATTTTTTCTTGCCTGCGACAATATTCCCAAACATTTTCAGGTAACGTCAGGCCAAAATACACCCAATGAGCAGACAAAGACAGAAGAAGAGATTAATTTGGACATCATTGAACGCTTCTTTATGGATCATCATTTATACTATAAAAAAAGTCAGATTCTTCAGGAAATCAAGGATTACCCGCCCCTGATTCAGTTCTACCATTTTTATGAACAAGCCGCCAAAAATCAGGATCCCGAAACTCGTATTCGTCTGCTTGAAGAATTAGCTTCTGATATTCGGGACAGTGGAAAGAAAAATACAGAGACGCTGCGCCGGCTCTTTACCTCTGTTCAAAGGGAAATCGAAGAAACGGTAGAACAGGCACCAGAAACAGAAAAATCGGAAGAGGAAATAATGGAAGAAGAAATCATCCAAGCGTCCGTTGTTTCTCATCAGGAAGAAGAAAAGCCTACGGCCCAGATTGGCAAACATACTGTGTATTTAAACTCAGTTCAAAAAAATCCAATGAATCTGCAAAAATTAGTTGACTTACTAGCGCCGGAAAGCCGCAGTCATATTCGTTTTCTGGAAAGTCTCATTTATCAGATCGGCTATGATAAAGTTCAGGCCTACCTTAACAAAGCGCCGCAAGAACTTTATATTGAAGATCTGGATGCGATTATCAGATTAGACCGTCAGCTGCGTTTTGAATATCAGCGCGTATTAGAAGATATTGAAATGTATTTTCGTTCTAGTCTGACTTATTATCTGACCAATAAATATGATGAAAAATATGCAACGCCTAACAAAGATATGATTTTTTACAAACGCAGCTATTTAATGCATCATATTTTTACAGATCCGGAAGAACATTTCCAGCATATCAGTCAGCTCAATGACAGAATTGACGCGGAAGTAAAAAATGGTAATCAACAGGTAATCAATGAATTCCGTAAATACAAATATGCCCTGCCTTTTTCGACAGCAGCGGGTATTATGACCTTTGGCTGGCTGATTATTTTCTTTGATAATCTGAATTACAATGACAAGCTTGATTATTTAAGAACTTATTACTACCATGTCACACCCCAGACCTTTAGCAGCTGGATGAACAGCCTCTCCGCCCTGCGCAATCGCTGTGCCCATTATTACAGTCTTTATCGCATCTCCTCGCTCAAAGAACTGCGGCCAATTATGACCAAAGATATCGATGGCAATGCCTTTGATGACGATTTCAAACATTCTTCACTTTTCTATTACACGATCATTATGGCGCGCCTGGCACCGGATGTTTATAATATTGAAGATTTCATCGACAATATCGGGATTCTCTTTCGTAAAGCCAGCCGGGAAAATGGCTATTTCGATTTACTGACAGACTATTCATTCCCAAAAAGTTGGCGACAAATTCTGGAAAACGAAAAAAACGCTAAAGTTCGCGTTCAAACAATGGACTGACAGCACCTATCATGGTGCTGTTTTTTTAAAATAACATAAATTTCAGAGAATCTTATAAGTTTGCGAATTGCCGATATGCTCTTATTTTTTGTAAGGTATCGTCTTTTCTCTTTGAAGAGAACGACAGCGCTGCAAGTTACCATTGCCATTTTTTTGCCCCCGGTTAATCACCAGGGGCATTGACTTACTAGCCACAGGCTCATTTTGCCTGTGTGATGGAAGTATACCAGTTATCTACAAACAGGAATTGACCAGCCTATCTTCAAATTATTTTTCAATTTCTATCATTTCATTTGTCTTTCCCGGATTTTTTTGAATGACTGTATAGAATAATGTTTTGTGTTCAACGATATCTTCGCCATAAATTTTTTCATAACTAAATCTGGGAACTTGTTGAAACTGTGAAACCGCAATATAGTCTGAAACTGTAAAAATACCAAATAATACAATAACACATCCAACAATACTCAATATTCGTGAACTTCTCTTTGTTAGCACAGATTTAATTTTAAAATAAATCCCTGTCGTTAATATAACACCCCCAACAATTGCATAAATACTTCCCCAACTACTTTCATTTGGAAATATAGCGAAAGCAGAAATCATAATGAACACGCCAAATATCATAGCGAGAACACTGATGATTCTCTTTTTCTCTGCATTCAGTTCATTTTTACTATATTCTGCCATTTTAATTGCCGTATCCTTTGTCTCTTGATTCATTTTCTCACTTTTCCTTTCTCCATCGATGATCTCAGGTATACTAACCTGATAGAATTCAGATAATTCAACCAGTAAACTGATATCTGGCATATTACTGCCTGTTTCCCATCTAGATACTGTTCTGCTGGATACATTCAATGTTTCTGCCAACACTTCCTGAGTGATATTCTTTTCTTTACGCAGCGTTTTCAAAAACTGACCAACTTTTTTCTGATCCATTCATTATACCTCCTCGAATCACAGCGTATATTAAAAGTTCGCTTATTTCCACGACATAAAATGAGAAAATAGCATCTTTCCAAACCCGACACACTTGTCTGGGTATCCCTTTATGCACTTTGCTATGTTTTGCCAGCAAGTTTCATTTTGTTGCTTTCTTCTTAGACAATTATATCATAACTAAATAGGTCAATCACTTTTTCTGCCTTGGCAAACATTGTTTTGGTAAACATGATAAGAGGGTTTTCATTTTTATATTTTCTGCACAAAAAAGATATGACTTTAATCGCCATACCTTTCATGATCTTTTTTATCATAATAGTGAAGCACCATTTTCAAATAAGCATGATGCCCATAGGCGCTTATTGAAGCAACCAGCAGGATACCGGCAACCCAAAGCTGCCGATAAAACAAAAACAAACATACAATGGCCAAGACTAGACAAATCATCGAAAGTTTCAAAGTATAATCCTTAAAGCGACGATAATTGCGCAGTATTTTCTTATCCATTTTTAGTTAACAGATGATACAAAGCACCCATCAGATTTGAGTCATTATTAAATTTACATGCATCGATGACCGGTTTTGCAAACTGATGTGATTTTTTCGATAATTCATCGACATAATGCTGGATTCCCTGAATAAACAATGGTTCTTCGGAAATGCCGCCGCCAAATAAAACAATTTCCGGATCATAAGCATACTGGAAATTATATGCCTGAACAGCTAACTCAAAATACATATCTTCCAGACATTCCTGAGAAATCTCATCCCCGGCTTTTGCCCAGGCATAAATTTTCTCGCCAGTGACTTCAGAGACATCCATCCCTTTGGCACTTGCGACTTTGTAACGCAGCCCATAGGTCGCCGAAAAAGCAAACAATTGCGTTTCCATCGTTTTACGATTGGCATTAATAATCAAATTGGAAATTTCTCCGGCAATCAGATGACTGCCATGAATAACTTTACGATCATGAATAATCGCTCCGCCAATTGCACTGCCAACTACCATGACAATAGCATCCTTTTTATCTCGGGCATTCCCCTGCCATATCTCGGCAAGTCCGGCACATTTGCCATCATTTTCAATGGCACATGGCAAACCAGTCATATTTTCCATCTCTTTGACAACATTGACTTCATGAAGGAAAGGGCATCCGCCGCCTTTATAAACAATCCCATGTTCCACATCAATAACACCTGGCAGACTTAACGCCGTTCCCTTCAAAGACTGGCACTGATATTTTTCATAAATTTCCTTTAATGTTCTGAAAAAATCCTCTTTATTCCTAGGTGTTGGTACTTTATTTTTTTCAATGACAGTCCCCATCTCATCCATTAGGGCATACTTCACAAAGGTACCGCCAACATCATAAACTAAATACATCTTCTTTCCTCTACTTTCCGATACAGAAGCGACTAAACAATTCATCCAACAAATCTGCTTTCGCTTCTTCACCTAATATTTCTTTTAAACAATGCCAGGCATCGTATAAATCCACAACAATCAAATCGACAGGAATGCCGTCCTTCATTGCCTGGATGGCTTTTTCTACACTTTCCAGACACTGTTCCATCAGCTGAATATGTCTTAAATTAGATAAATAAACATCATCATTAGCCCGCAGATCGCCAATCTCAAACAATGACACAATTTTTTCCTGCAGCGCTTCAATTTTTCCTTCCATGGCACTGATATGAATGCCATCTATATCGACAACACAGCCTAAATCCGTTTTATTGATAAGAATGATACGATTCATTTTTTCTGTCAGTGAAAGCAATGCCTGATCTTCCTGTGTTAAAGGTACAGAGCCATCCAGCACCAGCAAAACTAATTCAGCTTCTCTGGCGGCTTTCAGTGAACGCTCTACGCCAATTTTTTCCACAACATCATCAGTTTTACGAATGCCGGCAGTATCAATCAGCTGCAAAATGATGCCGTCCAGATTAATTTGACCCTCAATAATATCACGAGTCGTACCGGCAATATCTGTGACAATCGCTTTTTCCTCTTCCAATAAAGCATTCAAAAGGCTGGATTTTCCGACATTAGGCCGTCCCACGATAGCTGTTTTAATGCCGTTTCTGATTAATTGACCATTGCGGGCATTGCGTAAAATATCCTTCACCTGATTTTCAAAAGTTTCCGTCATTGGCAGCAGTTTTTCTGCTGTCAGTTCTTCAATATCATCATATTCCGGATAATCAATATTTACTTCAATTTGCGTAATAATCTGAATCAATGATTCTTTAAGCTTTTTGATAAGTCGGGAAACTCTGCCCTGAATCCCTTTTAATGCCAGAGAACTGGACAGGTCCGTTTTAGCGCTAATCATATCCGCAACTGATTCAGCCTGCGCTAAGTCAATACGTCCATTCAGAAAAGCCCGTTTTGTAAATTCCCCATGTTCAGCCATGCGGGCACCGCGTTTAAGGCATAAAGAGACAATGCGATTGGTAATATATATGCCCCCGTGGCAATTAATTTCTACCATATCCTCCGCTGTAAAAGTCCTTGGAGCCCGATAAATATTAACCAGTACCTCGTCAATTTTTTTGTCTTCATCGACAATATAGCCATATGTGATTGTATGACTGGCCTTGGCTAAAATATGTCCCGTAAAAAACTCACTGACAAATTCAATACATCCCTCACCAGACAAACGAATTACCGAAATCGCTGCTTCCTGTCTGGCCGTGGCAACAGCAACTATAATATCATCATTCACAAAATTTCACCCTCCTATTCACACTGATACCCCGCAAATTCAAGCTGGGCTATTAAATAATCCTCTTTGCTTTCATAGCCCATCTCTTCTTTTTTATCATCAGATAACTGACTGAAGTCAATGGTCAGAATCCGTTCAATATTTAAACCGTCATCCTTATTTTCTACTTGGCAGGCTTCACCATAATTTTCAAGATATGCATCAAAAACAGAATCAACGCTCTTCTCGTATGCTTTTCGTTCACTTTCATCTGCACAATTAATTTTTAATCTTTGTGACATATCGCTCAAATTCTCGTTATCGTCCAGTGTATATTCAATCCGCCACTCGACATTGTTGTCTTTCATGGAACAAACATGGATGGGTTTTGATACACTGCATCCACATAGAAGAATCACTATTAAAAATAAAAAAGCCTTTTTCATGAGTCCCGCCTCTTTTCTTTTTTATTATAACCGAAAATACACAAAAGAAAAAGGATTAATACAAATCTGTTTTTCATCAAAAAATGCAATTTTATTGTTACCTTAAAGGAGTTCCCACGTTATTATAGGTGAGGGAGGGGAAATATGAAGCATAACGAACTAGAAAAAATTTACACCCAATATCAGTATCCTTTATTCCTGTATGCCCTCTCTCTGACTAAAAATGCCGATGATGCCAAAGATCTCGTTGCCAATACCTTTGTCAAAGCATTTTTAAGTTTTCATGGCACTGAAGAAAGAATAGAGGCCTGGCTGGTATTGGTATTAAAAAATGAATTCTTAGATATGTATCGGAAAAGACGCTTCTTCTCTAAAAAAGAAAATCGGTATACGATAAAATCAACGTTTTTTTGAATTTTGTTACTTATTTGTTACTTATTGTGAAAAAATATGGCTGAATTTAGGCACAAAAAAAGCCCCACTCCGTATAGGAATGAGGCTTTAATATTAAGCTAATCTCAAGTTGTCTTTGTGAATTGCTGCTGTAACAGCTTTGCCTTTACCGATTACAATTCTATTTCCAGATACTTCAATAACGTCGTATGTACCGCTAACTGCTAGACTGGTTCCGTAGTAATCGACAGGTTTAACAACCTTTACTTTGGATCCAACCTTAATCGTAGCCGTGGAAGATGCGGAAGCTTTACCAGTAATAACGGAATCATTTACCCAACCTAAATCTCCGTTATCCAAGAGGTAAGGATTTCTAGATTCTGCAATAATCTTCGTAATCTTTCCACTAGTGCGCAGTGGATTAAGTTTTTCCGTGCTTGTAGAAGATTCGTAAATACCGTTAATCTTAACTGTATCCCCTACCTTATATTTAAGTTTTGTATCGGAAGCAGATGGCTTCTCTGCTGCAGTTGTCTTTCCAACCATTTCTTTATAATACTTTTTTGCGCACTCCATGTAAGCCTTATTCTGTAATCCGGCAATTTCCCCCGGACAGGCAGTAGAACAGAAATAACTATGTGGGAAAACATTCTTTCCCCATTCAGGTTCACCAAGATTGTAATATTTACAAACAGCAGCGGTCAAATGTGCTCCGGCATCTAAACACTTATCGCTGATTGTCCATGGTCCCGTGGAATTATTAGCGTGTTCAATACCGATAGAAGTCATATTGGCATCTGAATCACCAGCGTGCCAAGCTGTGTCTCTATCCCAAACTAACTGGCCGATTTTTCCATCTGACTGGACCTGATAATGTGCTGACGCCTCACGGGTCTGCCATACGTTATAGCATCCTTCAACAGTCAGATTTCCAGCGTTATGGTGTAAAACGACTTTGTCGATTTTATGTCCGCTTCTGCCAGCAGTAAAATGCTTGTCTAAGATCGAATCTACATCAGCTTCTAATGTGTTCCAATTTTTCATAATTCATATTCTCCTTTTTATCCTTCTAAATGTGAGATTCTTTTTTCGTGATCATCAAGCGTTTTTGAATGGGCATCAAGCCGATCGTCCTGCCGCTTATTATCCGCATTTAGAAACTCAATCGTAGTTGTTAATTTTGTAATTGAATTATTCAATTTAATCACTGGTGCCATGACTGCTAATAGTGCACCAACACCAATGATGACAGTATAGATTGCCTGTGCTTCATCCATTTAAGAAGCACCACCTATTCTTCCTCTAGCTCTGGTAAACCAGCAACAGACATCAACATAGATACAATGCCTGCTAATACTGATGCACTAGCTACTACCTGCCAAGAAACATCCTCAATAACAAGGTTTGTTCCAATTAAACCAACTGCTGTCTGTGCCATTGTTTTTACTGCACGCACGCCTGCAGCTTTTAACCATTTCTTAAAATCGTATTTCCTCATCTTCTTTTCCTCGCTTTCTTTTATCCTTTAAACCGTTTCTACATACAAGCCAACTAATTCTGCCAGCGTGTTATAAACCGGATTTCCAGTATCTATGATGCATAAGTAGATTACGTCGTCTTGCGTGTAGTACTTTCCATTTTCCAAAGCCATGTTGCCATCATATGGAACAGGGTCATATAAGTCTCCACCGTGTTCTTCATCGATTCGAGCATAGAGCGATTCTGTTCCAGTTCCGGGCGCATAGTTCTCTCGAATCGTCAAGGTGGGCTGAATAACTTTATACAACTTGCCATGATGAGTGAACTTGAACCCTTGGGAAACGGATTGACCGATTACTTCATTAAACGTTGGATAGTAGTCTAACATTCTCAACGAAGTTTGATCATCTATTTCTAAGGTGTTGACTTGCGCCTTGATAAATAGCGTGCTAACTTCCTCTTGAGATAATGGGCGATGCTTTTCTGATACTTCAAATTTACGTTGTTCAATTTTCAATTGGTCTATTTCTTCTTGGGTTAGGTCAATTCTTATACCATCTACTATTTTGTACATTTAATCACCTCATTGCTAAATCTGTGTTAATTCTTCTGTATATATAACTGTCGCTTCAAAAGTATTTACACGCGCCAAATATTCTTGTAACGTACAGTTAGGGTAAACAATGAAATTTTCATTTTCTATATAATTAGAACTCACTGTACCCCCGGTTGCGGTAAGCATGAATTCATCTGTAATTCCTAAAATTTTAGCAACAATTTCAGTATAGTTACCTTCTGTTTTTTCGAAAATTTCAATGTTTCCGTTCACATTTCTCGTATAATCTTCGAGCACTTCATTTTTCGATAAGCTTACTTTGCATTTTTTGACAATCATTGTCATTCCTCCTATGCTATTTTGCGCCGTATATTTTTATCCTTGTACCTTCCATCAAAAATGTGCCATAAGATTCTAAATATAGAGCGTTAAATTCAGCCCAGTAGGGATTGGCAAATGCGACATTATCTATAGAATTGATGGCATCTATAATACCATAAGCGGCTTTAGTTTTATTGAGTACATTAGTTTGACTATCGTTGCCATAAAACCACACCCCATTAATCTCTTTAGCTACACCGTGCATTTTTTGGCTAGAAGATGTAAATTTCATTATTATTTGACCGCCAATAGAACTATTTTTACGGCATATTAAGTTGCACCATTTAGCATTAGTATTAGCCGATGGCATCATCACCAGGAGAACAATACACCGCAAATTAGAAATACCGGGATAATTAGTTTCGGTGAATGCGATAGAAGACGCTTCTGCGAGTTCAGCAGGAACTGTATAATCTATCAATAATTCAAGAGTATTTTCTCCCCCACCCGGAGCAGTAAACAATTGTCCGTTTGAAGCTATACCGACTGGCTGAGTCATTTCCTCAGTCTTAACTACTGGGTTAACTTTTTTAGACCGATTGTTTATCTCGTTTATGGCACTTACAACAGTTTTATTGTCAGTGGTTAATGCTGGATAACTCTCACTGGTTAAAAACTTAGAAGATACATCAAGACTAATCACATTATCACTAGTTATAGTCCCTTGATATTCGACCTTGTCGATAACTGCATTAAATTGTACTTTCGTATCATCAACTGTAGTACACTGGAATACAAATCCCATATAATATGCATATACCATTTTCCCGCTATCAAATGCCGTTTTTATTTCCTCATAGGTTTTATCAGCATTTAATCCTGTTCCACCATCACTAATAGTTACAATAAAATATGCAGGCGGTATAAACTTTTCGTCTATCTGTTTTAATTCACCAAAAGTGGCTGTAACTTCTACA
>Ga0129308_1000457_pt1 | contig 60525 bp, 66 predicted proteins | sample L827metagenome_FD_94440 | JGI IMG/M metagenome (GOLD analysis project Ga0129308, IMG submission 94440) | Ring-tailed lemur group fecal microbial communities from Wisconsin, USA - L827 metagenome | ecosystem: Host-associated > Mammals > Digestive system > Large intestine > Fecal | place: USA...
CGGAGAGGAGTGCCTATCGCATCGATTTTCCGCTTAATGCTTTGCTCTAGTGATGATAGGATTGTCCAACTGTCACTATTCGCAAATTCCATGATAGCGCTATTCTGCATAACAAAAACGCTCAAATTATTTAGGCTTGCATCCTTTGCGATACATGCGTTAGTGTTATACAGATTAGGGGCCTTGGTGAACATTAGGATGTTCACATCCACTGTTGCAGACTCGAACACTTTTTGGCCTGCGAAATCGATGAGATAGAGCGGATTGGTGTGCGACGCAAAAAACTCTCGCGTCTTTTCTCCATAGCCTGCTCGCATCCACTTATTACTTGTGATGAAGGAAAGAATGCCGTGATTACGCAGAAGTCGATAACCTTTTTCATAAAAGAGGCAATAAATATCTCCAGTTTTTGCGTATGTAGAGTAGCCCAGATCCTTGTAAAGATCACCCAGTTTTGTTCCAGCATCTTCGTCAATTGTCTTTTGAAGCTGGATATAGGGCGGGTTGCCAATAACAATATCAAATCCGCCCTTTTCTCTGAACACTCTGGCAAAATCAAGTTGCCAAAGGACAAATGGCTTTGATGCCATGTGTGCAGCCTCATGGTAACGGCTAATTACGCCATCCTCGTGACCGTCCAGCTGATTCATAATAATTGTGTTGCGGAGAGAAGCAATCTGATCTTTGAGTTGCTTTTTCTTCTCTGTTTCATCACACCTAAAGAGATCGTCCTGAGTTTGGATTAAGCGTTTGATAATTGAATCAAATCTTCCGGAATCCAGGTCCGTTTGATACTCATCGTTGCCAAGTAGATCGCTTTCTTTAATGAGCCTGGTGCCTTCAAACTCGTCAACCAAACTATTGCCACACAGAATATTGCTTTCCAGGTTGGGCAGTGGCAACGGATTTCTATGGCCTTCCAGTTCGCTTTGTGCGTCAGGATTGATTTCGTCGTCAATGACCAATGCCAGCCAAAGTCTCAATTGGGCAATGTCAACAGCGGAGGGCTCGATGTCAGCTGCAAAAATACAGTTTCGGATTGTTTCGTATTTCAGAGCATGAGGAGAGCGCTCAAGCTGATACATCATTCGGATAGCATAAGGCTTCATCGTAATCGCAAAATAGGCTGAGATATTCTGGCGTGCTCGCACAATCTCATTGAGCATACCAAGGGGAAACGCGCCAGAGCCAACAGCAGGATCAGCAACACGGACATCTTGTAAGGCTTTATCCATATCGTGAAGTCTGTCAACAGCAATAGATCCGTCGGCATTTAGTTTGTAAAGTTCTTCAGAGATATACATACCTCCGTTACCCTGACGCTTTTCCTTTACTGTATCTTCATCTTTCATGAAGTCGCCGTAGAGAATAAAATCTCGAACGGAGGTCTCATCAATATCAAGAACTCCCGTCAAATAATTGATTAGGCTTTCCTGACACATATAGTGGACAATTTCACGAGGGGTATAAAATGCACCTTTGGATTTTCTATCATTTACTTCAAGTAGATTCTCAAAAACCTTTCCCAGCATCTCAGGATCAATTGCGACTTCACGCTCCATGGGCTCATCTTCGCTCATAGTGAAGTTATATCGATCAAAAATGTCGAGGATACCATCTGCCTCCCGACCTTTTTCGTCAGCGTTCGAAAACACTTCGTTAGGGATAGAAAAATCATTGTGCTTCCAATCGTATCCATCAAGCGGTTCAAATAAGCCGCCGGAGAGGAAGGGGATACGGCAATGTAGCGCAGGACAATATCCTTGTTCGCCTCTGTTGCAGTTTAGCGCATCATAGAACAAGGGCTCAAGAAGTTCGTTATAGAAGTTTACATTCCGCTGTACGGCAATATTAAACAGTTTGCGCATAAAGTCGTGAGGACCACTGCCCCAAGGCTTGCCCTTGACACACTGAGCCAACACTTCCTCATCGGCATCACTTATACTTTGCAGGCCAGCTTTGGACACGCGGTAGGTCCCGTCTCCTACAGGGCGATATACAATTGGGATCAGCTCTCTCGATTTTGCGCCACGCGCAAAAAATGCACTCTTGTAGTCCTTTTCACTTAGCGCGTTAGGCCATGCGCCAACACCGAGCCAGCCTTTTTTCTGGAGAAAATACAAAAAGACGATCTGGCCCATAAGCTTTTTGGCAAACTGAGAAGAAGAAAAACCGTGTTGCTCAGCTTCAATACGGAAATCTTCAATGGCTTCAAGTTGTTCTCGCAGCTGGTGAAACTTCTCACAATAAAGGTTGAAGAACTCATCAGTAACCTTTTCAACACTGAACGCCTCTTCCAAGTCATCCAAAGTAGGATGTTCTGGATTTACGATGCTATCTGTGATAAAGCGCTCAAACCGACTTATTGCTGTATGACAAGGCTCATTTTGCCCGACCAAATACGAATAGCGTTTGGCTGGAGTAAGGTTTTCCGCTGTCTTCAAGCGACCATTCTCAATCTTCATCTCATAATCAAGACGAACCAGGGACAGTCGCCACTTTGTTTCACCTTCGGTGTAGAAAGCGATAAGAGCAGCATCAGCGTTGCCATTCTCAATCAGTTTCTTTGCATAACTTCTCTGGGTGCTTCTGGAGTTTTCCACATAGCCTGCCTTCTTCAGTTGCACCGCCATAATGATGATTTTTTTATTGTCCGGGGTTTGAAATGTTCCCACATGAATTGAACCATCGATGTGAGAAGAAAAATTGGAGAACTCACGATTGAACTTATCGGGGGATACAAAGTGAACACCAGGGAAGATTTCACTGATAAAGTCCACATAATTCTTTGTGTCGTATGGGCCATGAAGAATTGCTTCGATTTTGCTTACGACTGCATTCATTGGGCACCTCCAGATTTAAGGTAACAGGACAGTATGATTTGTTTTTCAACATCCACTTGGGCTTGAGTCCTCATCTTTCCATCCAAATATGTTTCAGGAACAAGTTTTACAATCTCAAAATACAATTCGAGAACATCGGTAACAACCTTGCTTTTCTTCAGAACATCCTTAGATACTTTCGCAGGAATTTCACCATTTTCCCAGAGAGTAATCAGTGTATCTAACTTTTTTTCTTGATCATCGGTCAGACGCGGCTCCGACTTTATGGCTTTCAAAAGGCGGATAATCTTGGCGTCGTTACCTGTGACCATCACCTTCTCAGTTGAAACCTCTTCTTCAGCAAGAAGCATATCATCAAAGGCAGTGCTGTTCTTAGCTAAACATTGATAATACTGACTTGGTACAGTAACGGAAGGATCGGACGGCTCCGATTTAATTGCTTCAATTGCTTGCATGAAAGACAGTTGCTGTGCCCTTTCTCCGTCGCTTGCAAAGAAGGTTTTTAGGGCTCCCTTCCGGATAAATGTAATTGTTTGGTCGTCCTGAATGCGGTCGCTTACTTTACCTACTTTTGATTTCTTGGGAAGTTGCTTAATCAGCGCAAACAATTTGGGATCGTTGTCTCGTATCTGGCGGATAACGGCGAGGTAAGCCAGTTCCGGATTTGTGCTCTCCTCATTGCCATCCAAATCAGAGTTCAGATCAGCAAACAGTTTCTGGGAAGATACTTCCTCCTCATCAGACAGATACTTGAAATCTTCGCCAAGGGTGTCATGGAATGCTTGTAACTTTTCGAGAATGCGTTCTTCTAACGGCATCTGCTTTTTACTTTGTGCTGTAGGGAAGAAATTGAACACATAAATCCGATCATGCTCTGTGCCGACTCTGTTGATGCGACCAACACGCTGCATGATTCTGGTCGGATTCCAAGGAAGGTCATAGTTTACCAAGACATTGGCACGGTGGAGGTTGATTCCTTCTGCCAAAACATCCGTGGTGATCAGCAGGTCATACTTATCGTTGTCCCTGCTTTTGAATTTCGGATTAAAGCTATCCTCAATTTCTGCCTTTAATCCAGGGCTACTCTGCCCACTGTAATAGACAATCCGAGCTCCGAAGATGTCTTGCAATTGATGATATAAGTATTCTGCGGTTTCCATCGACTCAGTAAAAACAATGGCCTTTCTACCGGCGACAAGCGGGTTTGTGGTCAGAGTGTTGCGGAATTCATCGAGTTTGGGATCGTGATCAATCAAAGACCAAATAAACTGCAAAGACTTGAGCTGTGCATAATCAGACTCCAGATCCCTGAAAAACTGCGAGGTAAATTCTTTGGTCTCAAACTCCATTACATCCTGTTGCTCAATCAAATACAACAGCTTCTTTTCGTCGCCATTGTCAAGCAGATCATAGACATTTACTTTTTTGCTAATATATACCTTGCCGGTTTTAGTCATTTCAATGAAGCGTGCATAGGAATCAATGAAACGATCCAAAGTCTTCCGGAACGCATAGAAGCTACTCTCTAAACGCTTTACAAGGATGCCTTTCATAAAGCCACCCATGTTGTGCTGGGATGCCAACATAGTTGCATATTTCTTCTTATCTTTCAGGTACAGAAGAGGAGTATATCGAGCATACTTAAAGTCTCTAATAATGCTGATTGTTTGGTTGAATGCATCGTCAGTCTCTTCATCAAACGAATAGATGATCTTTTCCGGGCTTCCAGCTTTGGGGAATGTCAGACCCTGCTTTGCCAAGTCTTCTCCATAGAATTGCTGGATTTCACTGCGGGTTCTCCGGATCATAACCTCTCGGATAAGGCGGTCTCTGATAACTTCTGAATTCTCGCGCAACTGTGCCATATATGCACGAGAGCCCTTCGGGAGCTTTGATAGCTTAGCGTTAAGGCCACGGAAGAAGCCCTCAATATTCTTAACGCCGTTAATCGTGCCGCTTTGTTTCGATTGGAAAAGGTAAATCTGGTTTTCGACATCACTTGTATAGTTGTTGATTGGGGTAGCAGAAATCAAGATAACCTTTTTCCCTCGGCAGATCTGATGAAGCTCGGTAAATGCCTCTGTGCTACTATTTCTAAAGCGATGTGCCTCATCAACAAAGACATAATCATATTTATCTGTTCCCTTAGCAATTACCTTGTCCAACTTTCCAAGCGACTCAACATCACAACGAGCAACATCGAACTCTTGTAACACACTGCGCCAGTAATCCACCAGAACCGGAGGGCAGACTATCAACTTATACGAATTTCGATTAAAGCTATTGGCAAGCATTGCGCAAATATAGGTTTTTCCAAGACCAACAACATCCGAAATGAAAACGCCATTGTAGGCATCCAGTTTTTGTCTGGCCTGGGTAACAGCATCAATTTGATACTGGAGGCGCATATACCCATCAGGAAGAAGGGTTTCAAAGTTTTCTTTATCAGAATTGATTTCTTCCTTAAAAAACTCGTATAAGGTCTTCAAATAGAGCTGATAGGGAGTAATATCGCTCCGCATCCAAGTGTTCTGCTCAACAGCCTCAATATAAGTATCCTTGATGTCAACGCTTTGCTTCCAGAGGTCTTCAAATTTATCCAGTGCGAACTTGACATCAAGATAATCTTTGAGCTCGACATTAAACTCAAGGTTATTGACGAGCCCTGCTGCGGAAAAATTGCTTGACCCAGTTATCACACTTCCGAAACTATCAGGCACCTTTTCTTGATCCTTACGCATGATATAAACTTTTGCATGGATTGGTGCTTCAGTAAACATGCGCATTTCAAGCTTTCCGGATTTGAGCCAATCCAAGAAGACGCGGACGCCTTTTTCAACTTCCGCAGAACTCTCGGTTGTTTCAAATTCGTTTGAAACCTCAGAGGAGACAATATCTTTACCTTCAGCCGCAGAAATAGATGCCACTTTGGCTTCGTTTGTTGCCCGGTCTATAATCTTTACAGTAAAACGATCCGCATTGAGGCCAACTAAAATTCTAATTTTATCTACGCTCTCAAGTGCCTCGTACATCTTGAAGAACCCACTTGCGCGAAAATATCCAACAAGAACATCAAAGAACTGAGTATTGCTTTTCAAAATTGCAGCGAATCTGCTGTAAAGATCTCGCTCTGGTTCATTCGTAAAAAATTTCAAATCGGTTTGATTCATTTCTCGATCTCCTTCTTTATACGCTTACTGGAAGCGCCTACATATTTACCACTTTTGATTCTCGCATCGGCAGGCTTTTCAGCATCTTTAGGCAGTAGCCAACAATAGCCGGTTCGTTCAACACCAGGGATACGCCCTTCTTTGCATAGCGTAGAAATGCGCCGTACAGACAGGTTCCATTTTACTGAAGCTTCAGAGATGGTCATAAAATCCATATCAACACCCCACATAAGCATAAAGAGGTCCTGCTTATGGCAGAACCTCTTGGATAGCTGCCATAAGCAGCGAATATTGCATTGGTTTTATTTTACACCATCTTTGGAATAATATCAACAATAAATGATAGCGAATAGCTATTGGAAGGGATGAATTTTAGCTATTAAAAGGGTTCATCCCATACCCTTTGAATGGCAAACGAAACCCTTATTACATCGTCTGCGATTCCACTGAAAAAAATATGATCGGCAAGAGAAGTCATTTCCTTGAACACTTCCAACTCCTCATCATCCAAACTACTCAGGCGCTTCAGTTCGATCCATACCAGGGCATTAGGATGGGACGGATGAATTCGTTCTATATCTATTGTTGTAATATCCATACTGTTGTCTAACAGCCATTTTGCCAGCTCACCGAGTCGTATCATCTGCTGAGCTTTTTTCATATTTAGTGTCTTTCCGTCATAATGATCCAATCGATCAATAAGTTCGCTGATTTCGTCTGGGCTCATACTCCATGCAGGCCGTGGAATCTTCGTGCCTCCAGTTTTCTTTTTTGCCTCATACTCTTTTTCGGCTTTGATCTTGGCCAATTCAATTCTCTTTCCCATGTCCATGATAGGCACCTCCTAATGAATAATTTGCCTATCTGTATTACACAAGGAACAGGCCGAAAATTAACCACAGAAGAATAATTATTGCGTAATATTGAGCGACTCGATCACTCTAAGCACATTCTTGACAGAAGCTCTTTTGGCCTGTTTCCGGGCCTTCTTTTGTTCCTTCCGATAGCGTTTTGTGCCCTTCTGTGCTGGTGGCCTCTTTTGAGGCGCAACCGGCAAGGGGTTTCTCCAACGGTATGTGTCGTGTTTAACTATGTACTGGAAATAGGGCAGTAAGGTTGCATACACGACCTGCTGACAATGATAGCCGGGCACAAGCTCACAAGTTTCGGAACCAGGGTGATATGTGTTTTGATGATAGAGCATTGTGTGGCTAGAGTTATCATCCAAGGCAATCTTCCAGCGGCTTCGAGGAGTTTCCACTGCTATAGCCTTCGGTGTGCATTGGAAGGAAACCCCATTTTGAGCGCAGTACTCCAGTAGGCTATTGCCTTCGAGTCTATACTTCTTGTTCAAGGGATTACAGCATCGGCACATTTGGTAGCCTTCTCGGTAGGCCTCTTTCAGATTGGAAAATGTCCCTATATTCTCTTCAGCCACCACAGTAATATGGCGACAGCCGGCGATATGTATAATGTGTCTTCGGCTCTTTTTACTGAAATAATACATCTGAGCCTCCCTTTCGGCTCGGATCACGGGTGGCAGCGGCCGCATGGATGATAGCTCATATTGATGAGCTCATCTCGACTCCCCGTAAATTCTTTTTTGTTTTTCTCTTTCATATCGGATACGCTGGAGCAGCTTGGGTAATGGAACTTTTTCGTGTTTGTGTTCATGATATAGTCTGCTGAAACGGGTTCCTCTTCCGCAGGTGGATCGCTGGGTGTAGTCTCGTCAGGAGCGGTCACCGGTTGGGTGGAAACAGTGATTGGAGGAGTCGTAGTGGTGGGCTCTTCGGCCACACGGCTATCTCCAGTCGCATAGTCGATTTCAATGCCCGGTTGGACATTGTAGGCGAAGATGCAGAAACAGATCCCATCGCCTTGGTCCTCCACGGAATAACCTTCCATTAGGACACCGGTGGCCAGAAGATTATCCTCTTCGAAAATCGGCGTCACCCGGTAGGCGACATGGTTCCCGGTACTCTCCACATAATCAGCGGTCATATTTTCAAAGGGCAGCATCCCTTCGATATTCAGATACCGAGTGCCGGTGATCAGATTGCTCAGGTTCGCATTCTCTCCGGTGAGCTGGTAGCCAATCAGGTGACAGCGGTTATACAGGTATTTATCTGCAATAAGATCGTCGTATCGAACGGTATGCCAACCACTTGGCTTCACCATGCCGATACTGCCTCGCTCTTCAGTCGGCATGATGTCTTTTCCAATACAGGCATAGACCACACCGCATCGTCCAAGCTCATCAAGTGGGCTGTAACTCTCCATGGATTGAGTCGAAAGCTCTGTGGTATCAAAGAACGGAACATCGCCATTTACAGGGACATAGGCACTATTGGAATATGCCGGGATCTCGCCAAGGTCGAAGACGGTATCCGCATCTGAGGGTATTTGCAAAGAGCCTTCTGTCGGCGGTTGCTTATCGTCTGTGACTGGGGTATCAGGAGATGATGCACCTGAATCTTGAAAACCAGAGTGATCGGAACTATCCTGGATCTTGGGAGGCTCCGCGCCAGGTTTGTCAGGAATGGCCACTCCACCTTCGCTGATCTCTTGCGGTTCACCTTCTTCTGACGAAGAAATTGGCGGTTGATCAGACCGTTCTGGAACATCAGAACTGGAGAAGCAGCCAACAAGTATGGCGCAGAGGAATAAAGTTAGCAGTATTGCAGGGATTTTGCGTTTCATCTATTGAACCTCCGTAGTAAACCCGCTATGAAAACTCGAAACAACTAATCATACCCCATTAGTTGTTCGCTTTCGCATTGAACATTGACAGATCTACCTTGCCTTGGTCAACCAGCTCACGAATATAGCCATCTGCATTGATTTGTGTAACTTTCTCCACAACATAGCTAAGGTCACCCGATGTCAGGATCATCGCCTGGTCTTCAGGATCGAAAATTACCTCCTGTGCATTGAAGGCTATCAAGGATTGATCCTGGCCATCTCTCATAAGAACTCTCATTTTAATATCCTCCTTGTCGATTATGAGGACATCATATCAAGTAAGTTGTCCGTTTTTCAGGACAGATACAGTTCTTCAAAGAGTTTTTCATTCTTCATCACAAAGACATGGTGGTTGCCAGATTTACTATTGAGCCGAAGCATTCGAGGAGACGAGAGCGACTCCCCATTATCGTACAGCTTCCTCATGCGCTTGCGGTAACGCATGATAAACCACCAATGATACTCCAAGCGGTACGCCATAATCAGCTTTCCAATCATTCTTTTCATCTTTATTATACCTCCAAATATCTCTTTTGGAAAGACTACTCTTTCCACTTGGGAGATAATAGCGCATAGCGTTGGTCAAAAAATGTCGAATTATAGGAGATGTAGAGATAATATCAGATAACTCCGTAGAAACAAAAAAACAGCCCGGCACCAAACGGTGTCGGGCTGTGCGTATCACTTCGAACTGTCTTCAAGGAATAAATCAATCACTTTTATCAATCGCTGTTGGCGTATCTCTGGTAGACTGGCTAGGCGTTCTGCGAATTGTGAAGTTACGATGGCTGGCGCTACATTCAGGACATCCACCAGCAGCGAATTAGCGTCGATCTCTAATGCGTTGGCTATTTCTATCAAGGTCTCAAGGCTGGGGCTCTTGGCTCCACACTCAATATTACTCAGGTACTTCGGCACCAGATTGACCATTTGGGCCAGCTCTGCCTGTGTCAGCTTTCGGGCAAGGCGAGCCTCCTGTATCCTTTTTCCAATCATCGTCGTGTCCAAAGTGATACCCTCCTAATAGAAAGACTGTCTTTCTATTAGATAGTATAATGTCCTGCCCGACTACAATAAATCCACCAAGAGATAGACCTATCTACCAATTAGAAAGATAATGGGCTGCCGATTCATACGAATCGACAGCCCATTGCTCAAAATGTACCACTATTTCTCAAAGTGTCTCGAATGATCTGAAGTCTAAGTCCAACCTCTCGTGGAGGCAGTTCGGTACGCATGGCAATTTCCTTGTTCGTATAGCCCATGGCTTTTAATTGCAGGATGGAAACCTGCTCCCTGGTAAGGATCTTCTGCCATGAGTGCCAAAGGAATGTGCTGTCGTAGTTGTCCTCAGTGCTTGGCTGCATCATGGTGTCATCCAGATACATCTCGTACTGCTTTCGTTTGCACCAACGCCGCCTTTCCCGCCCCAGTTCCGCCCAAAGACGGTACCAGAGGATTGTAGAAAAGGCATATTTGCTCTGGAGTTTTTGATTGCTGGTGTAGGTTGCCACGGTTCTTAGATACCGCTCTGCGAACAAGCCATACTCGTCATCGCCAAGGCCATGAGTGCCCATGAATTTGAGAAGCAGCCCATGATGCTCGGTTGCGAACTGTCTCTGGTATTCCGTCAGGACGATTTCTTTCCTTTTGCCCATGTGGATCAGCCCTCCATATAGAGATAATCCACGGCTTCAGCGATTGAGCACCAGATGTCGTCTCCTTCTGTCAGCCAACTTTCTGGATAACAATCATCACCCTTATGATAAGGCACACACTCCCACCAGTTATTATTGTGTATCTCCAGATGGTAGCGCTTGTGCTCATCGTTCAAGAGTTTGAACAGTTCCTTGTCCGTCCGAATATAGCTCTGCATCACGCTGCCGAACTCGCCGGCATTGTTTTTGTCCTTGATGTACTCCAGGTGCCGCTCTTCCTGACCGACCTTCTCGTATAGGTCGGCCGCAACATCTCCAAGCGCCTCCAGATCAACGGTCAGATCCCCATACTGAATGGTGGCAACGAGGCCGCCGTACCACATGGAGTCGTATTGCCGCTTTTGGATATTGTCCTTGAGAGTAATGTAGATCGGGCCGTCTAAGCCTTTGAGCTTGCGGGGCAGTACCCGAAGTAGTTTCAACTTCTGCCAGAGCTCAAATCCCTCGAAAACATATTGCTTCATTGTCAATCACCTCCCTTCGTCAGGCGGTGATCGGCAAGGGCGATTTGAGCTTCATCAGCTCGTCGAACTTGCCACGGTCAATCGCACAGAACTTACGCTCCCGAATCAGAAAGTAGAGCCGGAGTCCACGCACCACATACTCAGTGAGGTCCACATAGAGCATGGGAGCATTCGTCAGGTCATAATCCATTCCAAAGTTGTCGTGCGCCTCCTGGAACTGAATCCAGTACGGATTTCCGTCATTGAAATACGGATGCGCTTCGCCTTCCTGGCGATCTTCTGCACCGATCTTGTCGGCCTTGAAGTAGTCACCAATATACTTCAGTGCATAACCCATACTTTCTTCCCCAGCAGATGAACTCATGAATTTGGGCAGGGCATCAAGGAACAAAAGCGTCTGGTGAATGGCCTTGACCCGCAGATCCAACTCCGTGTAGAGCCAGAAGTATTTATTACCATCGGCGCTATACCCATGCTCCATCGCAAGGGTGAGCCGTTGGGCATAATAGCTTTGGAGCCCCTGAAGGAACTCCATGCCGTAATAATGCAACATCTCAATTTACCTCCAATCGTAGTTCCGCCGCATTTGATATAGCGTCTCCGTCAATGGAGCTAATCCCAAAGGTCTGTTTGAATAGTTCCATGTAACGCTCAAAAGCAGCTGGCATAAGCGGCGCTTTGAGCGAGGTTATAGACCAAAGGATCATTTCCTCTTCTGGAACAGATAGTGGATCAGAGATAAATCTGTTGCCGTTGAAATACGGTTTCGGCTGCGCCATGATTTTCTTTAACTCGCTGGCGGTATTGGCATCGGAGATCAGCTTCAGTCGTTTATCGAAAACGACATCCACCAGATCATCACGGATGCCTTCCTCCTGATAAGCCGTGATGCGCCGGGCTGTGTCGATGTAGGCCTCCAACTTCGCTTTCCGCACTGCGGCTGTGTGTTGGGCAGCCTCTGCGTACTCAGCCATTGTTCTTGACAGGTTCAGGATGTAGTTGAACTCTTTTTCCGCCATTTGGGCCATGTGGCACCTCCTTCATAAACTGCGGGAGAGCGATGCAACAGCACCGCTCTCCCGACTCAAATAAACTATTCACTTACTGGACTGCATTCTGCTCTGCGATGATTCTGGCTGCCTCCCGCACCTGCTTCGGGCCGTATGTCAGCTCCCAGGCGTTGATATAACGGGTGGTCTGCTGCATCAGCTTGAAGAAGTCATAATCATTGATGTTCACGAACACCATGTTATCCTTCTGGTAGCTGCCCTTCTTGGCGTGGGTGCCGCCGGTCTGAGTGCTTTCCTTGACAGCGCGACCATTCTCAACGATAACGCACCACGGATAGTTCCGGGGCTTGCCGTCGTTGCCGAAGGCGGCCCGCTTGATCGTGACCTTGGTAACTTTACTCATGCCCTTATCGTCCGGCTCGCCGAAGATCTTCTCCTCCACGAACTCGAACGCTTCCACACCGATGGACACCCTATTGAGGGCGTAGGCGAAGAACTCCGGGGACAGGTTAGCCGTCACGCGGACGGTGTTGGCACCAGTACCTTTGGAGTAGTCCTGGAGCACAATCCCGATACAGGATCTGGATCTGCTCTGGCCGACTTTCTCGCCCTGGGCGTGGATGTGGCCGTAGTATTCAACCGGGGCCACCTTCAGCTTATCGTTGAACTCGCACAGCTTCTTGTTGGTCTTATAGACCGCAATCTGGTTATCGATTTTGAATTCACTCATTGTAGTCACAGTCCCTTCTAAATCTAATTATTCGTTCCTAACTTCGCGTTGAATGCACGCAGATAATCTATAAAAGCCAAAGCAACATCCATATTTGTCTTTATCCGTTCAGCGGAGTCTTCATCCGAGAAACTTCCCTCGTAAGGGTCGCCATCACAAAAGTTGGCGAAAGCTACAAAGGGGTGGAATGCAAAATCCACATAGACATACTCGAAACGCACGAAATGATTGATGGATGTCAGACATACATCCTTTGCGCCCATTCTTTTTGCCTTGCGGCGGATCTGCTCATATTGCTGCTCCGTGAGCCACCTTCCAGTTCCGTGATAAGAAGCCATTTGACACCTCCATCATCAGTAGTGGTAAGCCATTACGCCGCCAATGTAGTACGAGACTTCATTGGAAGCGTATCTGAGCCACTCGTCGAGGGTGCTTAGCTCTTCATCTTCGTAGATGTAAGTGCCAAACCGATCCTCAATCGTCTGCCGGAGGGAATACATGAGATGGGAGAGACTTTCTGCCCCTGAAGGAGCGTTTGACAAGCCGCTGAACTCCTCCAATGGCACCTGCGCCAGCTTGGCAAGGGTTTCCTTGTACTTGCGGTAGGCACCCTGGAAAAACTGTTCCTTGGCGTCTGCCTTGAGTGTCAGGCTGTTCCCCTCGATGTCGAAGTCAGCATAGCTGTCCATTGTCTGAGCAAAGCTCCGGAGGGTTAATTCTCTGTCGTCAGCATCCTCGGTGTAGTCGGCAATACCATCACGAAACCAATCAGGAACCTCCTCGTGTGAAGCCCGATCTTCTGCCGCTATGGGGGTGCTGCTCAGTTCAATAATCGTGCTATACAAATCATCACCCCCCTTAAAACCACTCGTAGTAGAACAGGCCTGTGCCTTCCGGCATAGCCGTTGTGGGAAGCGATTCATGGAAACGATCATTGAACTCTGCGGCCAGATACTCATCCACCGGATAGTAGCCGGTATTCTCGGTAGGCCCCGCCTCAAGGTTAAAGAAGCGGCTAATCTTGTGCTCCGAACGCCATTGCTTAACAATGTCTCTTCGGAACACATAGCACTTATCTGTCTGTCGAAGAATGAATTTCTCCTTAATCTCGTCATGAGAGATAGATACCCTGATAAACGGATTTTCTTCCGAGGAGTCAACCACATCAATGGAGCCGTCGCCCATGAGAGCGCCGATATGCGCGTCTTCTGAGAGGCCGTATTCCGCACGGATCTTCTCCAGGTCGTAATACAGATTCTCAACCTGAAGTTGAGCTACACAGCCTTTGAGGTTGTTTTTGCTGTCCTGAGTCAGATCCTGATACGGAATGCAGACGAGGCCGAGGCTGTCGATCTCCTTGACTGTGTACTGCTTCTTGTCCAGATGCTCCGGACGGCTGATTTTGAAAATAAACGAATCCAAACCCATATCCAGTTACTCCTTTACACCAGATTGATCCTTGAACAGGCAATGCGGATTACTGCAATCCCCAGCGAGATAACACGGAATGTCGTCGCAATAATAGGGATGGCAGGTGTGCCCGACCATTTCCTGAAGGATTTCTTTTACCGCATCGGTGACCTCGCCAATGATCGCCATGTCCCAATCAGGGGTTCCGATGTCTTCTCTCTGATCTCCATGGTGATTTTTAGCTGTCAACGCACAAATCAGTTCATAGCTGGCGTTGTCGATCATGTCGTTGCGGTCGCATAAGTAGTCTTCAAAGTTCCACATTCTTGCCACCCCCTTAATCAAACCGATCCAGGTTGTGGTTCATGAGCGCATGGGCATGGTAGCTGATCAGATTGACTAGCGTTCCCATAGCATGAAAGGCGTTCTTGTCCTCGCTGAGTGTCTTGAGCGTATAGGCCGTCAGGCCTACAGAACCAAAGGACTTAACACGGCAGTTCTCCGACCAATCGCCGCAGAAGCAGATCGTACCGTAGATTCCTTCGCTCCCACCGTACTCGGTAAAGCCAAGCACATTGAACTCGCACAAGGTTATCCTCTCATTCTTCACACTGCTGGAAACACTCTGGTAGTCAAGCGGACACAGGGCCAACGCTTTGGGGTATTCCGGGTCTGCCTTGACCAGCTTCATGGTTTCTTCCATGAGCTCTTGCAAGGTGTAATAATTCCGTTTTTCCGCGTTCACAATTTCAACTCCTTTTCCACAAATAATCAGTTGTAGCACTTGATGAATTCGGGATCATCCGAGGTCAACTCAAACGAGCCCTCGACATAGACCTGCCCATCCTCCGGAAGAGGGATGTCGTCAATCGTGTCATTGAAGCGTTTCACGGCCTCCTCGATAGAAGGAGCCTCGATCTCAACGATTCCGCATACCGACCAGGTAACGGGCAATTTGATCTTCCTGTCCATATCATTCTTCACCCCCTTCTTCCTCGTCTTCGTCGAAGGTTTCAGCAGACACGAGCACACAGTTGCAAGTCTCGCATTCGATGCAGACATCATGGGGATTATTGAGATCCCCATAGGCAACACAGACGATTTCATGCCCAACATGGTCGATGAGCTTGTCCATCATCCAGTTGCGGCGTTCTAAAGGCTCTCTATTACGCATGGCACACCTCCAGAACAGGCTCCGCCTTAGGCATATTCCAGTAGATCTCCAGCAGATCCAGGTCGTCGAGCCGATAGCCGTACTTCCTTGCGTACTTCTTCTTGAAGAAGTAGCCTCCAGTTGTCTGAACCACTTTGCCGGTCATGTTTCCGTACTGGCAGGGATAGTTTAGAACGATTGGAAGTGCTGCTTTGACGGCGGCCTGGATTTTCGGCTCATCTGGAAAGGCTCGGTGCTGGTTTGCAATATCCAGGTTGGGCCAGTCGGCATACTTGGATTCGAGCAGTTCCAGAACCTTGCAACGGATTTCATCCTGCTTGTCCAGATCGTGCTGGCTGTTGAAGGTCAGCGTAAAATACGAATAGTCCCGATCAGTGAGGCCACTGCCTCGGAAGGTGTTGTTGAAGCTATTGCACCAGAAGAAGAGCTCCCAGGCGGGGTCATCATACTGAAGCCTTTGCTCCTTTTCATACTGGTCGCACACGAACTGCTTGCTGATCTCCTCCATGACCTGATGCATGGCATCGCTGCGTCGGACAGCATCCTGTACGCAGATCTGATGCCAACGCTCCGGGGACATTGAATGGCTCATCATGCTCATCTGCCGATTTTGCTCACGCTCCTCCGGGGTGTAGACGAAGCTGAAGCGCAGGCTGTGGTAGCCCTTACGGGCGAGGCCACGGTCGATCATCAACTTGTCCTTATCGGTCAAATAGGAGGCATCATGCCAAATTCTCATAAGGCACCTCCATCAATACGCAAGGAATGCGTCTGATCGCTTGTGGAGATATGCTGCCTGTAGAACTCCTCTGCAAAAGCCACGGTCATCTCCTCATCATAGAGATGGGGGAAACCACACTCGTACAGATTGTCCACTTGCACATCTGCGCCGAAATACACCTGATAGCCGACTTCGCCGCTATCCGTTCTCCGTTCCAGTACCCAGCCCCGCTCAGCAAAGTGCTTGTCCAGCGCTTTACCAACCGGACCGTGAATAAGGCTTGCGAATTTCCAATGCTCCATCATCTCTCGTTGTCACCCTTTCTTTTCATACAGTGCAGGAAGAACTCGGTGCGCTCCCAGTCTGACATGACCACCACATATTCGCCGCGAGGGTGACAATCACAAAGAAAGTCACCCTCGCCGACATACAGGCAGTGGTCACAGCAATTCGGATCACAGAACCGCTTCGGTCTTCCGTTCCTTTTGCGTACCTTAGCCTTCATATTCACTTTTCCTCCACCATCTGGCTTTGCACATACTCGATGTCGCTTCTCTGGAAATCCAGACACAGCAGCTCGCTTGCTTCAAAGCCCAACTCAAAAAGTCGTTTGATAGCATCCTGCGAATGACCACCTTCGTCATTGACCAGGTTATCCACGAGGACTCTGACCATGCTCAAGGCGTTGTCATAGTCGATAGCGAACCACTTCTCCTTATGAGCGCGAAATCGCTCAACCAGTTCTACGACGGTAAGCTCCAGTGTCGGGTCATCGTCAGTATGGTTGAAGCTCGCCGGACCCAGTTCGAAAAAGGGGTGATCTGCCTGAGGATCGTAGGTATCAAACTTCTTCTCAGGCATTCCGACCAGCTTGGGTATGAAGTATTCGCCATCGTCGAGGCTGTCAAGGATGGCTTCCTTCTGTTCCTCGGTTATAGTGCCGGCAACCACGCAGGTATTGTCTCGCTTGTAGTTGTCAGCATCCCGGTAGAGGTAGTCGATTCTCGTATTGTTCATCATTCACTCCATTCCGCCCGGAACCTCAAATGGGGAGGTTCCGGGCAATCAGATTGGTCAGCGTGATGGGCAGCTTGTTCAGATCCGTGATGTCGAGATAGCCGGTTCCGTAGATCCGCTCAATTTTGTCACGATCATCTCCAATCGCTGCCGCAAAGATTTTCACGCCTTTTCGTTCATACTCCTGCTTGATGCCACGCAGGTCTGCCTCTGCCGCCGTTCCGGAATAGCCGTGATCGTTGGGCTGGCCGTCCGAGATGAGAATGAGCATCTTGGCATCTGCCGGGTAGCGATACAGCTTCTCCGCAGCAAAGCGAAGTGCTGCGCCATCCCGGTTACAGCTTCTGGCGCTCATATCCATCAGACGATACCTGTCCTTCCGATCCACAGAGTCAAAGGAGGCGTAGGAGAACAGCTCCACATGGCAGCAGGATGCTGTGTGACCCATGATTTCAATGGGAATGCCCAGCTTCTCACAGAAGTCCTGCACAACGATTGCCGTTGCGCGAGCCTTTGTGATGCGGTCACTTCCACCCATGCTGCCACTTTCATCGATCAAAAGTCCAACTGCCAGATTGATGGGGTCCATCGGGAGCCTGGTGTTGTAGAACAGTCTTCCGTCGTCACGGTAGAGTGCGTGCTGATTGAGCCGCTTTCCAGCCAGCAGGCCCGTCTGCTTACCACCCTGGCGCTTATCACGCAGGGCGGCGCTGACGCTCTTCTGGAGCCTCTTGGACAACCGGAGCAGCTCCGGGGCGACTGCATTGTAGTCATCCACCAGATCCGGATCGACCTGAGACATTCGGTTCACGGTCACATTGATGCCCCGATGCGCATTGCCATACGAAATGGTATTTGCCTCACGCTGAAGCTCTTCAGACAGCTCCTCCTCCATGGCTTCGTGGACGATGCCCTCCGCCATCTCCTCCAGTACCCGCTCAATATCAGATGCAGCGTGCTGGTACCCATTGCCTTCGTATTCGGTGTTGGTGGTGATTTCGCCATCACCTTCACTGTCAATGCCGTGGGTCACATGGGCCGCAATCCTGGCAGTTTCCTCAGCCAGAACCTTCTGTACCTCCTCCTTCAGAGCTTCCTGCTGCTGTTGGTTGGGTACGAAGGCCTGGGTAGTGGCCACCGGCGTGTTCTTGCCGGTCGGATTCTGAGGCAGGTTAGGCACCTGAGCCTGAAGCGCCGCTTGGATCGCCTGAAGGGCCTCCTGTGCGCCTTGGCCGGGACTTCCTGCATTTTGCTGTTGCTGACCGCCCTGCTGCGGCTGACCGCCACCAGAGCCGGAAGACTGCTGATTCTGACTACTTTGCTGCGCCTGCTTCTGTATGTCCCTGAGGGCATCGAAGCATCGTTGCATAACGGGCCATAGTTCAATGAGAATGTAGTTGGCGGCATTGCAGCGGCCACGAGCATCCTCATCTCGCACGCAATCATCCACAATCGGGATCAGCTTAATTGCCATATCCAGCAGTTCACCGGAGTAGCCGGAAAGGTTATTGACTTCTCCGGCCTTGATGTACTGAATCAGCAGGTTCTCAATGATGTGATGATCGTAGTACTTCTTGTCGATCATCGTCTGAAGATCCGGAGCGCATTCCACGATACGCAAGTTGTTGAGGGTGATTCCCTTCGCAGGCGTGCCGGGGAACTCCAGCGAGTATCTGGCATCCACATAGCCATCCTCCAGGATGTTGCTCAGGGTGTGAGCGGTCTCCAGAAGCACGGCTCTGGGCACCTCATCGGTGTCATCCAGCATGGCTGTCTGAATTTCCTTTGCATACACCTTCTGTTGGGCTGTCAGACCCTTCGGAACATGGGGATAGAATTTGCCCTTCTGAAGCTTACTGAAGTGGGTATTCCACACGCTGCCATCCGTGAAGAGGTTGTGGCCATTTTCATGGGCATTCATTCCCTCAATGCTCAGCGAGCGAAGACGCCGGCCGGGCATACTCCAGGTGATTTCGTTACAGGCGTTGATATAGACCATGCCTCTGCTGATGTCGGTGTACGCCAGAGAGGGATCGTCATGATCGGCTGCCACAAATACCTTCAGGGGCTGCTTATAGCGCCGAGTGGCGCTTTCCGTGATGTCCATGAGGTAGGCGCGGTACGCCTTGGACGCAAAGAACTCTTCATCGGTGATCTTGCTCTTGACCTCCAGTATCCGTTTTCGGATCTGTTTATGTGATGTTCTCATTGGCTTACCCTCCCGTTACGCCATGGCGGCGACAGGATCGAAAATTACATCGTAGAGCAGGTCATAGAGCGCATCGGACAGCTCCAGCGCCTTCATGCCTGGGTAGTACCAGAGCAGGCGCTGCATATCCCCATTGATCGAGATAATTAGAGGACACTTATAAGAGGTGGGATAGGTCATAGGCGTCACCTGCGGCTCCAGATCGGAGTGGTCGAACACTCGCTCAAGAACGCTTTGCACATACTGCGCATTGCATTCCGGCGTGTTGCCCGGCAGGACTTTACAGCACACCGCTGCCACAGAGATGGCGAACTTAAACTCCAGAGGTGCCCAGAAAAAATTCATCATTATGCTCAAGTCTCCTTTCAAAACGCCGTCTGGCGCTGTCTTCACGATTGCTGCTCCTTCAACAAGTAGTGGACATACAGGTTGTAGTCCTTCTCTCTGGTGATGAGGCGCAGCCACAGGTCAAAGTGCTTTGTTTCTCCGTACAGGTTGAACTCCGTTGGATCTTCGGTTTGCTCAGCACACAGCTTGGCCATGCGTCGGAATGCCCGGAGATGCATAAGCTCCGGCATCTTCAGAAGCGCATCCATGCTGCTTTGTACCTCTGAAACCAGTACAGGATCGGGCAATACGGGAGCGCAATGGAACCATGTAGTGAACCAATGGCCATTGCTGTAATCATTCCTGGAATAGGCGATCTCCCGCTCAGGGATCTTGGCGCTGGAAAACGGGCTCTTCTTGAGCGGACCGTCATAGGCGTCACGGAACGAACAGCTGGGCTGAAGCACCAGGTCGAACTCTTCCTTCGAGGGAGTCAGCCGACCTCGGCGCACCGCATCCCAATCCACGAGCCGCAGGTATTGGCCCTGGTAGTCCTCCATTGCCTCTTCCATGCCGCAGGATGCGCATACATACACATCAAGGGCCCGGCTGAAGGCGTTGTTGGCAATTCCATGGTCCATCGGTCGCCCGCAGCGAAGACAGGTGGGAGTCGGTTTCGTCGTGTCTTCCATCTGTGCCCGGTCAGTAAGCCATGTGGCCATGAGCTCCGGTTTGGGGTAGATACATACTTTCACGCAAGTCACCTCCATGATCAGGATGGCTGATACTGCTGCTCCAAACAGGTGGAGATCAGATCAGCCTGGTTATCGGGATCGGCAGACGCCGAACTGATAATGGTGGATAGCGCGGACTCGTAAGGGTTCTTGGTAATCATGGTAGAAAGTACCCATGCCTTGAACTCACGCATTCCGCAACAGCCATCCAGAATCATCGTCTGGCGGCATCGCTCGTCGATGTCCCGCACCACCTTGGCCATTTTCGTAGCCTCCTGCTCATCGGTAAAACCGGTGATCTTCATGATCCGCTGCACCATGGTGGCCAGATTCGGAGCCTCCATATCAAACTTCAGCTCCAGACGGGACAGGATGCTCTGGTTGAGCGGTCTGCAACCCTCGTACCCGGCGTTGGTCGTCACAACGATGACCGCATCCGGGTGGCGATGCACACGCTCGCCTGTAGGCAGCGTGATGAGCTGGCAGTTGTCCATCAGGGCATTGAGGCCCACCAGGACGCCGGGACTCATGATGCAGCTGGGCTCCTGGACCTCACAGACATAACCGTGGCGGATTGCCTCCAGAAGGGGGCTCTCCACATAGCGAATGCTCTTACCGTGCTTTTCCTCCTTCACCATCAGCTTGGATACTGCGATCTCGATGAGCTTCTCCAGCACATCGTCTTCCGTTCGATCCTCATCATAGATACCCGTCAGCTCCTTGTAGACGGAGGGCGGATGCATGATGATGTCAGAGATCTTGGGAAGCTCGCCAATGTCACCACCCACGCCTCCAGCGCTGTCCCCTGTATCGGGAATGAACTGGCCAACGATGTCCGAAATCTCGGTGTTGGTATTGCAGGTGATGAGGGTGTAGGGAAGATGGAGGCCAGCGGCGATTGCCTGCGCTCCCATCGTCTTGCCGGTGCCGGCAGGGCCACGGAACAGGAAATTGCGCATCGGTTGGCTGGTCGATGTTGTCAGCATGGCGTGCTCGCAGACTCTAACCACCTCTTTCGGGATGATGTAGTAGTCCGGAAGCACAGGAACCATTGCTTCCTCTCGTGCAGACAGCTTCCGCTGAGACAGCGGATACTTACCAACAAAGTCGGTGTGGGAATAGACCGTATTCGCCGCAGTAGGCTGCGCACCGACCTGAAGGATGGAGAAGGAACCGTACAGCTCGCCCGTGGGGGTATAGCTGCCATTGTCTAGCGCCATCTTGGATAGTGCGGTGATATTGCCACTTGCGGGGATTGCAACCTTGATGCCGGCCTTAGGGAGCTGCGTTGCTGCTTCAATGCGACGGTACATATTGTCGCAAAGAGTGAGCGCCGCTTCTTCCGCTGCCTTCATATCAGACCAACCGGCATCCATCTGCTGTTTGAAGGTGTTGAAGCAATCGTGGAACTCCGTATCGGAGTCGAAGATCGGCATCAACGCAAACAGCATAGCCGTGCCGGAGCCGCCACCCATGCCCAGATTGTACGGGCTGGGTGTATCGGTGCCGTCGGGGAATTGGCCAACAATGAATTTGCCGGTATTGACATTAAAGACCACACAATCGGTCTTGCCGGCAGACTTATACTCTGCGATCTTAAAGGTGTTGCCCTGATGGCCAACAACGCCTAATCCATCCGTTGCCACACCGGCCTCGGTGGCCAGCACGAGTCTGGCATACGCCAGCAGGGCCCGCATGGAGGGGGCGTGTAAGGTGGCTTTCATCACTCGACCAGTACCGTTGTACTGAGAGATGCCGTAGTCCTTCGGGCCACTCATAGCAGGATCATCAAAAGGGGCGGGTATGGACAGTTTGAAAGTCCAACCCTCGAAAAGTTTACATCTTCCCATGATTAGAAAACTCCTCTCAGACAGTTACCAGGCCATTGCAAGGCCTTCAGGAATAATGGTGGCGGTGATGTCGTCTTCAGCTAACAGCTGACAGAATTCCTCCCAGACGATTCGAGGAGGAAAGTCAGCTATCTGATCCACCTTCTGCTCAGCGCCAGCCAGTGTGATACACACTTCGCCATCCTCTTTGATCAGAAGCTTGCGATGGCCCTGGGCATTCAGGTTATCGATCATGGTGCTCAGCACTGCCTCGCCGGTACCTTCATACCAGCTCTTGACATCAACCTGTTTCATCAGATCCTCCGGAGCCAGATCATCGCCATTCTTCACCTCAGCGTCGCTGAGTGAGACCGCCTGGATCATCACGATCCGGATCGCACCCTTGCTGGTGATCTCCACCTCGCCGAAGTTGAAGGGCTCTGTGTTGGCTACTCGGATTTTCCAGACACCGCCCCGGCAGATCTCCTCGACACTGGGCCGCTTGACCCAGATCCAGGAAACCATAGGATAGGACGCCTTGAGCTGCTCCGTAATCCGGATATGGATCTGTCGGATCAGGAACACCTCGTTCTCCGGCAGCATTGCGACAGGGTCCAGCTTGACTGGCTCCTGCTTTACCGCTGCGAGCTGACCCAGTTTTTTCTCCATGCGCTTCCGATTCTGACGCTCTACGAACCCACCGAAGGTGGACAGCAGCAGAACGATGAACCATAACACAAGAGCGGAGAAGGCGACCCATTGCAGCACGGGCTTGCGGAAGATTGCGCAGAGCAGCATGGTGGGTACCACCAAGCACTTAAAGAGAGTGGAAGCATTCAGTCGGCGTAATTTCGCCATTCAATTCAGTCCTTTCTAAAATGTGATCAGAAAACAAAAAAGAGGGGCCGTAAGCACTCTCAACACTTACGACCCCTATAGATCTTGTTTTCCTTAGACCGGCAAATCGTCGTCATCGCCGATATACTGGTCCGGATGGGCAGTGCCCTGCTGCGCAGATGCGCCGTTGGCCTGGGGAGCACTGGTCTCCTCGTCCTTGGGCTTGGGCCCGACGAAGTGCCAGTTCTGGATAGAGACATCAGCAGATGTTCTGGTCTGACCGTCTCGCGTCTGATAGTCGCGCAGAGTCAGATCGCCGGTGATGTGGATCAGGCGTCCCTTCTTCATGCCGGCCTTCTTGATGCGGGCGCTGATGCCCTCACCACCGGTGCAGCTGACGAAGAAGGACTGCTCCTGATCGCCATGCCACTGGTTGATGGCCACACGGAAGTTGCAGAACTCGCGGTTGTCTTTACCCTGCTTGAATTCCGGGTCGTTTACCAGACGGCCCTCCAGGTTCAGGTTTGCATACGGCATAATGTACTTCCTTTCCGCCTGTTATGATCAGGCTATCAAAATATATCCAAACGCTGCACGCAGCGATTTGGCAAATCCATACCAGCAAGCCCATAGCCGCTGGAATAAAAAACAGCTCCATACAGCCGGCAACAAATTGCCAGCCACACGAAGCTGAAAAACGCCTGAGACAATCGCTCAAAGGCTCACTGCTTATCAAGTCCCCGAAGGGAAACACAATCTAATAAGTACACGAGTATCTTAGCATGACCTTCAGGTGTTCGGGAGGATACCAAAATCTACTGCAATTTCAGCAAACACATCTCCGTTGACGAGAGTGTATTGATTTGATACAGTACAGATAGAAACATGTGACTTAGTAGGAGAAAGAGGTGTATTATGGAAGCGAAGTTGCGAAGATTAGCTAAAAAACTGGGTTATGGCATTCAAAAGAAGGACGATGGATATATTTTGTATGATCTGCTTACCAATGCAGTGGTTGCAGGTGGCAACCCCATTCCGTTTTCACTCACATTGGAAGAACTTGAAGAAGATCTTAAAAGCCGGCGCGACAGTTTAGGTTAATCCCCTGTGCATTTGCTTCAGGTATCCAGCACTTCATAGCCGAGCAGTGTCCGACCAGGTAAAAGCGCTTCCGGAACAACTGATAAATCCACCGTTACCTTCTGGAGGTAGAGCCGGTAACTGGCCCCTGCCTGAAGGCGGTGGAGACCTTCCAGAATCAATCGCTGCACATCACCATCCTGATCCTCAAAAAGTAATTCCGTCCGCTTCCGAAGCTTGTTGAGCCTGAGATCTCTCACGATTCCATCTGCCTCTTCGTAATTCTGCGCCTTCGCAGTACGATAGAGGCCCCATGCCTTTAGCCCACCTGCAACAGCGATAGCAGCAGTGAGTCCAACGACAATGGCATCACGAGAGGTGAAGCCCCAGATTAGGCCGATAACAGTGATGACTGCTGAACACACAATCATCTTGCAGACCTTTTGCATGATCGTAGCCGGTAGTTTTCTGTCCATATCTTACCTCCAAAAAAAGAATTGGGGCATGAAGCCCCGAGTTGTTGTCAATAAGAAAGCCACGGCCTCCACTCAAATTCAGAGCGAGGGCCGTGGGCTTTTCATATATTCGGTGCGGTGATCAAGCTGTTTTGCACTTCAATTTGTCTTTTGATCTCGTGTATTTCCTTCACCATATCACTTTGCGTTCTGCATTTGACCCTGACAGAATCATTGCTTGCGCCATATTCTCTCGTGAGCACATATAAGGACCCGTCGCCATCCACACAGAACCAAAACCTTTTCTGGAGCACCGAGCTTTCAGCCACAATATTCATTGCGGAATATCTGGTTATTGAGCCCGCCTGATAAAACTCGTCAAATTCTGCGTCATGAATTGCTTTTCGAATAGAGAGGTATTTTCCTCCATAGTCCGTGTTTACACCAAACGCTCCCATTTGAACCCGTTCTATCCGGTTCATGCATATTCCAAAATGACCTTGCGATCCAGATAGAGATTGGCTACGGCCTGAAGCACAGGCGTAGTGTTCTGGGAAAAGATCTCTTCGTTCGCAATGTGGGCCTGGTCGGAGTTTTCGTCCGGATACAGACCGGCCAACAGCTTATCCACCGTGCTTACATCCCGGAGATTCAGGTCGAAGCAGCGCACCAGCTCCGCAGTGCTCAGCGGCGTCTGCCGGATCAGATCGATGACTCGCGCCTCATCCGCAGTCGTGCGGCTGGCACGCAGCACCTGCATCGTCTCCAGAAAAGAGAGGTTACCCTTCAGAAACAGCTTGATGGCGGTGGCGGTCTTCTTGACGCCGGACAACTCGTAGGGGATAACAAAGGCATTGGCCAGCATATTGTAGAGCGCATCGACGCCAGTATAACCCACGCCCTTCATAACAAGCTTGCGGGCCACCAGGTTATCCAGCAAATTGTCCAGGGGCGGTACATCCAGGCCAAGCCCCTTGCGCTGCTCCTCATATACATCCTTCAGTTCCTGATAGGTCATGACCTCCCACAGTAAGGTGGTCCAGATCAGGAACTCCAGAGTGGAGATGGGGTGGAGTGCCCCCAGCTTCTGAATATATGGAACTTTATGGCCCTGCTCGGTCTTCAGCCGATAGCTTCCGACAGCACAATAAAAAGTCATCATGAAAGTTGCCTCCTCGTCTTTAATCTAACTCTAATTACGCCATCGGTCGGAATACAACAACAAATTTCTTTTAGTCCTCCATCAACTTGGACATTTCCGGATCATCCTTCAGTCTGGAGCGTGCCCGCGAGATCCACGCATTGACATTGTTGACCGTGGTACCATAACGCTCGGCGATCTCACGAGTCTCATGGCCAAGCAGCTTCAGCTCAATGGCTTCGACTCCCCTCAGGGTGATCCCGGAATACTTGGCCTTGCACTTACCCAGAGCATCCATGACGCTGTTGCCGTAGATCTTATCGTCCATGTCATCCGTAGCACCGATCAGGTCATAGATGGTGCGTTCATCATCATCGTCAATGAACGGAGATGCGCTGAAGGAGTGGAAATAGTTCTGGTGGCGTACATGGTCGATCAAGGTGTTGTAAATGTACCGGCAGGCCAAAGGCGCAAATTCGCCCCGGCTGGGCTGATAGGCCATGGCAGCACGGCAGAGAGCTTCGCAGCCAATGGCGAAGAAGTCCTCATAGGCGAGCAGCGGCAGGTTATTGATCTTGATCCGCTTCTGGATGACCTCCTTAACGAGGTGCAGGTTGTTCGTAGTCAGCTCACGCTGATAATCCGTCATCATGTTCTTCATGTCTCATTCCTCCTTAGCTTGCCGCCTTGCCACACTGTTCGAGAACCTCCTGGCTCTTCTCAATCAGCTTCTGGCAGCGGTATTCGTTGAACATTCCAATATGGGCATCCTGCTTCCGGAGCCCGAAGTAGTCGGCCATCCAGCGGTAGGCGGATTGACGACTCATGATCCGGCGCTGCCAGATCTGATCGAAGGTGCGATGAGCCCGGATGCGCAGATGCCGCAGATCTCCATTGGCCAGCGGCCCCATGGGCTCAAGGGTGCCAGGATGGACGGCCACATAGGAGTTGCAGGCGGGGTAGTGCCCGCAAACATACAGCATGTCTGTGCGCTTCTCATCCTCGTAGATCTCAGAGGCCGGCCGCAGCACAGCAACGGCACCGCAGTATTGGCACCGGATCGGTCTTCTGGGTTTTGCGTTTTTGCTCTTTTTCTGATTCGTCTTCATAGGCTAAGCCCCTTTCTTTGGTGGTCTTGCTTTCAGCTCTCCTCGCAAATTCCGGAAATGTCGGGAGAACAGCAAAATAATTTGTAAACTTTTTATGAACAAAAAAGCGACTGCCAATAGGCAGCCGCGCAAATGGAGGAGATATTCGTCTATTGTCCTTTTTAACGGACAGATTTTGTGGTATAGTCAGAACATGATAAATGAGCTACAGGAGGATGATACTCATGTCAAGAGCACCCAATCAGAGACTGAAGGTTCTCTATGTGATGAACTTCCTGCTCCACAATTCCGATGAGGGACACCCCGTTACCATGCGACAGATCATTGACCATCTGGAGTCCAACGGAATTTCTGCGGAGAGGAAGAGTATCTACGATGATATTGACGCCCTGCGTGACTTCGGCCTGGACATTGTTCAGGTGGCGTCCGGCCGGAACCACTGCTACTTTGTGGCAAATCGTGACTTTGAGCTTCCGGAGCTGAAATTGCTCGTTGACTCTGTTCAGTCGTCGAAATTCATTACCCGGAAGAAGACGCACACCCTCATCCGGAAGATTGAACAGTTGGCCAGCATCCATGAGGCGCAGTTGCTGAACCGGCAGGTCTTTGTCCTGAACCGAGTGAAGTCGGTGAACGAGGCTATCTATTACAATGTAGATTCCATCTATGACGGCATCGCTAAGAATAAGAAGATCCAGTTCCACTATTTTGAGTACACGGTGGAAAAGCAGAAACACTACCGTCGAGATGGTGCCTTCTATGTGATGAGCCCCTTCGCTATGTGCTGGGACGATGAGAATTACTATCTTGTGGCTTATGACTCTGAGATGGAGATCATCAAGCACTTTCGGGTGGATAAGATGGATGACATCACCGTTCTGAAGGAAGATCGTGACGGCGCTGAGGCCTATGCTGCTATCGACATGGCCGTATACGCAAAGAAGGTCTTTGGTATGTTCTCCGGCGATGAGGTCAATGTCCAGATGCGGTTTGAGAAGCACCTGGTTGGTGCGGTCATGGATCGCTTAGGCCATGATGTCTTCCTCGTGGCGGATGGTGATGATCATTTCACCGTCCGGGCCAATGTGGTGGTGAGTCCCCAGTTCTTTGCGTGGATTACTGGCTTTGGCGCTTCTGCGCAGGTCATTGGGCCTGAAGCCGTGGTCGAGGAGATGGCCGTACATATTCGGTCGGTCGCTCAGCTTTATGATCATGTTCAGGTCAATCCTGAACTGTGAAAGAGGAATGTGGAATGGATATTAAAACTGTAAAAGCTGCAATGCTCGGTGTTGCTGTGGGTGATGCTCTGGGCGTACCTGTAGAATTCATGAGCCGATCTGATCTCACCGCTAACCCGGTCACCGGTATGCGGGAATACGGCACACACGATCAGCCTGCCGGCACATGGTCCGATGACAGCTCCATGGCGCTCTGTTTGATGGAAAGCCTCACCCGTGGCGTTGACTATGAGGATATGGCGGAGAATTTCCTGCGTTGGGCCGACGAAGGGTACTGGGCTGCTCATGGCGAAGTCTTTGACATGGGCATCGCCACAAGGAAGGCGTTGGTCAAGTATGCCCATCGGACGGCGGCTCTGGAGTGCGGTGCTTCCGGGGAGCGAGATAATGGGAACGGCTCCCTCATGCGGATTATGCCGTTAGCGCTCTATCTGCATGAAAAGATGGGTTCCTGTTGGAATGATGAGTGGGATGCGTATGAGATCGTACATAACGCCTCCAGGATCACCCATGCGCACCCAATCAGCTTGATTTCCTGTGGCATTTATTGCTCGGTGGTCAATGAGATCCTGCGCGGCAATGGTCTGGAGACAGCAATCTATTCCGGCATTGAGAAGGCGGAGGCGGTTTACAGCAAGCATAAAGAGCTGGCGGAGTTCCTCCCTTACTTCAAAGAGGTTAACTTGGAGGCATTGAAAGCTCTGCCCATCACGGCAATTCGCGGCAGCGGCTATGTCCTCGATACTTTGAAATCTGCGCTGTGGTGCCTGCTGCATACCGACAGCTTCCGCAGCTGCGTGCTTCAGGCCGTTAACCTGGGTGAAGACACCGACACAGTTGGTGCTGTCGCAGGTGGTTTGGCCGGCCTTTGGTATGGCATGAGCGCAATTCCGGAGGACTGGGTTTCTGTACTGAGCCGCATAGCTGAAATTGAAGAGCTCTGCCAGCAGTTTTGCGAGAGTCTTTGAAAAGAACAGAAAAGGTTGAGCAACAGCTATTGACCGGCGATTCCCGCGCCTGTTACAATTACAATATCATTCTGAGGAGGACATAACCATGCCGATGCCTGAACTGTTGATCGAGCGCATAGATGAGCCTATTTACACGAAGGTATATAACCTGAAGGGTGCATTGTTCAAAGATCACGAAGTAAAGCTCTATGCAGAATGTGAGCGGAATTACGATAGCAAAGGCAAAGAGGACTACTATCATCTCCGCTTCTTCTTTGATGCAGATGGCTATGGAGACCGTAGACATGTCATCGAGGTCTCATGTGGGGACTGCGCATTATCACAGGAGGATTTGGATGCCGAGATTATGTCTTGGATCAAGCGCCCCATTTCCGAGTATGTTCTGGAACAGATTGACCGTTATCTCAAAAAGGAAGAACTCTACGAGAAGTGGAGCGAAGAACACGCAGATGATTAAGTTTTGTGGCAGGGCACCAGTTCCGGTGCCCTGCCATTTTCGTCGAGAATTCAGGGACAGCCTCCGACAATTTCACCAGATGCTATCTGAAATCGCACACCGAGAATATCGGCCCGACCTTTACATGAGCTTTTTGATCGCCCCGGTAATCGTACCGCAACATTTGTTCCTTCTGACGGATAGTATTTCCTGAGGATTGCATCCTCCTCTGCTGTCCAGCGATTTCCCACATAGGGTAATTTCAAAACATCATTTGCTCTTGCATAACAAGCGGAGACTGTCCGACCGGGCAGTAGCTGAACCACCTTTTTCCCAATATTGGGATAATGCGTTATGAGGATTTGATCTTCCTCCTTGCTCCACAAGCGTGAAGTGCCGAGCTTTAGTTCGGTCGCTTTTGAGGTACACTGCTTTTTCGTGTGACGAGGTAATAACACTGCCACATCCCCCTTCAGAGTAGGATAGTTCTTACGGAGGATCTCAATTTCCTCAGAAGTCCATTTGACTGGCGGTGCAGCAGCAAATCCTTTAGATTTGAGGCCAAGCTTGCGTGCCTGTGCGGCGCAGGCGAATTCGCTTCGGGACGGTATCATAGAGGCGGCATGGCGGCCCATGGATGGATAATACTCTTGCAAAAGGGCATTTTCTTCCTCTGTCCAAGCTGGCCTTTCTGCCTTTATTCCTAATTCTAATGCCCGCCTGCTTATGGATTTTTCACTTCGACCAGGCAAAAACTCAGAAGCCCTTGTTCCTATCTCCGGATAGAGACTCCGTATGGTGTTGTCCTCTTGCTCGGTCCACTGTAGGTTGTTTGTCACGCCGAGTTTAGATGCTTGAACATAAATTGCCTGGTGGCTTTTTCCAGGGAGCAAGTCCATGATGGAACTACCCATATCAGCATAATGCTCTTTGATGATTTCTTTCTCCTCGGCCGTCCATTCCGAATGGTTGCGCCATTGGAGTCCGAGAAAATCCGCCTTTCCAGAGCAGGCGTGTTCCGTGCGATTTGGCAGAAACAATGCTGTTCGATAGCCCAGAAGACTCCAGTATTTCCTCAGTATTGCCTCCTCCTCACCATCCCAACGAGGAGCATGGGCCTGCCTTTGGAGTTTTATATCTGTATGTAGTCCCAATTCGTATGCTTTAATCCGCACATCATAACAGGTGCGAAAAGGAAGCTGTGTCGATGTACGAAAAGCACCCTTGCTTTCATAGTCACGATGCAGGATGGCCAACTCTTTATCGGTCCAGAATCGACGGTATCCAAGCCCCAAAAACTCCGCTAAGGCTGCCAGTTCCTGCTCTGGGTGCCCCGTAAGATTGAGATACTCGCCATGTTCTGCGAAGTGGTCAACGAACTGCTTGATTTCATCTGTGCTGAAAGGAACTACGGGTGGTTTTCTTTCTATCATATAATTCACCCTCTCTCTGGTGTTGTTTTGTAGATAGGCTCATTGCGATTTCAAGAGTTTTAGTGTATAATGAAAAAAATAATTGTCCGTTTTGGGGTGCCTCAAGACATATATAGGTAGACAGTCAGGTAGACGGATTCAGTTCCATTCCTGAACACACACTTCGTCAGCGTTTAGCCTCTCAGCGCACTCGCGCTCGACGGGAAGGCTTGAAACGCGGAAAGCCGCCACGGTTCTATGCTTCTGCATGGAGTTCCGTGGCGGCTTTCTTTTTCTTACTTAATCCTCGTCTTCGTCCGGATCGGCATCGGGATCGCAGGTCATGAATTCGAGGAACTTGACATCCTCCATCTCATCGACAAACTCGCAGTTCTCATTCAGAGCGCGAATAGTGCCGTTTGCGGTCAGGGCCAGGAGGGAAACGGGCACAGGAACGATGTCCTCGTCGGTCTCCATGACTGCGAACAGATTCATACAGTTGCAGATACCTACGATGTGGTCACAGCCGAGAACCTTGTTCCAGACATCCTCAGGGGCCTCGATCTTCCGGCCGTTGATCAGCTCGATCACCACACTCCCGTTGTCCAGGTTGGTGACGCTGACGATGTGATCGGTATTGAGCAGCTCAGGCTCAATGTAAATGAAACGACTCATAATGCTATTTTCCTTTCCGCCAATCATTGTTGGCTTACAGAGATTTATGGTTACTCTGAAGTACCGCCAGGGCGGTGTCATCAGAGTTGCCAAAGATATATTGGGCGAAGTCCTCAAGCTGTCTGCTGGGATACAGGGTAAGTTCCAGCCGATGGAGCTTCGCCTGCACAATGCCGGGACAGATTCTCAAGTCTGAGATGTAGGTGCAGCCCACAAGGGCTCGCATATCCTCAAAAATGTCACTCATGGGTTGCTCCTTTTGCTGATAGAAGTTGGCTGCGCCGGTATTCCGACGCAGCCATTCTCGTTGCCTATGCTTCCGCTAAAAAGATCGTATCAATATCCAGTCTTGGGAAGCGTGGGATTGCTGAAACGACGCACCACCGTTACCCAGGTGGCTTTGGCTGTCTGCCACTCATTGAGGTATTTGCCTCCGACATCCGCACGATTGATGATCTGGTAGCCGTTGCTGACAGTGCCCAGCACCTGTACCCGGATAGTGGGATTGATGGAGGTCTGGAAGCCGGGGGCGACGGTGCCAAACTCAAAGCGCACATCGGTCACATACTCACCCTGCGCCAAACCGAGGGTATCGGCATTGAGGGTCAGCGTGTAATTGTTGGTGGTCAGCAGGTTGCTGGCCAGCGTGCGGTAATCGTTCAGATTGGTCTTGAAGGTGACCTTGTAGTAGAGGCGCTGGGTATAGGTGCCGGTGGTCAGGGATACGCCCCTGGTGGCGTCGGTGGGCAGTCGATCATGCCAGTAGAAGCTGTTGAGCGGCACATTGGAGGCATTGGCCACACCGCTGATGGTGTAGGACATGACCTGGCCGGGCTGCACTTCACGATTGCCGGTCTTCTTGATGGTCACATCCAGATTGGCTGCCTTATCATACTGGCTCAGCTTGATGATCTGGCCGGGATACTCGATCTCGGCCTCCAGCTTTTCGCCGTTGAGCTGATAGTACGCAGGGGCGGTCACCTCGGTGAGATAGTAACGGCCCAGAGGCAGAGGCTCAGAAGCGGCAACACCGTGCTTGTCGGTCACGATATAGCCAACCACCTGGCCGGATCTGGCACGGGTGATTTCGTAGACTGCGCCTTCCAGAGGAGTTCCGGCCACATCGCCGGTCACAGGATTGTTCTCAGCGGCGTATTTACGCAGCTGGATCTGGCCGGTGATCGCCTTGTTCTTCCACTCAATCTGGGCACACTTGCCGCGCTCCACATAGATGGTCTTGTACTGCTCGTCGCGGGTGTAGCCTTCGGCAGCTTCCAGCTCGCGGATATAGTACTTGCCGGGCTCTAACTCGCTGTCAATCCAGATATAGCCGTCCTGATCGGTTTCATACTCGCCGATGGGGTTCTTACCGGAATCGTACAGGACGAACTTGACGCCATAGATGCCTTCGCCGGTATCTGCGTCGATCTTATGGATCATGATAGAGGACATCTTCTGATTGGTGATCTCCAGAGTGGCGGTCTCGCCATCTTTCACGCAGATATAGGCGGGCGTGGCGTCCAGCTTATAGCCGTCGGCTGCCTTCAGCTCCACGACCTTATACCAACCACTCTCTGCGCCGGGCAGGTAGATGACGCCGTTGCGGTCGGTGGTATAAGTACCGACAACCTCGCCATTCATCTTGGAGATTTCGAACTTGACGCCCTTGATCCGCTCGCCAGTATCCTCGTCGCTTTTCACGATCTGGAGACCGCCGGCAGGGGTATTATAGAAGGTCAAAGTCTGGGTGTCGTTGGCATTCACTACAACGGTCTGCGTCCGGGTGTTTTCGTCAATGCTGTATCCGGAGATGGTCTTGGTTTCCGTCACTACATAGGTGTCGGGTTCCAGACCGGAAATCAGGATTTTACCCTCGGAGTCGGTGTAGTAGATGCCGTTGGAGGAGATGGTGCCGCCCTTATCGGCAACGAAGCTGCCATCGCTGGTAGTCACCTTGAATTCCACACCCTCCAGAGGGCTGCCAGTAACGGAATCCTTCTTCAAAATGATGAGCGAGCCCTTAGGCTGGTTAGTGAACTCCAGAATGGTGGTCTCGTTGCTCTTGACGGTGACGGTCTTGGCGGTATCGTCCAGCACATAGCCGGGCAGCGCCTCAATTTCCTTGACCACGAGTGTAGTGCCGGGATCGACCTTGTTGATCTGGATGGTGCCATCCGCATCGGTCACATACTCGCCGGTGGCATTGCCGAAGGCAGCACCATCGGTGGTAGTCACGGAGAAACGGACGCCGGCCAAAGGACTGCGTGTGACGGCATCGGTCTTCTTGATAAGGACGCCGCCGGTGGGCTGGTTCCGGAACTCAAGGGTCACGGTCTCTCCGCTCTTGATCTTGATGCTCTGAGGGGTATCGTCCAGAATATAGCCGTCCTTCGCTCTCGTTTCCTTGGCGATGACGGTCACATTGGGAGCAAGGCCTTCAATCAGGATGGTGCCTGCGCTGTCGGTCGTATATTTACCATTGCTGTTGCCGACGACAGTGCCATCGCTGTAGGTCACCATGAATTCCACATCGGACAGAGGCTTATGGGTCACACTGTCGATCTTCTTGATCAGCAGGCTTCCGAGAGCCTCGTTACCGAAGGTCACGGTGATGACATCCTGATCCGCGCCGCTGAGATAGACGGTTTGAATGTCGTCATCGCTCAGCACATAACCATTGGGCGCGGAGATTTCTTCTACCACATAGGTGCCGGCAGCCAGGCCGGTCAGGACGAAAGTGCCGTTGGAACTGGTCTGGCGCTCAGCAATGACCGTACCTCCGGTGCCGCTGGTGCCACCAAGGTATCTCACTCGGAACCATGCGCCCTGGAGGGGATCGCCAGTGCTGGCATCCACCTTCTTGACGATAATGGCGGACAAGGGCGTATTCTCAAAGGTAACGGTCTTGGCCCGACCGGCCTCGATATAGACCTCCTGGGAGGCAGGCTCCTTGATGGAATAGCCGGCTGCGGGCTCCAATTCAGTGATGGTGTACCAGCCGTCATCAAGCTTGTTCAGCTTGAACTGGCCATTCTCATCGGAGTAGAAGGTGCCCAGGTCACGGATCTCGCCGGTACTGGTATCGTTGGAGCGGTAGGTCACGCTGAATTTCGCGCCCTTGATGGGGTCAGCGGTGATACTGTCGATCTTATTGACCGTCAGGGTGGGCTTGGGATAGTTCTGGAACTGGACTGTGCCGGTTCTGTTGGGGAACAGGGTAATCAGCTGATGCTCCTCATTGAGCAGGTACCCATCGGGCACAGACTGCTCCCAAATCTCATAGACGCCGGGCATCAGCTTCTCCAGGAAGCAGCGACCATTCCCGTCGGAAGTAACAGTGGTCAGCGTGGAGGAGTCCACACGCTTGACGGTGAAGGTGACGCCTTCGACGGGCTCGCCGGTGATGGCATCGGTCTTCAGAATCTCCAGGTTGGGCATCCGGTCATTGGATACCACCAGCTCACTGGTCTGGCCGGGGAACAGCTCCACATGATACTCACGGCTGTCTTTCACATAGCCTTCCGGCGCATCCATTTCAACGACGGAATAGACACCGGGCTCCAGATCGGAGATGTTGATCTCACCATTCATATCGGTGATGCGATCCAGGTAGTGTGTGCCATCCTCAATCTTAGCAATTCGGAAGGTCGCTCCGGGCAGGCCTGCACCGCTGAAGCTGTCCAGCTTCACGAGCCGGAATGCGGGCATTCGAGTGTTGGTGAACACAAACTGGGCATTTTCATTGCCATTGATCTGGATGACGCGAGTGGCGTCGTCGATCAGGTAGCCGTCCGGCGCTTCCAGCTCCGTTACCTGATATGCGCCGGGCTCCAAGGCGGTCAGGTCGATCTCGCCGTTTTCGTCGGTCACATACTCCTTGGAGAAGGTGCCGCCGATATGCTCAATGCGGAAACGGGCGTTAGCCTGAGGCTCCAGAGTGGTGCTGTCCAGCTTTACCAGGTGGATGCCGGGCTTCTGATCGTTCATAAAGATCAGCTGCAAGATACCATCGGAACCGGACAGCTCGATCTGCTGAGGCGTGGAATTGATGATATGCTCAGGATCGGTGGCAACTTCCTTCACGAGGTAAGTGCCAGGTTCCAAGTCGGTCAACAGGATCTCACCAAACTCATCGGTCTTCATGACGCCCAAGGACTGGGTATCGCGGAAGATCTCGAAGGAAATGTCGGGAAGTGCCTGCATGGTCTTGGAATCGTACTTGAGGATACGCAGGCCGGGCTTCTCCTCATTGACGATGGCAACCTCCGTAGTGTCACCAGATTCCACGACTGCGGTGAATACCTCATCAGACTTGATATAGCCGGAGGGTGCAGCGATTTCCGTGATCCGGTAAGCGCCGGGTTCAATCTGGTCGAAGATGGCCACACCGGAAAAGTTGGTCTCGCCATTATAGGTGACGCCGGACTCAATGTGCTCGATCTGCACCATTGCGCCGGGAAGCTTCATACCGGTATCAGAGTACTTCTGGACACGAAGGGTGCCGTAGGGTGCATTCTCAAAGGTGACGGTGGCCTGCTTGCCATACTCCACCTTAACATTCTGGGCGGGCTCCTCGCTCATGAGATAGCCGGCGGGGGCCTGACGCTCATAGACGGTGTAGTTGCCGGCCAGAGTCAGAGGAATGATGATCTGGCCACGGGAATTGGTGGCGAAAGTGCCGACCGTTGCCCCTTCAGGGTCCACGACTTCAAAGCGAGCGCCCATCAGAGGAATGGTAGTGCCTTCCTCGTACTTGATGATCTTCAGCGAAGTCTCGGTGGGCTCCTCTTCAGGTTCATCTGTGTAATTACTGTATGTTGCGAGGCTCAGCTCGGTGGTGGGGTCGGTGTCGCACATGTAATTTTGCAAATTGCCGTACTGATCGACCTCAGCGCATACAGCATAGTAGATAGCGTACTTATACACATCAGCGCGGAAAGAGAGTTGGACGCTGCCGGTTTGGCCAGCTACAGAATCCGCAGGATAAAGTACCTTGAATTTACCAGAATAGCCGCTGCCGGTTGCCTCCGTGGTGATAATGCTGATCTCCTCGTTGTCCATGTTGACGATCTTGGTGCCAGCGGGTACAGCAGAGGGATCAGTGAAGGCGACATCAATGATATAATCGCAAACCCAGGTCTCCGAAGTGACGGTAAACACCTGCTGGAGGTATTCCTGGCCATTGACGGTGACAGGATAGGCAACCGCCTGGTCAGGTTCCGCCACCATACTGGGGTTTAGATGCGTGCTCCAGGCAGTGCCACGGCGATAGATGTCCTTAGCCGCTGCCAAAATCTTATTGGCACGCTCCAGCTCCACGCCGGTCAGGTCGGGGTTGACCTTCAGGTTGTTGATGTCCCAATGGCTGAGCAGGTAGCACCAGAGCGCCATCTTAGTGGCGTAATAGGCCTGATACTTGTTTTCAAGCTTCAGCTCACCGAGTCCGCGCTTGGGATAACCGTTTGCGATAATACCGACTACCTTGGGATCGGAGCCGATCTCCTCAGCGAGGTACTTGATGGACTCGCCTTCGGGCACCGTCTGGGGAACGCCGGTGGTATTGGGATTGACACAGTACGCGGGGATCTCCTTGGTGTTACCGCTGCGATCCACATAATTATAATAGGTGTAGATGAGCTCCCTCACTCGCCCGTTGATGGACAGATAGCTCAGGCGATAGCCGCCATTGTAGATGTCAACCTCGCCCAGGGCCTCCTCCACAGAATCGGCTGCGAAGGCCGTGTTGGGGATCATGCCGAAGAGCATGATGACGGCGAGGAGCATACTCATAATGCGAGTTTTCATGTTGCTGTTCCTCCATTTCGATAAGGATGGAAGGAGATGCCTTCGCAGCACCTCCTTCCTTCGGTTGATGATGGGTAAAAGAATAGCAGTGCGCTTGGTGTCAGCGCACTGCCATGATTGTGGGGATTTGATTATTTGATGGAGACATAGTATTCCGTGTAGCGGTATGCTCCGTCACAGTAGACATCCCAAGCCTCGTAGGAATACTCGCCGGGAGGGCAACTGTTGAACGGCTCCGTAATCTGATCGGAGCGCCAGGGCCAGAAGCTGGTTGCTCTGGCATCCTTATCAATCGACAGATTGATGGTTACGAGAGGACTTCCATCCTTCTTGGTGACCGGTTTCCCATTCTGCCAGGTCTGGGGATTGTTGCCGATGGCGTTATAGAGCGTGTACTGCATTCGCCGGGTCTCAAAGAGATTCCGCACGAACATATACTCCTTGCCACCGACGGTGAAGTGGTTTGCCTCCGGAGCAGGCAGCTCCGGCTGGTCAAGCAGAGACCAGTCGCAGGTCGGCTCAGGCAGAGTCGAAGTCTCTTCCTGGGCAAACATACTGTTCTGATACTTCTTCAGATCCTTGATCTCATAGACATAGCCATCGGAGCAGGTGATTTTGTCGCCTACTGCGGGCTCAGGCATTCTATCCGCCTGACTGTAATCAGCGCGGGCCGGCTGCTGCACAGTCGTTGCGGCAGTTGGGGCCTTGCCGGTATAGGGCTTGTCACTCTCCACCTGGACACAGCGATTGACGCTATCCCAGTAGACATTGAAACCGACTGCTTCACCAATGTCCCGGAGCATGACATAGTTGTTGCCGTTGATCGCATAGGCGGTCATCTTGACCTCCTCGCCATCAACGAAGAACTGGTGGTTGCTCAGATCGGCGATGACACCCGCCGCGTATGCTGCGGTGCCGCCGAAGAGCATTGTGCCGAGCAGAAGTCCGGCAAAAAAGGAACCGATTCGCTTCATGTTCTTTCACCTCATCAAGTGTATTTTTCCAGCCACTCTCTGCGAGGCGATAAGAAAGATGGATGATTACAGGTTGCCGTAGGTCTGGAGGCCTGCGTAGAAGATGTCTTCCTTGGTGGCTCGCTTGTCACGCTGGAGCATCTTCATCTGCTCGTAGGCCGCACGAGGCACACGCAGGTGGATTGCAACACAAGGCTTGCTCTGAAAGGACTTGGTACGAGCTTCACGATTACGGGGCTTGGTATTCTTCATAATGTTCCTCCAGACAAATTTATCGAATCTCCACTGCCTGAACGCACAGGCGCAGAGAGGGCTGGTTAGCAATACAGGTGATCAGGGTGATGCGGTTATCGCCCATCTCATTGAGATAGGAATAATCCGTATTGGAGATCGACCCGACAAAGGTGACGCTGTAGGTCTTGGTGCCGAGATTGGTGGTGTAGGTAACGGTATCTCCGACCTTCACATCCTTGAGTTCGGCGAAGTGGGCAACGCTACCACCACGATTGTGGCCGAACAGACCAACATTTCCAGACCACAGGCTGGAACTGGCATAGTGTCCTGCGCCCTTGGACATGGAATCAGAGGTGGCTCCCTCATAGACCTTGGCCTTCAGACCGACTCGCTTGATGGTGATGGTGCCGATGCTGCCATCACTGCTCTTGAGCTGATCGAGGGTGGCATCGGGCGTATAGGTGACATGGATGGTTCCGTCAGAGGACAGGTAGCCATTGCCATGGTCCAGAACAGGATAGTCGCCGCTTTCCACGACAGTACCGCCGCCGCTGAGGCCATACTGGATGCCGGAGGGCAGATAGGGGCTGTCCATAGACTGCTCCAGGAACTGCTGACTCAGGCCGTACTTCAGCTCAGGGATGTCGAAGTCGATCTGGTTGGTCTCGCCGTAGCGATATGCGGTGTCATAGAGATCCTCATAGTTGGTGCTGTCGTAGTAGTCGGTGTCGCCGACGGTCTCGAAGGTATAGTCAGCGGCACTGGCGCTCACCGCCATGCTCATCAGAGCGATCAGGGCAGCGCAGAGGGTAACGAGCTTCTTCATACTGCTTCCTCCTTGGGTTCCGCATCCGCTTCCGGCGCTTCACCGACATCCAGTTTGAACCAGTAGGGGCCATTGACGGTCCCAACGGTGTGGGTCATGATGCGGTCGTAGTAGCGGACGCTGATTTTCTTCCCGAACAGCTTCTTGGCTGCGCCTTCATCAACCTCAATGGCAATCATGCCGGAAGGAACATCCTTCAGATGGTCGATGCGCAGTTCAGGGTTACGGACCTTGAGGGAGAGCTTGCCGCACTTATCGTACTCGTTGTCCTCACCTGTGGATTTATATACTGTAGTATTCTTACGGAATCGGAGGATGAGGAACAACACGCCACCGCACAGGACTGCAATCACAATCAGCCCGCCGATGGCCATGGGAGCAGAAATCTCGGTTTCGGGTTCTCCCACAAGGATAGGGGTACCAATGTAAGTCACGGTGTACTTGATGCTGGAAATACCAGAGGCTGTGACTTTGCCGGTATATTCCGCAGTGGTGATGTAGCCGGTGGCCACAGTCGAGCTGGCTGTGCCGGAATAGGTAGCAACCGCAGAATAGGTTGCGGGCACGAGTGCATCGCCCACCAGAGCGGTACTCTCAACAGACCAGGTGATGTTGGACAGGCTGAGGGTTCTGCCGTTTTTTACTGCGGTGGGATCGATCAGAGAGGAGTCGTTGGAGGCCAGTCCGGTATAGTTCTTGGTGGCGGTCACCGTATAGCTGCTGGTCTTATAGCCGGCGGCCTCAGTCTTGATGGTCTCGTGGTCCAGAGCGAGAATGCCCTGGGCGATGCCGTCATCAAACTCAATGGTGGGCTTCAGCACCGCCAGAATGTCCTCCAGATTCTTGGACTCGGTGTTGACGGTGACGGTTTCCGTATGCAGCTTCTCCTCGTTGAAGGTCTGCTCCTGCTTGGTCATGCCGGAATAGGCATACAGATAACCGTCATACTCGAAGTCCGGCTCGATCAGGTCTTCCGGCTGCTGGTCGGGCAGCAGCGTATAGATCATGATGGCCTGCTGCTGGCCATTCAGGTTCTGGTAGTTGATGTCATCGGCCACATAGGATGCGGCGCTGGCGCTGACACCGAGGCTCATGCACAGCGAAAGAGCAAGAGCCAGAGAAAAAATCGCTTTCTTCATGTCAAAAAAGTCCTTTCTAATTCGGGATGGTTGGCTATGCGGGATCGCTGGCGGAAAGATGGGCCCGGCCGGCCTTGTACTCAGCGATGCAATCGCACAGGATGTCCATGAGATGCTCGCGGGTGAGATTGGCATTCATCCAAAGACACTGGCGATACATGTAGATGCTGCTGTTGTCGGTGAGGACAATGCTGTGCCAGCCGGTGACGGACTCGGTATTCAGCTCATTGGCTGCACGGTACATGGCTGCGGCGTTCTTATTGTCAAAGAGGATCTTGTCGGCGATGATAACGGAGAGAATGGGGTGGGTTCTGATCATAGAGACCAGAACCACACACTCCGCGTCGTCATCCTTATGGATGGCAACATAGGTGTCGCCCTTCTCCTCCACGACATTGAGGCACGCCTTGATTACATCACGGCAGTGCGCTTCAACTCGCTTCTGTTTATTGGGCATCACCATCATCACCTCTTCCTGCTGTGCCGGCGAATGATGCGGGTGATAAGGCCGAGAGCCACGCCGCTATCCTCATCCACGGAACGAACCTGGAAGCTGACGGTATCGAACTTACTGGGCAGTTCCTTGGTACGGTACAGCTTGGTCTTGGCATTGACGCCTGCCTGGAGCCGCACGAAGATGAGTCGGTCATGCACGCCGGTTACCACGCCGAAGTAGTTGGAGCCGGGCACCAGCTTACGCAGATTGGCCAGATCAGGATTATCTGCGGCTGCCTTTACGGACAGACGGAGCCGGAACTGGCCGGTATCCTCATCCTTGATGACGCCCATGACGCGGGCAACTACCAGGTCGCCGCTGCAATAGAGATCGGCCACATCCACGAACCATTCCCAGGACAGCGCATTGGCGGGGATAGAGGTATCGACGCCGATTGCCTCCACATCGATCCGGTTACTACCGACACCGATGACGCGGCAAGCGACACGGATACCCTCCTTCACGCGGCCGGTCTCATAGAACTGGGCCTGTCGCCGGATTAGAGCCGCCTTACGGCTGGCTACGGCGGCACGGTTACGGATGTCTACACCGGCGAGCACGAAGTCAATGGTAGCGCCGAGGATACGACCGAGCCTGGTGCGGGTATTCTTGGGTGCGGTCTCGTCTTCAGGCCAATCTTCCATGAACATCTGGCGGCCGGGAATGACGACACGGAGGCCTTCATAATCCACAATGCACAGAGGAGACATGGTATCGAGGCCTTCCAGACCGCTGACTACGCCGGTCAGGATCAGACGCCGGGCAGCAGCGCCGGCCAGGTAGTTCCACTTCACATCATCGCTGTCTTCCAGCGTGATGCCACGCTCGGAGTCATTGATGGTCAGCAGATCACCGGGCTCATAGCCGCTGCTGCGGGTAGGGGGACTATTCGCCTGCTCAACGGGAGCGCTGGGCTGCACCTCAACGGCAGCCTGCTCCACAGCAGGGTCCTGCTTCTTTTTGGGCATATAGCATACCTTCCTTTCAAACTTTAGAATTTATGTCATCGACTCGCTTGCCGAGAGTGATGGAGCCATCCGCTTCGATCAGCATAGTGGGTTCGTCTTTGCTGCTCTTGCGTTTAGGCTTCCGTTCCGACTTGGAATCGTGCATAGCTTTGAGTTCTGGGATCTCCTCCATAGGAATGGCCCGCTTGGAGGACTTCCAGGCGGGCTCATGGAGGATTGCTTTAGAGCTTTTCAGCTTTTTATAGTCCACATGACGGGAATAATCGAAGCGCTTGGCTCGGAACACATTCTGGCCACGGATGAAGATCAGTTCCTCGTCTGGTGGTAAACGCAGAACCTCATCCGGCGTCATCAGTTGACGGCGGCCCAGAGATTGGGTCTGGCGATATTGTGGAGTATAGTTGGAAATGCGCATGGAGTTCAGCTCACGCATGGTGCCTTCCACCTCAACGGAGGCGACTCCGATGCGGTCGGAGAAATACTCGGCACTCAGCATATCCGTGCAACCTAAAAACACTGTTGAGTCACATGAGCCGAGGATCTCCTGCCACTGGTCATCAGGGTATCGGTTCTTCATCTGACCGATGTTCTGGAAGAAGCACGCAACGGATACGCCTCTGGATCGGATTGTGCTGCATTTCTTTGTGAAGTCAGGGATCAAGCAGCAGTTGGGGAACTCATCCAGAACGAACTTAACCTTCGTCGGAAGAACACCACCATCGCAATAGCTGTCAGCATACCGGATAAGCCGGATGAACAGGAAGCTGAAGAACAGTGAGCTGAGGAAATCGAAGGTAGAGTCCTGATCGCTCACGATGCAGAAATAAGCGCACTTCTTCTTGCCGGGCAGTTCAAGGTCGATTTCATCGTAGGAGGTGATGTCCTTGACCTGCTGGGCCTGCATAACCTGAAGCTTACTGCCTAAACCGATGATCACACTGGATCGGACGGTTTCAGAGGACTGCTTGAAGATGGAATAGGGCACATAAGCGGGTGAAGGTGGGAGCACCTCACCGGTATAGGGGTTTATGTGCTCCTTTCGCACACCCTCAAAAAGCTGCTTGATGCCCTTCTCATCATCGTTGGCGGCCAGCAGTTTGTAGACCTGGCCGAGATTGCGGTACTGCGGGGGCATTTCCAATGAAACATAGAGCACCAATGCCTTCAGCAAGTTGAGCTCTGCATTGTACCAGAAGGCGTCTTTGTTATCGCCGCTGGTGTTGGAGAGCACGACATCGGCAAAGGTCTGGGCCATGAGCTCGCTGCCCTGCACCTCATTGAGGCAGTTCCATGAGTCGCTGTGTTCCATATTGACCAGATTGAAGACCTTGACCACATAGCCCTGGTCACGCAGATACTGGCTCATGGACTCGTAGAGTTCGGATTTTGGATCTGTTACGATTACGCTGTCTCCACGGCGGGCTGCCTGGAGGATCAGATTTCGGGAGATACTTCTGGATTTACCTGTCCCTGACGCACCACAAACGGCCAGGTTGGCGTTGAGTCTGGTGTTTCTGGGTAATGTGATGACCTTACCCTTATCGGTCATGCCCAGGATGTCCTGATCTGTTTTTGCGCAGGTGGTCATTTCAAAGCATTTCTCCGCTTCACGGGCACTCATGAAGGATGCAGTGCCGTAGCTGCCAGCACCGGCAATCACCAGATTGCGATCACGGTCAGTTGTGCCGGTGGTTCCCCAACCGAGCCGAAGACCGAAGACGCAGATCAGTGCGACGCCGACCACCACACCGCCAATGGCCATGAGACCTTCCGGGAAGGTCAGCAGCGCATCGACGATGGCGGAGAGCTTGATGGAAGGCAGCTGGGGCGCCACCTGATAGCTGCCGCCGGCCGCCTGCCATGCTTTGGTATTCAAAATGAATTGTGCGATGATGCCTGCCACGAAGAGCAGGGCTGAGATCAATACTGCGAGACTAAAAACCGCAGCAATTTTCTTTTTCACGATTGTCACCTCCACTGATTGAGCGCACCTCAATCAATGGCCCGACTATCGTTTGGATGGCATCTACCTGGTAATCGTAACAGAGGATGATGGGACTCTGCCGAAAGCCCGGAATGGCGGGATCAACATTGAGGAGCGCAAGTAGATCGCACTGATAACCCAAAATGACTGGACGCTGCCGGTCTGGGCTTAGTGCGTCGTATGCTCGCGTCGCCGCAGCGGGAGGATTGAATCCCATCAGGGCTAAGCGGTTTTCCTGCATTTGTTTTTCCTCATCCAAAATGGTGCTGAGGAGATCATCGCCTCTGGCGCTGTTTTCCAGATAGAAGCAGTTGTTATAGGCGTCAGATACGGTGAAATAGCGACTTCTGCTGTTGACGGGGTGTTTGCCGATCTTCTTGGCGGTCTCCATCATGGTGCCGATGACGACCTGTGCGAATACTGTGCAGTGCAAGCCGCGTGCGTTGAGTAGTGTGTCGATAGATGCTACGGTGTTTTCTTCATTGTTCCGGAGCCAGAACATCCGGGTGAAGCCGGTGTGGTAGAGGCAGTAGCAGCGGTGGCCTTTTACGATTATCCCTGTGATACGGGAGGTTTTTGCTACTGAATTGGGCTCATACTCCTGAATGGCTGCCCGGATCTCCCGTGGTGAATAGTAATAGGCGGTTTCCGGGGTGGCTGCCACACGGGATGGACTGTGATACTGCGAGCTCATAAGGCTCGGCTTGTCTTGCGGGAGGATGGCGGCCCCGGCGTTATGGGCCATGACCATGGAGATGGCAACCGAGTGGGAACGAAGGATCTTCTCGGTAGCGGGGCGGCCAGTGGTTTCAGAACCCTGCAAAGCCAGCACATAGCTCAACGCCACAGGATCACGCTCGCCGATATAGTCAAGCCCCTCCTGCGTCAGATGCAGAGACCGGATGATCCGCTGCCGATCCTTGTCCCGGCTGACCGCCACAAGTCCCTCCTTAATCGCACGATACTTCACATGACGATTCCATTCCGGATGCCCACCCACACGAGAAGCCAACTGAGAAGGAAACTCACCACAATACCCAACGAACCACAGAAGCTCCAGCATTCTGTCATTCTTACTTGTGATCATGAACTCGTTCAATCCCTCCCATAGGCTGCGGAGCCTGTCTGCTTAGACTGCGATGCCTGCTCATGCAATTTCAGAAGCACGAGCTGACTTCCGCACCTAATCAGAAAGACCCCGGTAATTTTTCACTTCAAATCCATACCTTTTTCCGTGGGGCCAGGTATCGGTTTTCAAAAAGGCTGAAATCCATACCAATTTCTGAGGCCGTTTTTTTGTAGATTTAGGTATGTCTTTTGATGTACTCTTTCGCCCATTTGGGGAGGGTTTCAGGGAGCATAATGTAGAACTCCGTGCAGTCCCGATCTCCCAACTTGGAGGTCTGGAGCACAGAGCAGAGCAGCCCGCTGTCATTGGTCAGCAAGGCCGCTTCAATCACATCCAAATAACGCTTGGTTTCAATGTTGTCGTAGTCACGAACACGGCGCACACCCAGAGCCACATCGTACTGATGGACAATGCAGATCACGCACTCGCCGAAGCGTTCCATAGGCGTCAGACGCTGGAACTGGGTCAGGCAGTTGCGCAGAGGCCGGGTGATGAACAGCGTGTTGTCCCGGCCATTACGACCGGGCAGGATAGCCGGCACTGTAATCTTCAGCCAGTGCGGCTCTTCCTCAATGCTGACGCAGAAGGCGGTATAGCCGGCAGGATTATCCTCGGAACCATGTACCGGCATGAACCGGGAGGCAAGGGAGCGCACTCTAAGCGCATTGATTTCAGAATTGCGCACAAGAGCGTACAGCTCGTTGGACGGATTGTAGCGAGGCGCTTCCTCCAGTTTGTGGGACAAGGCGAACAGTTCCTGGCTGATGGCGTCAAAATCACTTGCCGCCTCTCGCATCAGTTCAATCTGCTGCTTCAAAATCATTGCTTTCACCTCATAATTCATAGCTTTCAGCCACACCATCATCATCAACCAGCAGCACAAAATCGTTGTGCGACCGTCTGGTGATGCGGGTGATCTTGTGTAAATCCTCGGTAATGAGGAATCGGACAGTGCTTTCAGGAAGATCCTCAACGGCATCGTTGATCTGCTCAATCGTCCGGTCTGTCACGGGAAGCAGGTCATAGACCCCCATCTTGGTGGACAGCGTGGCAATCGCCGGCTCCGCGCCGGGGCAGAAGTCGAGCACCTTGTTTTTAACCTTGATGAAAGCCCAGAAGCACATTACGCTCTCTTTCACGAGACTCTTTTCCAGCGTGAATTTGCTGGAGGCGATCAGATGGGCGTCATCGGTTCGGTAGGCAGTGCCCTCCGAGGAAATACGGTGTATGACAGCACCGTATTTCCGATCATTCATAAAATTGAAAAGCTCCCGCATCTGGCGCTCTTCAACAGCGCCGAAGACAGCAAGGAGCCGAGTGATATAGGCCAATTCACGGTTTTTCACCGTTTTGGAAAAGGACATTTTGCAACCCCCTTTGGGTGTACTTGAAGTGTGCGTACTGCGTAATTTTTTTGAGTGTGTGCGTATAGCGTAGAGCTAATGTAAAAACTGAAATCGGCGTTTACGCTGAAGGTGTCGCTATACGCACACTATTGAGCTTCCGCAACGATCTGGCTGAGTTCATAACGGTCGGTGGTGATAAGCCTTTTCTCCAATGCGGAGGCTTTGAATTCCACGGTGATGTGGTTGCTGTTGGTGGAGATCAGGCCCTGACCCCGTTCAAAACGGGTAATGGACATGATCTCGGCGTCCGTAAGTCGGAGGGTATCCTGCACCTTATGGGCCTCATCGTCTTCCAGATTCAAAATGATCTTGGTCTTGGATACATTGATGATACCCTTGCCGTATTTGCCGCCCTCCAAGGCCATGAAATCAGAGAGGTCTTGCGTCGCACAGACCGCCGAGCCACCGTAACCCCTTATGATTTTGAATATCTCCAAGACAAACTCGGCTGCCAGGGTGTTACTCGAACTGCCGATCAACTGCCAGACCTCATCCAAAAAGATCGCTTTTTCTTTCGTGCGGTCCTCCTTGGCCTTATCCCAAACATAGTCGAGCACCGTAAACATACCCACGGTGAGCAAGTCGCCGGTCAGCTCGCTGATGTCCAGAACGGTATAGGGGTTTGACAAGTCCACATTGGTTTGCTGATTGAAGGTCTTGGCCGAACCATGCACGAGTCTGTTCAGGATATTGCCCATGCGCTTGGTTTCAGGCGAGTCAATCAGGATGTTATAGACATCCTCCAGAATCGGCATCTTGCGGTACTTGGAGGAGTCATCAGGGTCAATGAGGGTGTCGTTGTCATGGGTAATTCCCTTACCGGCATAGGTGCGAATCAGAGCCTCATCAAGAAGCTGGCGCTCTTCATGGGACATATCCGGGATGAGCAAGCTGAAGAAAATGTGGAGCTGCTGGATCTTCCGAGCCAGAATGGAATTGTCGTTGGCTGCACCATCAATGATGGCATTGGCTGTCTGATCCACACGCCGGATCTCCATGATATTGATGCACTGGCTGGAGGCTGGGCTGATGCTGATAAACTCGCCTCCGATGTTCCGGCAGGCACGCATGAACTCATGGCCCTTGATGGGGGCGATAATGAAGATTTGGGTACCACGCCTTCTCATACGAAGGGCCATGAGCTGCATGGTGAAGGTCTTGCCGGCACCGGATGTGCCGATGATGGCCATGTTCGCATTCTTATAGATGCGGGAATTGAAGATGTCCACAATGACCATGGAGTTGTTATAGGTATTGATCCCCAGGAGGATGCCGTTGGTGTCCGACATCTCAAAAGAGGTGAAGGGATAGCAGCTGGCTGCCGAGGAGGTCAGCATATTCCGCTTGCCCTGCTCGTAGAGGTGCTTGTCCATACGGCAAAATGGCATGACCGCCTGCATAGCCTGCTCCTGACGGAAGCGGCACAGACGAACATCCATATCCTGAGATACCATCAGACGCCGCACCTCGGAGATGCGCCATTCAAGGTTTTCCAGGGAGTCCGCCGTGATAGTCACGAAGATGTTGGCGTAGTAGAAGTCCTCGTAATTGGCGAGCCCCTGCTTGAGGAAGTATCCGGATTGGATGGCACCTTCAATGTCGTCATAGTCCGTATTGGTATCTGATGTGTCTTTGATCCGGCTGCGGTTAATGCGGATCTGCTGGCCCAGCTTTGACTGAATGCGGTCTTTGGGCATTCTGGTGAAGTAGAGGTCGGCATCAATACCTTCCCCGGCATTTACCAGAAGGCTTGTCCATCCAGCAGTCACGCGGGAATTGTATCCGTCAGAGGGAATAATCAGATAGGCATGGTAGACACCATCCATCACGATGTAGGAACCATGCGTCAGATCCACACAACTTGGGGCCAATACCTGGGGAATGGTGATCTCTTCCCGGCTGTTGGAGAAAGAGCGCCGGAGCTGAAGCTGCCGGACCCGCTCCTCCACCGGGAAGGTTTCGCAGGTATCACGATTGAAAATGGTATAGAGGATCTCAAGCAGGAACGCATTTTCATCCTCATGGACTACCACCTCATTATCGCAGTGGAGGAAGTATTGCTTTGCGGTACGAGCTGCCGTTTCCATAGTAGCTACAATCTCGGAATAGTCCGGCTTCCGATTGGTGTAAGTGGGCTCATACTCGAAGATAATCAAAAACCGACGGGTAATAGCCTCACGGGAGCCAATAGTCTGGATCAGATCATAGTAGTCACGCTGGAGTTCACGGCACTTCTCATTGGTCTCTCGCTCCATGTCATGCTCCAGGGTACGCAGGTGCTTGCTGATGTCAGCTCGTTTGGTGAGGACTTTGATCTGGATTTTCACGGGACTGATCTTCAGCCAGCTCCCATAGGAAGCAATGATATTTTTCTGCTCACGCACGCTGCGTAACAGGAAATTGATGGGCTCAACCTCCAGAATCTTGATATAGCGCCCGTCAGTGAGATGAACGATACCGTTCCGAATGTCCTCAATGGGGATCATATCCTCGGTGTAATCCATGCGCTTCGGCTTCCTCTTGGAAGTCGGGCGTGCGTGTTCCTCAGGCTGCTTGATCTTAATGCCCAGCGATTCTGGAGGCTGGGCGGATCTCGATTTGCCGGTATGGTGCTGTTTCTTAACCTCCGGAGCGCCCTCTGCATCGGTGCGATACAGCGTGCGCCGGTTGGTCAGCCATTTGAGCCAATTCAAAACGAACTCAGATAGCGACTCGCCTTCAACACCAAGCACACCAAAGATGCCCAAGGGCAGCGGAAGCAGACACAGCAGCATGATTTTTGGCGTCAGATCCAGCGGAAGCTTGATGATTGGGAATGCTGTGATCAGCACCAGGATGCCGGCTTCAATCGCGTTACGAAACCGGATCGAGCCACCAAACAGGCGTCCGCTGGTCAAAAAATTGGGCGGGATGAAAAATACATCCCGCTCTTCATTGCGTTTACTCATAGGATCTCCTTCATTCATTCCCGATGATCCAGAACGGGCCACCGGCGCTGGCTCTCCTACTCGCTTCATTCAGTATGATGCTCATATCCCACTCCTTCTCTGAGCGATTATAGGAGGATGGATCGGCAACAAGGATCTTGCCGTCGGAAGTAACACCACGCAGAACGATGAAATGGCCGCTGCTGGTGAAATGTCCTTTGGACATCAGAGCCACAACCAGCTTGCCTTCAGCCAGAGCATCGACAATGCGCTGAGGTTCTGATATGGTGCAACCTTCACAGTTGAGGCCCCATTCTTCCGCAGCACCGGGGATCAGAGTGTGATAGGAACCGCTCTTGCTGCACCAGTAGCCATTCTCATAGGCCCACTGTGACATGTGGGGCGGGTCAATGGTCTCAGAGGTCAGACTGGAGACCACAATGGCCATTGCAGTCGGGCCGCAGGCGTAGCCACCGATGTGGTCAGTTCCATAGGGGGAATTCTTCCATCGGTCATCCAACTGGTTATAGTAGGTTACTTGGGTGTAACCGTCGGTGAAGACGACACCATCATAGGAAAGCCCGGAAACGCCGAATTCCGCATCGCTCAAGCCTTGGTACATACCATCGCTCAGCAATACAGACAGGTTCTGGGCATAGTTGTCAGCGAGTGCCTTCTGGTCATCGTTTAAGGTGAACACGGCGTCAGCAAAGTACGCCTCGCCCCGGTAGCTGATGGTATAGATGCGAACGGTAATATCCTTTTCCGTCGGCTCCGCACCTTCAGTAGCAGGCGGGACTTCAACCTTCCTCGTCACATCTGAATAACTGTATGAGTAGAGCTGATCCTTATGGCTTCGGATCACAGCCGCCATATCGGCAAGCGTAATACCGGCCACATCGGTATTCTTACTGGCACAGTACATGGAGATGAAAGCGTTGGCGTTATAGGCAACATCCGCACCGTAGGGGTTATTGACCTCTTTCTCATCACAGCCGGATGAGGCAAAGTCAGTGTCAATCTGGGCAAGCACTTCAACAAGCCCTTCTGACAGGATTGCGCTGACCTCTGTACTCATGGCAGTCATGTTGGCCGTGAGTGCTGCATCATCGGTAATTCCGCTTGGGGTATCTGTGCCATCACCGAAGATGCTCCCGAAAATAATGGAAGGGAGCATAGCCAGAATGATGACCGGCAGAAGGATCACCACGGCCACAATCCCCAAAATCCACTTTTTTCCCGACTTGGCAGCGCCGAGGGCTGCCCCGTGCATTCCGCCGGTAGCAGCCCCCTTCGCTATATTGGAGATCATTTTCCCAGTCTTCGCCGCAGCTCGAACCGTACCGGCGGCGCTTTCACGCTGGGACTTGTTTTCTTCATCCATAATCAGATACGATCCTTTCTCTTGGGTACAGGCGGGAGTTCAGCGACAATATGGGAGGAATACTCAATCTTACCGTCCTTCCCCTCGTGAGGCGTCTTCTGGACGGTAGGCTGAGCATACTGCTTGTACCAGTTTTCACCATCTACCGTCTGAACAGTCTCATAGGGGCCAGTAGGCTGCATGTACTGGGAAGCATTATACATTGCAAACTGTCGCTCTTCTCCACCTCCGGCAGGAGCCTCATAACCGGTGATTCGTCCACCGCCAATCTCCACATCGCTGAAGATGGGCGGTTTGGAACCGATGGGCGTGGTGCCGGAGTTCAGTTTGGATGTGACAGAGCCATCGCTGGGTGGCGGTGTATGACCAGCTTCCTGCGAAGCGCCAATCCCCATGCCGGCAGCCATTGCCGCAGCGGAGGTACCACCGTCCATGGTGACCACATCCTTGCCCGGCTGACTCACATCAGAGGGTGCTCCAACTCCGTCATTGCCGGGGATTGTACCCGTGGGAATAGGCGAGCCTTCTGCACCCGCCACAGCGCCGGCGGCTTGGTAGCCGAGATAACTGGTCAGGGCCTGCGCTGCTCTTTCACCGGTGATGGAGCCGTCACGGGAGTAATTGCCCTTGGCAATCGCACCCACAACACTGCTTGCAAACTGCCCGCCGGAGTTGATGCTGGAATCGACCATCGCTCCGGCAACGGTGTTTCGGATACCGCCTTTACCCTTGCCGGTCAGGTTTGCCACAGCCCCAGGGGCCATAGCACTCATGGCGATGCCTGCAAGACCTTTCCCGTTGGCAAGGTTCTCACCGGCGGCCTGTTGCGCTGTGGGGCCATTCTGCCCTCCGGCTTGTCCGCCACGGCCACCTCCGAAGATGTTGCCAATGGCACCGCCGGTGGCTTTTGCCGCTGCGCCCAAGGCCCGACCGGCGATGATCAGTTCGCCGAGCATACTTCCGCCTGTGCGCCCGACATTCACGCCCAGACTGGACATGAAGCTGTCGATCTTCTGCGAGATCTTCAGGAATGCGAGCGCACACAGAAACCAGATGAAAATATTTCCGGAGACAGCCTCAGCACTGCTGGCGCTGATTGCTGCCTCCACATCGCTCTCCTCGATGGCAAATGCTGTGGTGGAGAGCATTTGGGCCAATGTGGCCGCAATTCCCAACAGCATGATTTTCTTATTCTTCATTGCGGACTCCTTTCACATCAGACGGAAAGCGGGTTGGCGAGGAATGTGCCCACCATACTCACAAACAGTCTGAGGCACCACGCATTCATAATCAGGAGGAAAAGCTGTCCGCCCAGCATCCTGCACCATGCACTGAAAATGTTGGAGGTGTTTTCAGATGCGCCGGTTGCAAATGCCATAGGTGCGGTGTAAACAAGAACGCCCACCATGATGTATCGCTCTGCGGCCTCCAGAAGAAGCTTCAGGTAGTTCCAACCTAAGACAATGAGCAATATCAGCACGATGAGCGACACGGAACCGCTGGCTATGCAGCCGACAATGACGGTCAGCACACTGCCGAAGCTGGCAAAATCCAGATCGGGCAATGCGGTGTTGGTGATCCATGAATACGGGGTGCCGGCAATATCCAGAACCAATTCCAGAATGTCGGCTGAGAAGTACGCCAGGAAGATAAAAAGTACAGATCGGATGACAAGCTTTACCGGGTCCTCTGCACTAAGGCCGATGCCTGCACCAAAATTGCGGAATAACTGCCACACCAGGTTAAGTAAAATGAAGCCGATAGCGAGGGCTACAAATACCTCATACATGGTTGCGGCGGCCGGGAAATACCTCAGGAAAATGGTCATGTCGCAACCCAAGGCACCCAGCACCGAGCCGGTGATCATGTCCAACAGGTTCATCACCTGGGTGGCAATCCATTCAACGATGGAATCAAGAATACCCATACTGGACACCCCCGGTCAGCCCTTAACGGAAGGCCCGCCGGATGTCATCCGGCGCAGGGGGCTCGTCCAGCGGGATCAGACTGGCGGTGAAAAGTGTCAGGGCAATGCCGGCGACCATGCCGCCGATGATGCAGAAGATGTTCTTGCTCATGTTGCAACTCCTTGTTCTCGTGATGTGTTGGTCAGGGGGTATAGGAACCGCCGCTGAAGAAAGGCGTGATATAAGCCATGATCCAGCCCAGGGAGTTGAGCACGGCCCAGGTAATCACAATTCTCTTGAGCCATGCACGCGACTCATCCACCGTCTTACCCGACTTGCTGAAGTTCATCAGCAGCAGCGCAATACTGGCGGTGACAATGGCGGCGATAGTGGAGATGGCCAGCACCTGGGTGTAGACATCCTGCATGATCGCCGATGCCTTCGTCCAGATGGTGTCAGCGGCAAAGGCGCTTTGAGACATCAGCGGCACAGCCGAAGTGAGTGCGAACGCCATGTAGAGCGTCCGGCCCTTGTCCCAGCTGCGAAGGCGATTACGCAGGCCAGCGACCCCTGCCTTGAATTTGGAACTCATGCGGAAAACCTCCTTTGATTTATTTGCCAAAACGCAAAAAAGACCTGGATCAGAAGCGAGACAGTGCAATCCTGCTTCCAATCCGGGCCTTTTGGCCAACAAAAAACCGCCCTGAAGGCGGCCAGTTCGTCGTTTGCAATTTTTGACGATGCTATCGTAACACAGAATTAGTCTAACTTCAATCGAAAAGCAGTATAAGTTTTGTATAAGTTTAGTCTAAATTCTGTCTAAACGAAAAGCACCTACTCAGGGAGAAACTGTTTGATGAGATCGATGCAGTCCCGTGCGGTATAGCCCCACAGGATGCGATCAATCGCTTTAATGGCTGCCTTCAGATGGTTGTGGTAGGTTGGAACGGACATAGGGTATCCCAAGCGATCCAGCTCCAACAGGATGGCGTCACGGTTTTTCGGCTTCTGCGGAGAGAAATAAGTGACATACAGAAGCTGGTACAGATACTCTCCTCGATCCGGGTCCATGCGGAGCCCATCCAGAGCGTTGTCGATGATCTGAAGCATATTTTTACTTCGGATAACACTGTTGGCATAGGCTTCAAGCTTAGAGCCGGACAAGTCTATCCCGGCCAGTTCAGCGTTGACCTCAAGGGAAGAGAGCTTCATACCATGCTCCATCTCCATACGGGCATTCATGTCAGCCTCGGAGAGCCGAACAGAGTAGACTACTCGCCGGTACTGCTTCAGCAGGTACTTGGTGTTGTGGATATTATTGGGCTTTTCTTTCGCAGGCATTTTGCCTTCGAGAGTTTCCACACCGAACTGGAGGCCGCGTTCAATTTCGTCGCGCACTACTTCCTTCTCCAGAGCATAGGCGGGTGTAGATGCGCCTTTACTGTTTTTTGCCATGTTCAACCTCCTTCTCGTTTTGGGGTGGATCTCTCGATTCACCGTTCTCCGGTTCTAACTTACCCCAGTCTAAAGATCCATAGAAGACTAATGGAACAGGCCGGGCAAAAAAAGAGGAGCCGGCAGCCCGAAACACTTGAATTCTCAAGACTTTTCCGCCGTCCAGGACGGTCTTGCGTTTTGGGACGCGGGTTTCGACCTTCAGCTCAAGGTCTTCCAGCTTCTCAGCCGGGGCAACAATGCTGGTCAAACCCAGGATCTCACCGATCTTCAGGAGCTGGAGCTTTTCACAGTCCTCGCCGTAAATCATTTCGCGGTAACGACACGGAGAGATGACCGAGCCGTGGGAGCTGGTAAAGCTGACTCTGCTGATAATACCGGCCTCCTCAATTTTCAGAATGAAACGACCGACGCGGGATTTTGACCAGCCCCAGCGTTTGGCCAGATACGAATAGGACAGCAGCGGCTGACCCTTCATGTTGGCGTAGTAGACGACCGGCATATACTCAGAGCCGGCGACTGTCGGATCGTTGAGTATGGTGTGGAGCCAAAAGTCCATGATGGCATCCAACTCGCTGAATACCAGCTTGCCACCCTTGCGGCAAGCAGTCAGTAGTTGACGACCAACGGGCAGAGGAAAGAAAAAGAAACCGCTGCCTTTATAGCTGTAATAGTTATAGTCCAGATGGACACAGTGACGCTGCCATTCCGCAATCGTGAATCGCAGCAAGCCACTGTCCTCATCCAGAAACTCATAGGTCAGGAAGCCGTGCTCCTGAAAGTGGTCCAGAAGCTCCTTTGCCTGCGCCTTCGAGTGAACACGGAGGATTCTCGGTAGTGCAGACAGCTTGCAAATCCACTGGCCAGGAGCTTCCATGTATTGCTGATTGGCGATGGTGCGGGTATTCGACCTGAAGTTGGCATAGGAAAAGAGTGCCATTAGGCTGAACAGATGCACCGTACCATCGTTTTTGAAATCTTTGTGGTCATTGAAGTACCGGAACCATTTCTTCTGGACCCGTACCTTCGGAAAACAGACGAGCTGCTTATGCTGTGTGCAGGCCACCTCGTCACCCCCAATCTTTTAGATTTTCAACCTCAAGTTCTCTGGTCAAGAGAAGCACAGGCATTTCAGCCTCAACCCATTCCCGTGGGCTTGCCGCCGCCGAACTTGCATCCAGCCGGGCGGGAGTATCATTGTTTTCCCATACCATCGTCGCTTCGGGCTTGTCCTCGGCCCTTGACACTTCGCTACAGTGGCTCCGATATGGTAAAGTCTTGAGGTCGTATTCGGTTTTCAAGGTGCAGGTGCGTGGATCGTGGTTTGGGGGCGGAGCGGTGGGAAGTGATAAAACAGCTTCTTCGTTGCCCCTCGTAATGAATGTAGAAATGAGGGGGTGTTTTATACCCCCCCTTCGACGACTTTTTTGAAAAATGGGCAAAAAAATAATCGCCCTGCCGAAGCAGGACGATTGGCCGATTGTTGCTAATTGGCGGGCTCAACCTTAATTGTTGGTGTAAGACTATCAACAGGAGGTTGATTTCATTGGCTAAGCCAAGGCATAACTACGAATACATCGCATCAAAAAAACTATATCGTATTAGACTTCAGGATTTAACTGGGAAACTGGTGGCACTCACGGCCAAGACGCCTGAAAAGCTTGATGAGAAGGTTGCCGAGTTTCATAGGCGGAAAAAGCTCAGCGACACGGGAAAGAAGAATATGCTCGTCTGCGACTATCTGGATATGTGGCTGGAGATCCACGGTGCCGGTCTTGGGCACAACACGGTGGAGGTAAACTATAAGTACCTCATCAACCACAACATTAAGCCCAAAATGGAAGGGAAAAGGATGTTGGAGGTTTGTCCCAACGATATTCTTGAGGTTATGGCAGCGCTGAACGATAAGAGCGAGTCCATTTTCGATGGCACATATAAGATCATCAACCAGGTGTTCAGGTCAGCTCTTGAAAACCATGACATTCTGGATAATCCCTGTCCTCCCAAGCCGGAGGGCGGTATTGAACCTGGAGAAAGATCCGCACTCAGCGAAAGGCAGATTGTGATTTTCCTGGATGCCATCAGAGACCAGCGAGTATATCCCTTTTGCATGATTGCCCTTTATAGCGGCCTGCGCCGAGAGGAGATACTGGCCCTTCAATGGGATTGCGTTGATTTGGGTGAAACCCCGCACATCGAGGTGAAGCGAGCGCTGCGATTTGAACATAACCGGCCTGTTGTCTCCGATAAACTGAAGACCAAATCCGCTAAAAGAACCATTCCGATCCCGGATGTTTTGGCTGATTGTCTGAGGGCGGAAAAGGAGAAGGCCATCTCTGAGTATGTGATTGCAAACAGCGAGGGAGGTCCCCTCTCTGGCACTCAGTTCAAAAATCTGTGGAATGCCGTGATCGTCCGGACGACCAGAAAGCGCACCTATAAGACCTGGGATCATGGAAAGCTCAGAACTGGCACCATTGAGCCGAAGCTGGGCGAAAAGGCAAAGAACCAGAAGCATTACTACTCGATTGATTTTGAAGTGACTCCACATCTGCTCAGGCATACTTACATTACCAATCTGCTGCTTGCCGGCATCGACATCAAGACGGTTCAGTATCTTGCTGGGCATAAGAGATCCCGCATAACGCTGGACATCTATGCACACCTTGTTTACAACAGGCCGGAAGAGCTGATCGGCAAGGTGCGCAATGCATTTGGAAACATCCCCGACTCCGAGGAGGAAAACAGTGATGGCACCCCCGAAGAAACCGAAGAAGTCCAAGTATGAATATGTGGAGTCAAACCAGAGCTACCGCAAGAGAGTAAAGGGTCCGGATGGCAAATTCGTAGCCCTTTATGGGAAGACAGCGGGTGAGTTGACAGAGAAGATCCGTCAATTTAAGCAAGAAATGGAGAATTTGCCTGATCCCAATGACCCGCTGGTGAATGACTACATTGACCGATGGTTTCGATTGAATACTGGCGGACTTACTGAAGAAACCCGAAGGAACTATCAAAGCGTCATTGATCTGCATATCAAGCCGTTTACTGAAGGGAAGCCCATGAGTGCCATCTATAAGAGCGACATCAAAATCATTGTCGCAGCCGTGGCGGACAAAAGCGAAACCCTCCATAACACTACTTTCATGCTACTGAAGCGCATTTTCACTTCAGCGTTTGACAATGGACTGGTTGAGGAAAATCCTTGCCCCGTGATGCACAACGGTGGTAACGAAGCCCCGGAGCGAACTGCACTCAATGATGTGCAGACAAAAACGCTCATGGATGCCATCAAGGACTGTCCGCCGTTTTTGTTTTGCATGATCGCCCTGTATGCCGGTCTTCGCACAGAGGAGATCCTTGGCTTGAAATGGGATTGCGTACATCTGGACGAGCCGCCCCACATTGATGTACGCAGAGCCTGCCGGTTCAAAAACAGCAAGCCGGATGTGACGGAGCGCCTGAAATCCAAGGCGGCCAGACGGACGATTCCAATTCCTGAGCAGCTTGTCAGTTGCTTGAAAGAAGAAAAAGAAAGAAGCACTTCGGAATATGTGATCCATGCGCCGAATGGCGAGCCGCTGTCTAAGACGCAGCTCCGGCGGATGTGGACCTATGTAGAACGACGCCGGGCAAAGGATAGAGTTTACTATCGGTATGCCAATGGGAAGAAGACAGAATTCAAAGTGAAGGCCAAACTCGGTGAAAAGGCAAAGCGTGGCGGATACACATACTGCATTGACTTCGAGGTGACGCCTCACATCCTCAGACATACCTACATCACCAATCTACTGCTGGGTGGTGTTGATATTAAGACCGTTCAGTATCTTGCTGGCCATGAGAAGTCAAAGACAACGCTTGAGATCTATTCCCATCTCACCTATAATCGGCCGGAAGAACTACACGCCAAAATCAACGCCGCATTTTAATTAACCTGCTACAGCCTAAACAGCCTTAAAAGCCATTGTGATTCCGCATGTGCAACACCTGGGATCGCAATGGCTCTCTTTTTGAGTATTGCCGATAACGGCAAAAAACAAGTAATCGCTACTTCTTTCTTGTTGTAATTTTGCCGATAATATGATATACTATACCTTGGAATGGGGTGAGGAGCATGAACTATCTATCTGTTGCAGAAGTGGCAAAGAAGTGGAGTATGTCCGAAAGAAGTGTGCGGAATTACTGTGCCCAAGGGCGAGTTCCCGGCGCATTCCTGACGGGAAAGACCTGGAACATCCCCGATACCGCCGAAAAGCCTTTGCGGGCAAATGTTCATACGAATGCACCCAAGACGCTGCTTGAGATTTTGAGAAGCGAAAAGCAGAGCAAGACAAAGGGTGGAATTTACCACAAAATTCAAATCGACTTGACCTATAACTCCAACCACATGGAGGGCAGTAAGCTGACCCACGATCAGACACGGTATATCTATGAGACCAATACCATCGGCGGGGAAAATGGCAGTTTTAATGTAGACGATATTGTGGAGACTGCAAATCACTTTCGCTGCATCGACATGATTATTGACCAGGCGCATCTCCTTCTCTCTGAAAAGATGATTAAGCAGCTGCATCTTATGCTGAAGTTCGGCACCAGCGACAGCCGCAAGGACTGGTTTGCTGTTGGCGATTATAAGAAGCTCCCCAATGAGGTGGGAGGCAAGGACACCTGCGCTCCGGAGGAAGTCTCTGCGGATATGCAGGCGCTGTTGTCTGCCTACAATACCACAAGGGCGAAGTCCTTTGATGAAATCCTCGACTTCCATCATCGCTTTGAAAGCATTCATCCATTTCAAGACGGCAATGGTCGTGTAGGCCGGCTGATCATGTTTAAGGAGTGCCTGCGCAACGGGATCGTTCCATTTATCATTGAGGATGATCTGAAGATGTTCTATTATCGCGGTCTGTCCAACTGGCCGGGCGAGAAAGGTTTTCTTCGGGACACCTGCCTGACTGCGCAGGATCGATTCAAGGCATATCTGGACTACTTTCGTATCGACTATAAGACATCTGAGCACGAACAGTAAGGCCTTTCAACGGAGGTAATATGATGGACCGTTGCCGATGGGTAAATCTGAATAATCCCGTCTACATCCGTTATCACGACGAGGAGTGGGGCGTACCGGAGCACGACGATCAGAAACTCTACGAACTCCTCATTCTGGAGTGCTTTCAAGCAGGCCTTTCGTGGGAATGCGTGCTGAATAAACGAGAGAATTTTCGCTTGGCCTTTGACGGCTTTGATCTGGAGAAGGTCAGCGCCTATGATGAGGCAAAGTGCGAGGCGCTGAGAAATGATCAGGGCATCATCCGAAATCGCCTGAAGATCAACGCAGCCGTCACCAACAGTCAGGTATTCCGAAAGATACAACAGGAATTTGGCTCCTTCGACAGCTACATCTGGGGATTTGCAGATGGAAAATCAATCGTTGAGGATTACCGCCAACGGACGACATCCCCGCTCTCCGACACCATCTCAAAGGACTTGAAGAAGCGTGGCATGAAGTTTGTAGGTTCAACCATTATTTATTCCTATTTGCAGGCCATTGGCATCCTCAACGCTCACGGGGCGGAGTGCGACTTGTGCAGCGACAAGATAAAAACACGATAACGAATTTAAGAAAGGTGGACATCAGCATGAAAAGAGTGTACGATTTTCTCAAAGAAGCAGGAACTTACTATCTGGCAACCGTAGACGGTGATCAGCCCAGAGTGCGCCCGTTTGGTACGATCCATATTTACAATGGCAAGCTCTACATCCAGACCGGCAAGGGCAAAGATGTTATGAAGCAGATCATGACCAGTCCAAAGGTTGAATTGTGTGCCATGAAGGGCGGCGATTGGATTCGTCTCTGCGGCACGCTGGTTCTGGATGAGGATGTTGCCGCCCAGGAGTCCATGCTGGATGAATACGCCGATCTGCGCAAAATGTATTCGACCGGGCCGGATGGCAATACTGCCGTCTTCTATTTTACCGATGCGACGGCAACAATCAGCAGCTTCACGCACGCACCAGAGATCATTCAGTTGCAAGGCTGAACTGGGGAGTTCTGGCTTGAAACCGTTTAAGGCAGCACGGACGACGAACCAGTGCTATTGACAGGCAATATTTTAGTGGAGTAAAATAAATCTATAAACAGACGCCGGGGAATATGTAATATCGGGGTAGCAATTAAGAAAAACAGGAAATTAGTGCAAGCAGAATGAGAAGCGCAGGAAAATACGGGTTTTTTAGTGGTTACTAACTGAGGCTATTTGATGTGATGCAAACCCGCAAACCCTTGTGCCGCAAGGGATAGTGGCTTCCGTACAAGAGAAGTACGGCCTCAAAGCCGCCCGTCGTGCGCCTCAGTTCAGCAAGCGCTGATTTTACGCAAGCCTCAAAATGCCGCCCGACCGGGCGGCATTTTGTTTGCGCCTCATGTATGCAGAATAAG
>Ga0129308_1000458_pt1 | contig 60464 bp, 54 predicted proteins | sample L827metagenome_FD_94440 | JGI IMG/M metagenome (GOLD analysis project Ga0129308, IMG submission 94440) | Ring-tailed lemur group fecal microbial communities from Wisconsin, USA - L827 metagenome | ecosystem: Host-associated > Mammals > Digestive system > Large intestine > Fecal | place: USA...
ATTCACGGCTGAAGCCTTAAGCGTCGCCTCGCTTGCAGATTTTCCGGCAACTGTCACAAAAATGCTCGCGAATACACAAAGTATTCGCTGCGCTTTTTGTTTAACCTGCCAAAAAATCTGCCGACGCGCTTCGACTCTTAGAATTGTGCGGTATCGCCTTAAATATTATATATCAAACCGTCCCGTTTAGCAAATATTCCCGCTTGTGTTCACATATATTTTACCAGTGCGCCCCTTTCCGGCCGTCCCAAACACCCGGCCTGCGGGACGGCCCTTTGCCCGGCGCGCGAATGGAAGCATGAAGGACGGTTGGAAACATGGAATATCGTGCCGAGGGAGCACAGCGCTTCCCCACAAGCTACACTCTGGACGCCCTGCGCCGCGCCATGGCTGCGGGCGACATCCTGGAGAGCCGCGCGCTCTCCTTCGACAGCGAAAAGCGTCTGCATTTTCGGCTGGGCGAGATCGAAGCCATAATGCCCTACGAGGAATGCGCCGACGGTGTGCGCGAAGGCGCGGTGCGCGACATCGCGCTGATCACACGTGTGGGAAGGCCCGCGTGCTTTACGGTCATGGAGATCGACGAACAGGGGGCCGCGCCTGTGGCGCTGCTCTCACGCACACAGGCGCAGCAGCGCTGTAAAGCCGAGTATCTCGACCTGCTTCTGCCCGGCGACATCCTGCCCTGCCGGGTGACGCATCTGGAGAGCTTCGGCGCCTTTTGCGACATCGGCTGCGGGGTCCCGGCTCTTCTTCCCATCGACTGTATGTCCGTGTCCCGTATTCAAAGCCCGGCCGACCGTGTGCACGAAGGCCAGGATATCCTGTGTGCCGTAAAAAGCCGGGACACCGAAGGGCGTATCGTGCTGACGATGAAAGAGCTGCTGGGCACCTGGCTGGAAAACGCCGCCGCCTTTGCCGCCGGTGAAACAGTGGTCGGCCTGGTGCGCAGCGTGGAGCCCTACGGTGTGTTCGTAGAGCTCGCCCCAAATCTCGCGGGGCTGGCCGAGGCCGCTCCGGGGCTTGACTGCGGCCAACTGGTGAGCGTATATATCAAAAGCATTATTCCCGAAAAAATGAAAATCAAGCTGGTGGTGCTGCATGCTATGCGGGACGAGACCTTCGCCTTCCCGCTGGAATACCGCCTGCACGCCGGACACATCGGGCGGTGGATATACTCCGTGCCGGGCGCGGCCCGCGTGATAGAAACGATATTCGATGGCTGAAAGCCTTGCCGCGCAGTGCTGTCTCACTGCCGCGGCGTTGTTTTTCCTCGCCTTATCCACCGTCTTTCGCTTTACTTTTCGGCCCCGGCGCGGTATGATTAAAATAAAGTATCGTATCCTTGTACAAAGGATATCACCGGGAGGGACACCATGGCGGGAAACGCTTTTACCGCCGGCGTAAAGCCGGGCGGGCTCACTACATCCACCGAAATACGCATCCTGCTGTGCTATCTGATCCAGCACGCGGGCACGCCCCTCTCCCAGGGAGAGCTGGAGACCGCGCTGCTTGGCGAAGAGCTTGTGAATTATTTTGAGCTTGCCAGCAATCTTTCGGATCTTCTGGAGCAGGGCTTCGTGCGCGAGGAAAACGGGCGTTATACCATTCTGCCCGCAGGCGCGGACATCGCTGAAGCGCTGGCCGACGACGTGCCCCGCAGCGTACGGGACGCGGCCGTGCGCGCCACTCTGGCCGCGCAGCAGTTTGCACGCAAAGAGGCCCAGCATCACGCTCAGATCACGCCCGCGGCCTCCGGAACGGGTTACAATGTGCAATGCAGCATCCGCGATATGGAGAGCGACGTGTTCTCCTTCTCCCTTTACGTTCCGGATAAGCTGACGGCCAAACTGGCCCGCGCGCAGTTTGTTGAAAACGGAGACGGCATCTATAAGCTGATGCTGGCTGCGCTGACGAGCAACGACGCTCTGGTTGCGGAACTTCTGAAAAAGAGCACGAAGCTTTGAGCCGTGCGGCACAGGCAAAACTACACCGGCGGGAAAAATCCCGCCGGTTTTTGCTGCGGAACAAAAGCATATCCTTTGACGGCCATAGATCCACAAGCCGCCCGCAGCTTTTCCCCCTGCTCCTCCTTCCCCTATTGACAAAACCGTCCCGGTTTGTTAACATGAAGTTAGCTTCACAAGAAGTAAACTTCACATCCGGAGGAGCGCATGAAAACAAAACTGAAAGAGCTGCGCACCGCCGCAGGGCTTACGCAGCAGCAGCTTGCCGACCGGACGCATGTTTCCAGCCGGACGATCATCTCCATCGAAAAAGAACAATACAGCCCCTCGTTGATGTTGGCATACCGGCTGGCACTGGTGTTCGGCGTGACCGTGGAGGAATTGTGCTGTCTTGCGGAAAACAAGAGAATGGAGGACGCTGTGTATGAAAACCTGTAAACGTTTGACCTATACCCGGAAAATTCAATGGCGCATCCGCGCTCTTTGGCTGCTGCTTACCGGGATGCTCGTGTACATGGTGCTTATCGCGGAACTTGGCGGCGGAGACTCGCGCATGATGACGCCGCTTGCCGGCAAATTCAGCCGCATCGTGTTTTTCGGCGGGCTGGGCTATGTCATCGGACGTATTTTCAAAAACAAACAGCTGCTGCGAAGCAGGCAGCTTCTGCAGCAGCAGATGAAAACGGAACTGGACGAACGCAACCAGTACCTGCACGACAAAAGCGGCGGCATTGTGGCGGACATCCTGCTCGCCATCCTGCTCTTTGTCACGCTCACCGCGTCGATGTTCGACATGGCGGCTTTTTACACGGCATTTTCCGTGCTGGCCGCCGCCATTCTTCTGAAAGCTGCGGCGTACTGGTTTTACAGCCGTCAGGGCGGTGAACGCCCGCTCTGATGCTCCTGGCAAACCCGGCGGCACGCTTCCGAATCCGGAAACGTGCCGCCGGATTTTGTTTTTTCGGCTGTTCTTTATTTCCACAGTCCGGGCCGCTGTTTTAAAGCCTGGGCGGCACCTGTGCGGCCGCCTCCTCCTCAAGGCGGCGCAGCAGCGCCTGCACGGCCTGCACAGCTTTTGCAAGGGGTGCTTTCTCCTTTACCGTCTTATCCCTTGCGGCGAGTTCAAAGCAGCCTTCTGCGCAGTTGCGCGGGCTGACGATCACGCGCACGGGTATGCCCAGCAGGTCCGCGTCGGCAAACATCACGCCGGCGCTCACGGTGCGGTCATCGTACAGCACCTCTACACCGTTTTTCTGCAGCGATGCGTACAATGCATCCGCCGCCGCTTTTGTTCCGGCGTCATCCGCCCGCAGGCAGCACAGATGCACCTGCCAGGGTGCGATGGCCAGCGGCCAGACGGGGCCGTGGCCGTCGTGCCTAGCCTCGCACACGCATGCGGCCAAGCGGCCCACGCCGATGCCGTAGCACCCCATTACAGGCGTTTTTTCCGTACCGTCCGCATCAACATAACGCATGCCCATGGCCTGTGTATACTTGGCACCCAGCTGAAAGATATTGCCCACCTCTACGCCGCGGGACACCCGAATGGCAGGCCTGCCGCACACCGGACACACACCGCCGTCCGGCAGCTTGGCAAAATCGTGATATTCCACCGTTCCGCAGTCCCGTTCAAGCTGCAGGCCCGTGCTGTGAAATCCCTGCCGGTTTGCTCCGCAGACGAGATTGCCCGTGCCCTGCAGGGATGCGTCATACAGCACCGTCATCCCGCCGCACAGCCCCACCGGACCGATAAAGCCCGCGCAAAGGCCGCTTTCCGGCGTAATAGCCGCCGGCCGGACATCGCAGCCCAGATAATTGGTCAGCTTGGTCTGGTTCGCCTCCAGGTCGCCCCGCAAAAACAACACCACATAGCTTCCGTCCGTCTCCTTTTGGTATACCACAGCCTTGCAGCACTGCGCGGGTGTGACCTGCAAAAAGGCGCACAACGCCTCAATGGTGTGCGCGTCCGGCGTTTCCACCGTCTGCAGCGGCTGCAAAACTGCGGGCGGCTCATTGTGCGCCACACAGGCCGCGGCCTCCACATTGGCACGGTAACCGCAGGCGCCGCACACCGCCACGGAATCCTCCCCGGCGGGCGTCAACAGCATGAATTCATGGGAAAGGCTGCCTCCCATCATGCCGGAATCCGATGCAACGGAAACCACCTCCGGCAGGCCTGCCCGGGCAAAAATGCGCTCGTAGGCGCGGTGGCAGCGCGCGTAATAACGTTCCAGGTCCTGCTGGGAAGTATGAAAAGAATATGCGTCCTTCATCGTGAATTCCCGCACACGGATGAGGCCGCCGCGGGGACGTGCCTCATCGCGGAACTTGGTCTGGATCTGATAGATCATAAAGGGATACCGCGCAGCCGTCCGGCCGTATTCCCGCACGAGCTGCACAGCGGCTTCCTCGTGTGTCATGCCCAACACCATGGGAGTGCCTGTGCGGTCTTGGAAACGCAGCAGCTCGCTTCCCACGCTCTCATATCGGCCCGATTCCTCCCACAGCGCGCCGGGCAGCACCACAGGCATGGACACCTCCTGTCCTTCAATCGCATCCATCTCTTCGCGGATGATCTGCTCCAGCTTGCGGGTGACACGGCGCAAGGGCGGATACTGGGAAAAGATACCGTTTGCGACGCCTTTCATGTAACCGCCGCGCACCATCAGCGCGTGGCTTTCGATGACACAGCCCGCAGGCCGTTCCCGAAAACGTTCCCCCACCAATTTGTCCAGCTTCATATTCGGCTCCTCCTTTGTGTTCGGCCGGGCCGGACGGTTTCCGCATACTGCAAAAAAACGCCCCGGGCCGGCTGGTTAACAGTCGGCTCAGGGCGAACAGAATGTCCGTGGTACCACCTGAGTTCGGGAAACATCCCGCGCTCCGCCGCACACGGCGCAAAACGCCGGATGCGTTCCCCGGGTAACGGTGGGGGACCGGCACAGCTTAATGAGGACAGGCCCGTTCGCTGCGCGGCTCAAGGAGGGGTTCCGCGGGCCGTCCGGGAGGATTCTCACCAGCCATCCTCTCTCTGCGCCATCCTGCCGCGCCTACTGTTTCCTTGTCATCGCCATCTTGCTGATTCAATTTACCGCCGCTGCGCTGCGCAAAGCCATAAAGGAACGGAAGCGCAGGCCATCGCTTCTGCGGCTGTTTCTATCAGATTATCACACCACGGGCCGCGCGTCAAGCCTATTTGCCCTGCGTACCGCCTTCCACCACGCCGCGGCCCGCAAGCACATTGAAAATGGTCTTGAAAAAAATCTTCATATCCAGCACAAAGCTTACATGTGCCGCATAATAACCGTCCAGTTCCGCCTTGACGGGAATGGGCAGCTCGTCCCGGCCGTTCACCTGCGCGTAACCTGTCAGGCCGGGCACCAACGCGTTTGCCCCGTATTTATCCCGCTCTGCAATCAGGTCTGCCTGATTCCAAAGCGCCGGACGCGGCCCGACGACGCTCATCTGCCCGGCCAGGATATTGAACAGCTGCGGCAGTTCATCCAAGCTGGTTCGCCGCAAAAAGCGCCCGCTGCGCGTGATCATCGCCTCCGGGTTCTGCAGCAGATGCGTGGGCACGTCATGAGGCGTATCGGCATACATGGAACGAAATTTAAGAATGCTGAACAGACGCTTGTCGCGGCCCACCCTTTTCTGGCGGAAAAAGACAGGGCCCTTGGAATCCAGCTTGACCCACGCCGCCAACACCAACAGCAGCGGCGAAAGCACGATGGTGCCCGCCAGTGCCAGCAGAAAATCCAGCACACGTTTCACAACGCTTTTATACATCGGCTGCGCTCCTTAGTCGTAGTTATTTTCCGCATGATGGAACGTCGGCACCAGATCGATCAGCGCCTGCACCAGGTTGTCGCTGTTGTTGCTGTAAGCGATCTGCTTGAGCGTGGCCAGATGGTCGAAAAAGGTATCTTTGTTGAGCTTGAGCGGCGCGCCGACAAAAATCTTCTTATTATCTGTCTGGCGCAGGCCTTCCTCGTCCATCAGCAGCTCCTCATACAGCTTTTCGCCGGGGCGCAGGCCTGTGAACTTGATCTCGATATCGCGGTACGGAATGAAGCCCGACAGCTTGATGAGGTTTTCAGCCAGATCCAGAATTTTGACAGGGTTGCCCATGTCCAGCACGAAAATATCTCCGCCGTTGCCCATGGCCCCGGCTTCCAGAACAAGACGCACCGCCTCGGGGATCGTCATAAAATAGCGCACGATGTCCGGATGTGTAACGGTGACAGGCCCCCCCGCCGCGATCTGCTCTTTGAACAGCGGCAGAACCGAGCCGTTGGAACCAAGCACATTGCCGAAGCGCACCGCTACAAATTTGGTTTTGCTTTTCTGCGCCAGCGCCTGCACGATCATCTCGCACAGGCGTTTTGTCGCCCCCATCACGTTGGTGGGATTCACCGCCTTGTCCGTCGAGATGAGAACAAAACGCCCCACACCGTATTTGTCCGCCGAAAGCGCCACATTGTAGGTGCCGAACACGTTGTTTTTGACGGCCTCCTCCGGCGCGTCCTCCATCAACGGCACATGCTTATGCGCCGCCGCATGGAACACCACGTCCGGCTGATAGCGCGCGAACAGCCGGTCCACCTTTTTGGAATCGCGCACAGAAGCGATGCATACATCCAGCTTGAGCGCACTGCCGTAGCGGCGCTTCAGCTCCTGCTGGACGGAATAGGCGCTGTTTTCATAAATATCCACAATGATGAGCCGCTTTGGCCCGCAGGCCGCGATCTGGCGGCACAGCTCCGAACCGATGGAACCGCCGCCGCCCGTCACCATCACGGTCTTGCCCGAGACAAGGGTGTTCGTCAGGTCTGTCAATTCAATCTGCTCACGTCCCAGCACGTCCTCCACACGCACGTCCCGCACGCGCGAAAGCACGTCCTTCCCGCCGTTGGCGATGAGCTGCACGATATCCGGCAGGATGCGCACGTTGCACTTTGTCTTGTTGCAGATGCTCAGGATGCGCCGCTTGTTTTCGTCATCCACCGTTGGAATGGCGAACAGGATGGTCTCGATCTCGCAGCGCTCCACAAGCTCCGGGATGTCCTCCGTAGTTCCCATGATCTCAATGCCCATGATGGAACGCCCCACCTTTTCCGGGGCGTCGTCCACGCAGCAGATGATGTTCATTTCAGGGGATTTGTTTTTTGCAAACTCGTGCAGCAGCGTGCTTGCCGCGTCGCCCGCGCCGATGAGCAGCGTGCGGCGGTTGGCCCTTGCCCGCTTTTTCAGTGTTGTGTTCCGGTACATGCGGTACGTCAGGCGCGAGTACAGCGTCAGCGACGAGGCAAACAGTGCGCTGAGCGCATAAACGGACCGTGGCACCCCCCGTTCCTCCCACCACAGCAGCAGCGTCACCACGACAAAAATCGACACCGCGACGGCCGACGCCACACACAGGCGGAAGAATTCCACGATCTCGGCATAGCGCCAAAGGCTGTCGTACATGCCCATCAGGCCGTAGACGATCTCATAACAGCATACAAAGAAAAAGCAGCTGGAAATCAGCAGGCTGTTGTATTCGGAAAACGAGGTGCGCCCCGCGATGAGCGCCCATGGCAACATATACGACACCGTCACCACAACGACGTCGAACGCGATCAATATCTGCTTTCGGAACCGCTGTGCAAAGGCGGAAATATGGCTCAGCAAAATTTCATCACCAATCTTTATTTACATCCTGCCCTTTTGCAGGCCCGGCGGTACGCCTGCAAAGCGCGGCGTCCGGACGGCCCTGTGCGGGGCGGCGCGCGGAAACAGCCTCCGCGCCGCTTGATTCTTTCCTATTTTACACCATTTTCTCTCAATAATCAATGTTGGCATAAAATGCGCGCCGCAAACGCCGGAAAGGGCCGCGCCATACCCGGCGCGGCCCTTTGGAAAATATTATAAAATAATGCAGATAAGCCCCGAACAGCCTTCGTTGATGACGCGCTCAATGGTCTCCTGCAGGCGCGTGCGCGCCTCGGAGGGCATGTGCAGCAGCTTGTTCTGCAGCCCTTCGTTGACAAGCTCATGCAGGCTTTTGCCGAAGATATTGCTCTGCCATATCTTGCCCGGGTCCTCCTCGAAATCAGCAAGCAGGCTCTTGACAAGCTCTTCCGACTGGCGTTCGCTGCCCACGATGGGCGCGACCTCTGTGGATATCTCGGTCCGTATCATATTGATGGACGGCGCGCTGGCCCGCAGGCGCACGCCGTAGCGTCCGCCCTGGTGCACGATCTCCGGCTCTTCCAGCGTCAGCTCGTCGATGCCCGGCATCACGATGCCATAGCCCGTGGCGTTCACCTCGTCCAGCGCGCTTTTGATCTTTTCATACTGCGTTTTGATGCGCGCCAGATTGATGATGCACGGCATGAGGCTTGCTTCGTCGCATATCTCAAGCCCCGTTGTCTCTCCCAACACCTTGTAAAAGATATCGTCCTGCAGCTCCAGCGCCATAGTGGCGCAGCCCGTGCCCAGGTCTATGAACTTCATCTTGCTGGTCTTGACATATGGACACTCCACGGCCCGCGGCGAGGATGCGATGTCCTTCATCACGCTGGCGCCTGCCGCAAACTCCTGTACCGCTGTATACACAGCCTCCTGCAGCCAATGTCCGTGATCCAGCATCGTGACCCATTTGGGCATCGAAAACGCGATCTCCTTGAGCGGGAACTCAAACAGCACGTTCTTGAGGATCTCGGTGATGGTCTCCTCCGTCAGCTCCACACAGCTCACGGGCATGACGGTGCGGCCGTATTTTTTGCTCAGCTCCTCGGCCAGAGTCATGCTCTCCAGCGACTCCGGCGCGACGCAGTTGAGCAGAATGATGAACGGCTTCTGGATGGCCTCCAGCTCCTGAATGACGCGTTCCTCGGCCTTCTCGTAGCCGCTGCGGGGGATATCGCTGATGGAACCGTCTGTGGTGACGACAAGGCCGATGGTGGAATGCTCACAGATGACCTTTCTCGTGCCGGTTTCCGCCGCTACATCGAAAGGGACCTCTTCGTCGAACCAGGGGCTTTTCACCATGCGGGGCTTTTCATTTTCCTCGTGCCCCATGGCGCCGGGCACCATGTAGCCCACGCAGTCGATGAGACGTGTGCGGAAGGAGGCCCCGTCCTCAAGGTCGATGGAGACCGCCTGTTCGGGCACGAATTTCGGCTCGGTCGTCATGATGGTTCGCCCGGCGGCGGATTGCGGCAGTTCGTCGCGCGCCCGCTGGCTGAACGCCTCGCTCTGGATCTCGGGCAGCACCATCAGTTCCATAAAGCGTTTGATGAAAGTGCTTTTGCCCGTGCGCACCGGCCCGACGACGCCGATGTAGATGTCGCCGCCTGTACGGGTGGCGATGTCTGTATAAAGATTGCAATGATCCATCCTGTTTTCTCCCCTCTCCTCAAGTAGCCGACGGTATCAGCAGGCGCTGCGGCGCTTCCAGGACGCCCGAGCCGGTCTCGTTCGCGGCCGCAATAGCCTCCGGCGAAGCCGCATACCGCTTTGCGATATCAAACATATCCTCGCCTGCCTGTGCAAAATAGATGCGCAGAGCGATATCCCCGTCGTCCCGCACCAGCGGCGACGTGCACTGCACGTCGGCCAGCACCGTCTGTGTGGAGCGGAAGCTGACGATGCCCCGCACCGTCAAAACAATAGCTGCGCTGGTGTCGTCCCCCACCTTGCGGGCCGAAACGCTGCCCACCGACGGATAGCACTGGGCGATCACGTCCGCCGCGGGCCGCGGATAACGGCGCGGCAGCGTATATTCACACACCTTGTCGTAGCAGTCTATCTCCTCCAGCGCATTGATGCACAGTAGATGTGCCATCACACGGCCGCGCAGCACCGCCTCGCCGTCCTGCTCGATGACCTCCATCGGCAGCGGCGTCGCCATCACATCAATGATGCGCGCGTTCTCGTCCGGCAGTTGGCCTGTGGTGACAGCCTCCACCTGCTGGGTGAACACGTCGGCAACCTCCTCCAGCGCCACCTGCTGCTGCGTGAGCACGGTCTCGCTTTCGGTGGAAAACGCGTCGCTGACCGCCATGTATTCCACCGGGCGGTACACCTTGACGTACAGTGCCGCTGTGGCGGAGATGGTGTTCTCACCCTCATCCTCGCCGGAGCCTCCCGTGATGGTGCAGCCTGTGGGCTGCACCACTGCAAAACACTGGCAGTCCTCGGCCGCGCCCTCCACATCCAGTATCTCATTGAAAGGTATCTGCCGCGTGGTGTGTACCAGTGTGTGGCCGGGAGCCGTGCGGTATACCACCTCCGCGCGGATCTCGCCTTTGAGCACCGCCTTTCCGGAAACGAGCTTTGCCTCGTTCACCGTGCCGGTACACTGGGTACTGAGCACCATCTCCGGAGGCGCGTCAAACGCAATGCTTTCCTCCGCTGTGATAAGTTTTTCCTGCGAGCCCACCGTCTTGCTGCCCGTGAGCGACGTTGTGCGCTGCTGGATGCCGCCGCCGGCCAGCGCGGTAATGACCTCCCCCTGTGCCTCGGCCACAGCCTCGATGGACAGAGCGAACGCGCCCCGGACGTCCACGCGTCGCTGGTTGACCGCCCGGCAGTTCACATACTCCGTCTCGCCCGAGACAAGCACGGTCGCCGGGCCCCAGCTTCCCGGCTTTACATCCACCTGTTTTGTGAACGGCAGCTTTTGTTCCGCCTGACACAGGCTTTCGTCCCCTTCGGACTGGTAATATACCACGCACCGCAAATAACCGTCTACCGTGAGCCTGCCCGCCGTGACCTGCTTTTGCAGCACCACAAGATAAACAAAGCACTTGACGATCTTGAACACCTGCGGCAGGTAGTCCGGGATGAGCATTTCGGTCTCCACCGGGAGTTCCAGTTTTGTATCGCAGATGCTTTCCGCCGCGGTGACGGTATCTTTGTACACCTTTAATTCCATACGGCCTCGTCGCCCCTTTCGCTGTTCTAACTCATCTATATGAAGCGGTGCGGCGATGTATGCGAAAAAAACAAAAACGCCCGGTGCGCGGCACAGCGGAAAGCATGCGCTTTTCCGCGGCCGCCCCTCGGGCGTTTCCATCCCGCGCGCCGCCCGTTTTCCGGCGGCGCGCCTGCATGGGTTCAGCTTTTTTTAATCTTGAAGATCGCCCTCAAAATACCGGACAGGCACTTCGGGCTTTTCCATACCACAACTTGCATCTCGGCACCTCGCTTTCCCCCGCATTGGGGCGCGGGTGCGGGCGCACCCGAACTCCCCTGCATTACTATATACAGAACAGGGGAAAAATGTTACCCGCGCGGCGGCTCCTTTCGCGAGAGCACCAGATAAATTATGCCCGCGGAAAACCGGAGCGTTGCCGTTTCGGCGGCGAACTCGTTGCTCACACCGATGGGAAACGCATGTGTGAGCGTATAACCGTGCAGCGGATATTTCAGCCCCTCCAGCGTAACACCAGGAGCCTGCTCCCCGGCGCTGAAAATGGAGAAATACCACCCCGGCCGCGCCTGGATGCGGTGTGTGCCCGGCAAAAGGGCGGTCACCTCATTGTCCGTATCCGCCAGCGTCGCACACACTCCGTTTTTTGCCAAAAACACCAGCGTTTGCAGGTTGGCCAGCGTATGGTCCAGCCGCGCGCCTCCCAAACCGCCCACGATAACAACATCCGTCGCGCCCAGCTCCAGCGCCTTGCGGGCCGCGTAATAAGTATCGGTATCATCCTTTTCCGCCGGGAGGAACACCGTCTTTGTACCGGCCTCCGGACGCGGCGCACTGTCGTAATCGCCCAACAGAAGGTCCGGCTCCACACCAACGCGGCAGGCATTTTCATAGCCCGCGTCGGCGGCAATGACATAGTCCGCGTCCGCCCACCAGCCGCGCAGCTCCGGCGCCGCCGGCAGGCCTGCAAAGATCACACATTTCATGCCTGCTTTCTTCCTTTCCATCTGCGTGCTGCACACAGGAAAGGAGCGGCAGATCACATCTGCCACTCCTTGACTTCTTTCGCCTCGTTGTACAGCGTCACATAGCTTTCATAACGTGTTTTGTCGATCTCTCCCGCTTCCAGCGCCGCGCGCACAGCGCAGCCCTTTTCCACGGTGTGAGAACAGCCTGTGAATTTACATTGGCCGAAGTAGCGCTCCACCTCGGGAAACGCAAACTGCAGGTTTTCTTTCGGAATGTACGCGGCCCGCTCCATCTCCAGGCTGGCAAAGCCCGGTGTGTCGGCCACAAGGCCGCCGCAGCTTTCGTAAAGCACCACCTCACGGGTGGTATGGCGGCCGCGGCCCAGCTTCTGGCTGATTTCTCCTGTTTCCAGCTCGTGCCCGGGCAGCAGGGCGCTGAGCAATGTAGATTTGCCCACCCCGGAGTTGCCGCAGAACACGCTCAGCCTGCCGTCAAGCCGGGCGCGCACCGCGCCCAGCCCCTCGCCTGTCCCGGCGTTCACGCACAGCACGGGAATATCCGAATGGGCATAACAGGCAACCAACGGCTGCGCGTCCTGGAGATCTGTTTTTGTAATGACAAGCACAGGCTGCGCCCCCTTATCCACCGCGATGGCGGACAGCTTGTCGATGACCAGCGTACTGGGCGCCGGCTGCACCGTGCTCACCACAATGAAAAACTGGTCTACATTTGCCACAGGGGGCCGGACGAACACATTTTTACGCGGCAGGATATCCGCGATGACGGGCGCGCCTCCGTCCGTTTCCAGACGAACGATATCCCCCGCCACCGGCGTGATGCGCTTTTTGCGGAAGATTCCTTTCGGCTTGCATTCCACAAGCGAACCGCCCGTCTTCACATAATAAAACCCGCCGATGCCCTTTACGATATAGTTGTCAAACATCCGCAGCACCCCGCGCCGTTACGGCAGTGTCCCGTCGGACGGTGCCGGCGGCGCTGTTGAGCCGGAAGTCACAGGCGGCTGCTCCGAGCCGGACGGCGGAACGGACGAGCCCGCCGAACTGGAAGACGGCGCTGTCGAACTGGACGGCGTTTCCGAACTGGATGGCGGTGCCGTTGAGCTGGATGGCGGCAGCACTGAGCCGGAGGACGGCGGTACGGAGCTGGAGCTTGACGATTCCTCGGATTCGGATTCCGATTCCGATTCCGGCGGAGCCGGCGGCGCCACCACCGGCGGTGGGCCGGACGAGATAGTAAGCGTCACGACCGTGCCGCGTGTCACCGTGTCGTTCGCACGCGGGGATTGACCAATCACCGTGCCCGCCGGAGACACGTCCTCCACTGTAACCACCCGCATCGCCAGGCCGCGCTGTGTCAGACGGAGGCTCGCCTGCTGTTCTGACGTAGCGCCGATGCAGTTGGGGACGACAACATAAGATGGCTCTGTATTTTCACGGCGGACATACAGCGTCACCGTGGTGCCCGCCCGGACAATGCTGCCTGCGGCAGGGTCTGTGCGCACAACGCAGTCCACCGGAACATCCGTGGTCTCTTCGGGCTTGATGAGCAGCGTCAGGTTCAGCGCACGCAGCTTTTCCCGGGCGGTAGCTTTGTTCCAGCCCGCAAGTTCCGGAACGGTCACCATTTCAACACCCTTGCTCACCTTTGCCACAATGCGGGAGCCCTCTTTTACCTGGCGCGGCGCACGGGGATTCTGGTCCACGATCTCCCCCACCGGCGCCTCGTCGTCAAACACCTCTTCTTTTTCCAGTACAAAGCCGCTGTACGCCGCGTCGTCTTTCACGTCTGTCCAGCGCGTACCGATCAGGTTCGGCAGTTCCACATCTTCTTTCACGTCAAACAGGCCGTTTTCGGAAGTGCTGAACATCCAGTAGATCGAAACGGCGGAGCATACCACCACCGCCAGTGTCAAGAGCGAAATATAAAACAGTGCGTAATGCCGTCTCTTCTGTTTGCGTGCCTTTGGATGCGGCACAGCTTTCTGCTCGGCGGCCGGCTGCGCATGATATGCTGCTTCCGGTGCGGCGGAAAACTCCGGAAGCCCTTCCGGCTCGTCCGGCAGCTCCAAATCTCCACCGGCATCTGCGTCCGCCTTTCCGGCGTCCCCCGCCTCCTCCGAAGCGACGGGAACCGGTTCCGCCGGCGCGGCATTCTCTTTGCCTTCGGAATCCTCCCCGGCCCGTACGTCCGCTCCCTCTTCAATTTCCGGAGCATCCGGCTTTGCAGCTTTTTTCCGCGGCGCTTCTTCTTTCGTTTGCGGCGCAGCGGCCCCACCAGCGTTATCCTGCGCCGCACCGCCGCTGCTTTCTGTTTCCGAAGCGCCGTTGGACATGTGCAAAGCCTCCCCGGTCAAAGCATTGTTTTCCGGCGCCGGCGTGCTTTTTTCTTTTGCAGTTGCTTCCGTGTGCTCCGTTGTCCCGAGGAAGGGCTGCACGCCGTCCGCCTGCAGGATTTCTTCCTGCGGCGTTTTCTTTCTGGAAGCGGCTGCCGGCACCTGTACGTTTCCGTATTCCGCGTTTTTTGCCGCTTTGCCTTTCTTTTTTGCCTGCCTTCTTGATGCCACTTGTTCTTTTTCCCCCGCTGATCAATCAATTAAACCGGGAGCGCGCGAAACGCGCTCCCGGCGCCTGAATGCAATAACGGCTCAGTCGCCCTCGCCCGACGGCGTGGACTGGGAAGGTTCCGGCGGCGTGGACGAGGAATCGTCCGGCTTTTTATAGTTGCCTCCAAACGTGCCGAAATCCAGGTCCCCGCTGCCGCCCGGAGCAAAATCAACAGCCTGCTCCGCCGTCGTACCGTCCGGCTTCTGCAGCGTGACCGTGCCCGTGCCCGTCGAAGTGATGGACCATTGATAGCTGGACGCCTGGCCCGCCGTGGGTGACCAGGGCTGTGGGTTGCCGCCGTTCAGCAGCAGCGTATAAGTGCCGCCCTCGTTGGTTTCATCCACAGCGATGTGCACATAGATCGTACGCTCCTGCGCGCCCTTGGACACAACGATCGATACAGGGTCGTTCCATTTGGCGGGCGTGCCGCTGACCGGGTTTTGGGAGATGACGGCTCCCGCCGGTACGGTGTCGCTGTATTCCTCAGAATAGCCGCCCAGCACAAGCTTTGCATTCCGGATCAGATCCTGCGCCTCGCTCAGAGACGCCACCCCCACAAGGTTCGGCACCGTAGTGCTCTTGTCCACCTCTTCCTGGCTGATGTAGACCGTGACGCTGCTGTTTTCCGTGTTCGCCTCCACCTGCGTACCGGAGACCGGGTCCGTGCGCAGGACGACGCCGCTCGCCTGCCCCTTGGGGACCGTTTCGGTCTTAAAAGTAGGCATTAGGCCTTTTTCCTTACAGGCGTTCAGCGCTTCGGCGCGGGACATACCGGAAAGGTCCGGCATCGTGACGATCTCCACGCCTCTGCTGATGGTGAGCGTGATCTTCGCGTTTTCCTTCACGCGCTTGGGGTCGGAGGCCGTCTGCGCACGCGGGTACTGGTCGCATACGACGCCGGCCGCGTACTCTGTATTATATTCCTCTTCCGTCTGAAAAATGAATTTTGAATCCGGATATTTTTCCTGGATCTCCGCCTGTGTCAGGCCGATGAAGTTGGGCAGGTCCACATCCATACTCTGGCTGAACATACCGTTGCCCTCATATTTAAAGATGAGGAACACCAAGATCGCCGCGCCGATGAGAAAGGCCGCCGCCATTCCCGCAAGAATGGGCAGCGCCAGCCGCTTCTTGGTTTTTGTGCCGCCGCGGGCGGCAGGCCGCGCGCCTGTTCGGGGACGCTGCTGGCCTCCAGACTGTTTCGTAGCCGTTTTGTTCACCACTTTGTCGATGTACCGTGTGGGCGCTGTGTCCGTAAGGTACTGGTATTCAAACTTCACACTGGGGTTGCGCTTGAACTCGTCGATGTCCGCCAGCATAGCCTGCGCGGAGGGATAACGTTCCCTTGGTTCCTTGGCCATGGCACGCTCGGTGATGGCCGCCAGCGCCTCGGGCACCGCGGGGTTCAGCTCCCGCAGGGGCGTGGCCGTATCCGCGATTTGTTTAATGGCCACGGACACCGGACTGTCGGATTCAAACGGCAGCTTTCCCGAAAGCATCTCGTACATCATCACGCCCACGGAATAGATATCCGCCTTTGCGTCGGTGGTGTCGCCCTTCGCCTGTTCGGGACTGATGTAATGCACCGAGCCGATGGCCTTATCGGTCATCGTCTGGTTCTCGCTGCGGGAAAAGCGGGCGATGCCGAAGTCCATCACCTTGATGGTGCTGTCCGCCAGCAGCATGATGTTCTGCGGCTTGATGTCCCGGTGCACGATGCCCTTCTCATGGGCGTGCTGCAGCGCCGCCAGCACCTGTGTGATGAAGTGCAGCGTCTCTTTATACGTCAAAGGCTGGGCGCGGTACTCCATATATTCTTTCAGCGTGATGCCGTCGATATACTCCATCACGATAAATTGGAGCTTGTCCGTCACGCTGACATCGTATACCTTTACGATATTGGGATGGTCCAGTACCGAAATCGCCTTGGATTCGTTTTTAAACCGCCGCACAAGATCCTCGTTGCCGCGGCATTCCTCCCGCAGGATCTTCACCGCCACAAGGCGGTTTTCCAAAAGGTCGGTGGCTTTGTAGACGTTGGCCATGCCACCGGAGCCGATCAGCTCCTCCAGTTGGTAACGGCCGTCCAGTTTTTTCCCGATCAAATTATCCATTGTTCTCCTCCACTGCCTCTACTTGCATCAGCAGGACCGTAATGTTGTCAAGGCCACCGCCCTCCAGCGCCTTCTGCACCAGCGCGTCCGCCGCCTCATAAAAAGGCGTGCGCGCCAGCGTTTCCTCGATCTGTGGCACAGAAACGCAGTTGCTCAGCCCGTCGCTGCACAGCAGCAGGATGTCCCGGGGGCTCACTTCTTTTTCGCCGAAATCCGCCTCCACATCCCGTCCCACGCCCAAAGCGCGGGTGATGAGGTTCTTGCGCGGATGATTCTGAGCTTCCTCCTCCGTCAGCGCGCCCTGCTCCACCATCTCCTGCACCATGGAATGGTCTTTTGTAAGCTGAAGCAGCTTGTTGTTGCGGAACAGATAAATGCGGGAATCGCCCACATGCACATACTGCGCAAGGCCTCCGCGCACCAGCGCGCATACAACAGTGGTGCCCATGCCGCTGAGCGAAGGCGTGCCCCGCGCCTTTTCATAGACGCTGCGGTTGGCCTGCTCCACGGCGCTTTCCAGCAGTGCGCGTCCGGCCTGCGGGGTGTGCGCCTCGTCAATACCCGCCTCGATGGCCTGCTGCAGCGCATCCACCGCCATGGTGCTGGCCAAGCGGCCGCCGCGCGCACCGCCCATACCGTCGCACACGGCACCCCAAACAGCGTCGTCCGGGCGGCGCCCCCCCCGGTAGCTGTCCTGGTTTTCGCTGCGCTGGCTGCCGATATCTGTTTTAGCGACAAGCTTCATGCGGTCGTTCCTCCTTTTGCCTCGCGGCGCAGCTGGCCGCAGGCGGCGCTGATGTCGGTGCCCAGGCGGCGGCGCACGGTGGCGTTGACGCCCAGCTCCGTCAGGAGCGTTTGAAAACGTTTGACGTTGGCGGCATCCGTAGCGGAATACGGCGAGCCGTCCACGGGATTGATGGGAATAAGGTTCACGTGCGCACCCATGCCCTTGATGAGCTGTGCCAGCCTGCGGGCCGTCTGCGGGCTGTCGTTCACGCCGTTCACCATTGAATACTCAAAGCTGACGCGGCGGCCGGTCTCCTGCTGGTAGTCCCGGCAGGCCCGGATGAGCTGTTCCACGGGATACACATCGTTGACCGGCATCATCGAACTGCGCATTTCATCCGTGGGCGCATGCAGCGAGACCGAAAGCGTCAGGCCAAGATGCCGTTCGGCCAGCTTGTAGATCATCGGCACGAGGCCGCAGGTTGAAAGGCTGATGTTGCGCATGCCGATGTTCACGCCATTCGGCGAAGAGATGATGGACAGGAAGTCCATGACATGATCAAAATTATCGAGCGGTTCGCCAATGCCCATGAGCACGATATGGGAAACGCGTTCTCCGGTATCCCGGGCAGCGGCGTATACCTCGTTTGCGATCTCACCCGCCGTGAGGTTGCGCACACGCCCGCCCTGCGTGGAAGCGCAGAAGCGGCAGCCCATGCGGCAGCCCACCTGTGTGGACACGCATACAGTATTGCCATAGGAATAGCGCATCAATACCGTTTCGATGCAATTGCCGTCCGGCAGGCGGAACAGATATTTCACCGTACCGTCCTTCGATTGCTGGCGGCGCTCAGTCTCCAGCGTCTCGATGAAAAAGCGTTCTTCCAGCGCGGCGAGGAACGCCTTCGGCTGATCCGTCATTTCAGAAAAAGAGCGCGCCTGCTTTTCATGCAGCCATTTGAAAAGCTGTTTTGCGCGAAACGCGGGCTGCCCCATTTCCTTCACCAGTTCCGCAAGCTGCGGCTCGGTATATGAAGAGATTCCTGTCTGGTTCATTTTATCACAATCTTTCCAGAGATGCTATGAAAAAGCCGTCTGTTCCCGTGCGGAACGGGTAAAGTGTAAGAAAATCGTCATCTTTTGTCGTCCCCGGCAAAACACACTCCACACTGCGCGTACGAAACTCCGGATGCTCTTTCAAAAAGGGGCGGACGATACCGGCATTTTCATCCGGATTCAGCGTACAGGTAGAGTAGACGAGCCGCCCGCCCGGCCTCACATAGCGCGCGGCTGTCTCCAGGATCGCCCGCTGCAGCCGTACCAGTCCATCCAGGCCGTCCAGCGTTTTCTGCCGGATATCCGGCTTTTTCGCCAGCACGCCAAGGCCGGAACAGGGTACGTCGCACAGCACTGCGTCCGCGCCTGCAAACGCCTCATTGTAAACAGCGGCGTCGTTGTGCAGCACGCGGCCGCAGGCCACGCCCAGCCGTTCCAGCGCGCCGCCGACCAGCGTCAGGCGGTTTTGAGCCGCGTCGCAGGAAACCAGCGTCCCCTTGTTCTCCATGTACTGCGCCAGCGTGGCGCTTTTGCCGCCGGGGGCCGCGCACAGGTCCAGCACGGTATCGCCGGGCCTTGGCGACAGCGCCGCGCAGGCAAGCTGGGACGCCTCGCCCTGCACATGGAACAGGCCTTGCTTGAAGAGCTTCAGCGCCGTAACGTCTCCCCTGCATTCCACATACAGGCTGTCCGGGACCGCGCCGCGCCGGGTGGCCATGCCCTGCCGGGCAAATTCCTCCTCCAGCGCCCCGATATCCGTTTGCAGCGTGTTCACGCGCACACACAGGGGCGGCGGTGTGAAGCTGGCCTTCAAAATATCCTCACACTGGTCCGGGCAGCGCGTCTGCAGCAGCCCGGCGATCTGCGGCGAAACGCTGTACTCCACGCAAAGGCGCTCGGTCTCGTTGGAGTAATGTTCGGCGGTGAGGTCGTAAGCGGCGGCGCGGCGCAGCACCGCATTGACAAGCCCCGCAGCGCTGGATTTCCCCATCTGCCGTGTGAGCGTGACGGATTCGCTGATGGCCGCGCGCACAGGCACGCTCTTCAGATAACGCGCCTGATACAGCCCGCTGCGCAGAATGGCGCGCACCGCCGCATCCAGCTTTACCAGAGGCTTTTGCAGGAATTTCTGTAGGATATGGTCCAGCGTCACCATACGCTCTACGGTGCCGTAGAACACGGCGCTGAGGAATGCCCTGTCCCGCGCTGTTCCGGTAAAGCCGTCCAGCGCGTGGCGCAACACAAGGTTTGCGTAACCGTCCTGTTCCTGTTTTATCAGCGCGGCCACGGCCGCGCGGCGGGGATTCTCCATAGCTGCTCCTTTGATTCCCTGCCGCAGCCTCAAGCGGCACGTGCGCTGCGCGCATGCCTCTTTCTATATACGGCAAAAGCAGGAAATTTATTGCAATTTGTCACCATTTGTAAACCGGCGGCCGGCGGCCCAGGCGCTGCCCTCCATGGGTCTGCTCCCCTCGGGCACTACTTCCAGAAGCGTCAGCGCGCCAGACGCACAGGCTACCTTCAGCGGTTTTGTACTCAATATCTCACCCGGCGCGCCCGCGGCTGCATCGTCACACAAAGTGCGCAGCACTTTCACCTTTTTTCCGCCGTACTCAAAATATGCAACGGGCCACGGGTTCAAACCGCGGATGAGGTCGTGCAAACGGCGGGCGGGCGCGTCAAATCCGAAATGCGCCTGTTCTTTTGTAAGGGGCGGCGCCAGCGTGGCCTCGGCGTCATTCTGCGGCCGCGCCTGTGCCGTGCCCGCCGCGATATCCTCCATCGCCGCCAGCAGCGTGCGTGCTCCCTCCTGTGTGATGCGCTCAAACAGCTCGCCGGAGGTCTCGTTCTCGCCAATTTCCACCGGGGAGACCCGCAGGATATCGCCTGTGTCCAGGCCCTCATTTAAATACATAATGGAAACGCCGGTGGTCTTTTCGCCGTTGATAACAGCCCACTGCACGGGCGCAGCGCCCCGGTATCTGGGAAGCAGTGAAACATGCAGATTGATGCAGCCGTATTGGGGGATCGCAAGCACCTCCGGCGGCAGGATGCGGCCATAGGCCACCACCACGATCAGCTCGGGGGCAAGCGCACGGATGTTTTCCGCCTGCGCGGCGTCCCGCAGCGTCCCAGGCTGAAACACGGGGATGCCGTGCGCCAGCGCTGTGCGCTTGACAGGCGGGGCCGTCAGCACCTGCTTGCGGCCGACAGGCTTATCCGCCCGCGTATAGACACCGCATACCGTATGCCCTGCGTCAAGGATCGCCTCCAGCGCAGCAGCCGCGATATCGGGCGTACCCATAAACAGGATGTTCAATGCTCATTCCTCCGTTGCGCTTTCGTCCTCGTCGTCGTGCTCCTGATCCTCATAGAAGAACTCGGCAAGGTCCATGATGGTAACGCCGTCCAGATGGTTCGTCTCGTGGCAGATGCAGCGCGCCAGCATGTCCTCGCCTGTCAGCGTAAACGGTTTTCCGTGGCGGTCAAACGCGCGCACGGTCACCTTCTGCGGGCGGCGGATGGCGGCGTTATGCCCCGGAAACGAAAGGCAGCCCTCATACTGGAGCACCTCGCCCTCCTGCATGATGATCTCCGGATTCACGAATTCCAGGTACTTCGGCTCGTAACCCTCGGGCACCTCTCCGTCCTCGGGCAGGTCACGCTCATCCAGGCTGACGAACACACGGCGCATCACTCCCACCTGCGGACCCGCCAGGCCGTATCCCTGTGCGTCGGTCAGCGTCTCGATCATGTCGTCCAGCAGCTCCGCCAGACGGTCGTCAAAGTTTGTAACGGGACGGCATTTCTTTTTCAAAATCGGATCGCCGTCCTGTACGATCGTGCGTAAAGCCATAATCAAATCCCTCCAAGATTTTCGTTTGCAGCTGATAATACTTTATGTGTTAAATGTCTGCGTCTGAATGGAAATCCAGATAAACGGACGCTTTCCCCGGCCATCCGGCCGCGCTGTACGCCGCCAGCGCCTCGCCCATCAGCGCGCGGAAAGCATTGTCGTTGCGGCACTTGAGCGTGAGTTTGTAGCGGTAATGGTTGTTCACCATGGCAATGTTCATGGGCGCGGGGCCGAGGATACGCAGCGGAATACCGCTGCGCTGCTGTGCAAGACGCTGCACGTCCGCCGCAAAGGCACGGGACGCCGCCAGCACCTCCGGCTCCTTCGCACCGGAAAAGCCCGCCAGACAGATGGTGCAGAACGGCGGGTAAAGGTTCAGCCTGCGGAAGGATATCTCCTCTGCAAAAAAAGATTTATAATCCTGCCGCGCCGCCAGATTCAGCACCGGATGGTTTGGGTCCACCGTCTGGATGAGCGCCCGGCCCGCCTGAGCCGCGCGGCCGCCCCGCCCCACCACCTGGGTCACCAGCGAAAAAACATTTTCGAACGCCTTGTATCCCTGCGCAAACAAAAGCTGGTCGATGCCCAGCACGCCCACCAGCGTCACCTTTTCAAAATCGAGCCCCTTGGCCACCATCTGCGTGCCCAGCATGATATCATATTCGCCCTTTGCGAAGCGGCGCAGCATGGTCTCGTGGGCGTTTTTGCGGGAGGTCGTGTCCAGGTCCATGCGCAGCACCCGCGCCGCGGGAAACATCTGCGCCAATTCCTCCTCCACGCGCTGGGTGCCGAAGCCCGTATACTTCAGCTTGCCGCCGCAGGCAGGGCACACCTCCGGCACCGGACTGACGGATTTGCCGCAATAATGGCACAGCAAACGGCCGTCCGCCTTGTGGTACACCATGGGCACGCTGCAGGCGTCGCATTTCACCACCTCACTGCAGGCGGTGCACATGCCCACTGTTTTGTATCCGCGGCGGTTCAAAAGAAGGATGGTCTGCTCGCCACGGGCCAGATTGCGCGAAATTTCATCCGCCAGCGCCCGGCTGAGCGACGATGCGTTGCCCGCGGCCAGCTCCTCGCGCATGTCCACCAGCCGAACCTCCGGCAGCGGCATGTGGTTGTAGCGTTCCGACAGCTCCACCAGCGTATACCGGCCCGTCTGCGCGGCATAGTAGCTTTCCGTGGAGGGCGTGGCCGAGGCCAGCAGCAGCAGCGCGCCGTGAGCCGCGGCACGGCGCTTCGCCACGTCGTGGGCGGAATAGCGCGGCGCGCTCTCGGAGTGATAGGTATGCTCCTGCTCTTCGTCGATGATAATGACGCCGATGTCCGGCAGGGGCGCAAACACAGCGCTGCGCGTGCCCACCACAATGTCTGCGCCGCCGTTCTGGATCTGCTGCCACTGCAGAAGGCGCTCGGTATTGGAGAGCGCCGAGTGCTGCACGGCCACTCTGTCTCCAAAAAAGGCTTTCAAGCGGTAGATCATCTGCGGCGTAAGCGAAATTTCCGGCACCAGCACCAACGCCTTGCGCCCCGCCGCAACCGCCTTTTCGATGAGCTTTAAAAACACCAGCGTCTTGCCGCTGGAAGTGACGCCGTGCAGAAGCGCGGCCGCGGGCCGGCCCGTATCCATCAGAGCCGCCAGGCGGCTGAAAGCCGCCTGCTGCGCCGGTGAAAGCGCGATCGTCTCCTGCGCGGGGCTGTAATCCTCATACAACGCTACGCTTTTGTCCTGAGCGGACACAGCCAGCACGCCTTTTTTCACAAGACCCGCCAGCACCGCCTTCGTCACGCCCTGCTCTTCCAGCTCCTTCTGTGTTTTGGGGCCGAAAGCCAGCGCGCCCCAGGCAGCCTGCTGCTTTTCGGTACGGCGCCCCTGCCAGGGGGCGTCTGTGCGCCGGTATACCGGCTCGGTATGGCGCACAAGCTGCTTTTGCAGCTGCGGTACGGGGCCGGTATTCACAGCCTTGTACTGCGCTCCGTAGGGAATGATGGCCTTGACCGCCTCGTAATAGGTGCAGAACGTGTGTTCCTTGAGATAATAGACCAGACGCAGCAGCTCCTCCGACAGGCGCGCCTGTTCAGGCGCAGCGTCGTACAGTGATTTCAGCCTTTTGCCCGCCGCCTCCGGCGCATCCAGTCCAAGCACCACGCCCATCCTCGCGGCCGCGCCGCGGCCGAACGGGACAAGCACCATACTGCCCACAAAAACTCTGTCCTGCAGGTGCGCCGGCACACTGTAAGAATACAGCTTATCAAAATGAAAGGTGGCGTTGCTGACCGCCACCTGCACGCATTCGGCCAAGCACTCCACCCTCCCTTTCCGGCTGCCTGTTCCTTTTACAGAACGCTAGTCCTGCTGGCGCTGCTTCAAAATACGGTAGATCTCGTCCGCGCATGCGTCCACATCGCGGTTCTCCACCGAAAAATCATACTCTCTGGCATAGGGCAGTTCTTCCTCTGCCCGCTTGAGCCGGCCGGCAATCGCCTCTTCGCTCTCTGTCCCGCGGCCGCGCAGGCGGGCGCGCAGCTCGTCCATACTGGGCGGCATGATGAAAATGAGCGTGCTTTCCGGATAAAGCTTTTTGATATTCGCCGCGCCGACCACCTCAATGACCAGCACAACGGTCGTGCCCCTGTCCAGGCGGGCGTCCACCTCCGACTTGGGTGTGCCGTAATACTTCCCGCAGTAATTCACATATTCCAGCATCTCGCCCCGGTCGATTTTTTCCTCAAACTGCTCATTGGTAAGAAAATAATAATTTTCACCATCCGTCTCACCCGCACGGGGCGCGCGGGTGGTAGCCGAGACGGATATCTCGATTTCTGGATGCTTTTTCATCATCCGGCTGACGACGGTATCCTTGCCCGCGCCCGACGGACCGGAAACCACCAGCAGATAACGCTGCTTATTCATCGTCGTCCAGCTCCGCTTCATCGTCCTCGTCATTCAGGCGGTTCGCCACCGTCTCGGGCTGTACGGCGGAAAGGATAACGTGGTCGGAATCCGTGATGATGACCGCACGGGTGCGGCGTCCATAAGTGGCGTCGATGAGCGCCCCCTTGTCCCGCGCCTCCTGCACGATGCGCTTGATGGGCGCGGATTCGGGGCTGACAATGGCGATGAGCCGGTTGGCACTGACCATGTTGCCAAAGCCGATGTTGATGAGCTTCATTTCTGGTTCCTCCTATAACAGTATAGGCAGAGCGCAGGCTGAGCAGTCCTCCCAAAAAGAGAACACCCGTGAAGGACCGCCAAAGCCGCCCGCGTACATGCCGTGTTTTTCAGCGTGTCATTCGATGTTCTGGATCTGCTCGCGTATCTTCTCGATCTCCGCTTTCATATCCACCACCATGCGTGTAATCGCAAGCTCCTGCGCCTTGCTTCCGATGGTGTTGGTCTCCCGGTTCAGCTCCTGCGTCAGGAAATCCAGCTTGCGGCCCACCGGCTCGTTCTTCTCCAGAATGTCCCGGTACTGCCGGATGTGGCTGCGCAGGCGGACCGTCTCCTCGTCCACGGCCGTTTTATCTGCAAAAATGGCGGCTTCCGTCAAAATGCGCGCCTCATCGATGTTCGTGTCCTCCAGCAGCGCTTTCAGCTTGGCGTACAGCTTCTCCGTGTATTTCTGCACACGCTCGGCGCTCGTCTGCTCGATCTCGCCCACCGCCTGCTCCAGATACACCAGGCGCGAAAGGATATCCGCCTTCAGCTTCTCCCCCTCGGCGGCGCGCATGGCGACGAAATTTTCCACCGCAGCCTCAGCCACGGCCTTCACGTCCGCCCACAACTGCTCCTCGTCCGTCTCTGCCTTGCGTGTGGTAAAGATATCTGAAAAACGCGTCAGCGTGCCCGCTGTAACATCGTTTTCAACACCCAGCGCACTGCTCATCTCGCCGATGGCATCCAGATATCCTTTTGCCAGGTCCAGGTTCACGCTGATGGAGGCCTCCGGCGCACCAACGTTTACCACGGTCAGCGCCAGCTCTGTTTTGCCGCGGGAGATGGTGGCGTTCACCAGCTTTTTCAGCTTGTCGTCCAAAAACGCAAAGCTGCGCGGCATGCGGGAGGTGTACTCAAAATATCGGGAGTTCACGCTTTTGATCTCGACTGTGATATCGCGCCCGCTTCGCTCCTGCTCGGCGCGCCCGTAGCCGGTCATGCTCAGCACCATAAAACAAGCCCTCTTTCCCCATGATAATAGATATATCTATATTACTGCTTTTCGCCATTTTTTGCAAGTTTTCTCGCTGTTTCTCCTCCGTGCTCCGCAACGCCCCGGGCGTGCGGCGGCAAAAGGTACGAAAACAGCGCCGTCCCCATATGGGAACGGCGCTGTATAAAGCTGTTTACACCGGATGGGATTTGCCTTCGAAATCGACGTGGTCACCGTCGACGCCGGCCAGCTTGTTGTTGCGCTTCTCAAAGAACTTGGGCGCGACCTGCGGGAACATGGCGTACGTGAGCACGTCCTCCTCCTGCATGACATACTTGCTGGCTTCCGCCTTCAGCTTCTCGATCTCCGGCTCAAGCAGATCTGCCGGACGGCAGGTGATGGGCTGCTCATCGCCGAGAATCTGCTTTGTAAACTCGGGGCTGATGGGAGCAGGCGTCTTGCCGTAGTCGCCGTGAACAAGGCCTTTGAACTCCTTCGTTACCATCTTGTAACGCTCGCCCAGAATAACGTTGAACACCGCCTGGGTGCCGACGATCTGGCTCGTCGGGGTAACGAGCGGCGGATAGCCGGAGTCCTTGCGCACGCGGGGAATCTCCTGCAGCACGGCGTCGAGCTGGTCCTCCTTGCCCGCGTCCTTCAGCTGCTTGAGCAGGTTGGACAGCATACCGCCCGGCACCTGATACAGCAGCGTATTGGCATCCACACCCAGCATTTTCGGGCTGAGCTGGCCGCTGGACAGATATTTCTCACGCAGCTTGGCGAAGTGCTCGCGCACCACGTTCAGCTTTTTCAGGTCAAGGCCCGTGTCGTAATCGGTACCCTGAAGCGCAGCCACAAGGCTCTCGGTGGGCATATGGCTGGTGCCCAGCGACAGCGGGCTGATGGCTGTATCGATAATATCTGCGCCCGCCTCAATGCCCTTCAGAATGGACATGGAAGCAAGGCCGGAGGTGTAGTGGCTGTGAATGTCCACGGGGATGGAAACAGTCTCTTTCAAGGACTTCACCAGTTCATAGGTGGAGTACGGCGTCAGCAGGCCGGCCATATCCTTGATGCAGATGCTGTGCGCGCCCATCTCCTCCAGGGTCTTGGCGTACTTGGCGAAATACTCGTTGTTGTGCACGGGACTCAGCGTATAGCTGATGCAGCCCTGCACATGCGCCTTTTCCTTAATGGCGGCTTTGATGGCCGTTTCCAAGTTGCGCGGGTCGTTCAACGCGTCGAAAATACGCAGGATGTCAATGCCGTTGGCAACGGACTTCTGCACGAAATACTCGACGGCGTCGTCCGCGTAATGGCGGTAGCCCAGCATGTTCTGGCCGCGGAACAGCATCTGCAGCTTGGTGTTCGGCATTTCCTTGCGCAGGATGCGCAGGCGGTCCCACGGATCCTCGTCTAGGAAACGGATGCAGGAGTCGAACGTCGCGCCGCCCCAGCACTCTACGGAGTAATAGCCCACCTCATCCATCGCAGGTAGGATGGGACGCATCTCGTCCATCGTCATGCGCGTAGCGATCAGAGACTGATGCGCGTCACGCAGGGCGACCTCGGTAATCTTAATCGGTTTTTTTGCCAAAATCGTTCACCTCTCTGTTCAGTTCAGGGAAACGAGCAGATCGCCCACGTTCACAACGTCGCCCTTGCGGCAGTTCACGGAAGCAACCGTGCCGTCCTGCGGCGCAACGATCTCGTTCTCCATCTTCATGGCTTCCAGGATGCACAGCACGTCGCCGGCCTTGACGGAAGCGCCCACAGCGGCCTTCACGTCCAGAATGTTGCCGGGCATCGGAGCCGTAACGGTGACAGCGCCGGTGCTGCCTGCGGCGGCAGGAGCGGCAGCCGGGGCCGGAGCAGCAGCGGGGGCAGCGGCAGGCGCAGGAGCGGCAGCCGGGGCCGGGGCAGCTGCGGGAGCCGGAGCTGCGGCAACAGGCGCGGCAGCGGCGCCGCCGGCGGTCTCTTCCACAGTAACGTTATAAGCGGTGCCGTTTACGGTGATATTGAAAGTTTTCATGGGATATCCTCCTGTTTATTATCTTTACTATTTCAATTACAGAGACATGTTGCCGTGTTTCTTCGGCAGACGCTGGGTGCGCTTGGTGGAAAGCATATCCAGCGCGGATACAACGGCAGCGCGCACGCCTGCGGCGGGCACTGCCATATCGGCCAGGCCGGCTTCCACGGCAGCGGCGGCGCTGCACACATCGGCAGCATACCGGGCGGCCAGCTTCGCGGTATCGGCCGCGATGTTGGTGCCGTTCTCCAGCTCATCCTTGTACAGCACGGTAACGGCGGCCTTCGGGTCCAGCGGGGCTACGGTGCAGCCCTCGACAGCGATCGTCAGGTCTGCGTTTGCCAGCGCGGTATACGCAACGCCCACGGCCTTGCCCGTGATGACAGCCACCTTCGCGGTGGTAGCGTCGGCGTAAGTACCTGCCAGACGCGCAGCTTCGCGCAGGCCGCCCGCCATATCATCGGAAGCGCTCTTTACAAAGCCGTCGGTATTTACAAGCGTGACAACCGGAATGCTGAACGCATCGCACAGACGTACAAAACGCGCGGCCTTGGACACGCAATTGCGGCACAGCACATCCTCGGCGCCCTTGGTGGCGACAATGCCCACCACATTGCCCGCCACCGTCGCCAGCGCGGTGTAAACGGTTTTGCCATAGCCCGCATACAGCTCGACTGCGCTGTTTGCGTCCGCGATGCTGGCTGCGGCTTCCACCGGGCAGTATTTTGCCAGGTTCAGCGTGCCCGCAGGAGCGGACGGCTCAAACACGGCGGGGCCGGCCAGGTTGTTGGCAGGCAGCAGGCCCACCAGTTCGGCGGCCTTGGCAGCGGCCTCCTCGGCGCTGTCCACGACAATGGCCGCAACGCCCGCCTTGGCGGCAAACTCGGCGCTGCCCGCGCCCTCCAGCTTATCGCCTGCGGCGGCAGAGGTAAACGGAGCCGTCAAAAACAGCTCGCCCTCCTTGCTTACAATGCACACATCGGCAGCGGCAGCGGCCAGAGCGGAGCCCGCACCGCACACGCCGGTGACAACGGCGATCTGAGGCACAACGCCGGAGACCTTTGCCACGGCGGCGGCAACAGCCGCGCTGCCGGAAAGCGCCGCAAGGCCCTCTTCCAGCTTCGCGCCCACGGAGTTATAGAACGTTACGACGGGGTTGCCCGTTTTCGCGGCCATATCCAGAACCTTGACGACCTTCTCGGTGTCTTTTTCGGCCACGGCCGCGCCTGTCTGGCACACGGCGTAAACGGGGGTGCCGTTCGCGCTGCCAAACGCAGCGGTGACAGCGCCATCCGCGTAAAGCGCGCTGTAAGCGCCTTCGTCGAAGAATTTGGCAAGCACATCCTTGCCGGTTGTTGCGATAGCCATTAACAGCCCTCCTGCATTTTAAAAAAATTCCGAAATTAATATCATTATACTATTTTGACAAATCAATAACAAGTGTTTCTGTTATGATTTCCGTAAAATTATTCGCAAGTATGGAAAATACTGCCGTTGGGAACATCGCCCTGCGCTTCCGGGAAGAAAACGTTCTTCCATTCGGCAAGCTTTTCGTCCTCCCCGTTTACCCGGAAGGACGTGGCCCCGGCGTTTTCGCCTGCGGCCACACAGGCGCGCACCGCGCCGTCCACAAACATTTTTTCCTCCACGCCGCACTCCAGCACCTGCGTCACCGCGCCGTCCACACGGTACAGCATGTGGCCCAGATATTTGGGACCGTCCATTACGACATATCCCTCCACTTCTCCCTCGAAGCGGCCGTTGTTCAAAAGATCGATCACATCATATTCCCGGATGGGGCGCATTGCGATCATCCTCTGTTCCCTCCCCGTTTTTTTCTTGCCGCCACAGCGCCCTTGGGCGCGCGCGGGCCGTGAGGCCCAGCCGCGGTGCGGCGCGCGGCGTTGGCCGCCGTATTTTTCGCAATGGTGGCCGTGGCCTTCCCGCGGGAGGCGGCCGTGCGCAGCGCCGCCACCTCCTGGCTTGTCAGCTCCCGGTACTGGCCTGGCTGCAGCATGCCCAGCTTTACCGCGCCCAGTGCCGAACGGCGCAACCGGATGACATCCAGGCCCACGGCTTCGCACATACGGCGGATCTGGCGGTTTTTTCCCTCACGGATGGTCATTTCCAGCACTGTCCGCTCCGGTTCGTCTGTCACCACATGGATGGCGGCGGGCAGCGTTTTGCTTCCGTCGTCCAGCACAACGCCGTCCGTCAGCGCAATGATCTGCTCCTCGGTCGCGTGGGGGCGCACCGTCACGCGGTACAGCTTGGACACTCCATGGCTGGGGTGCGTGAGCAGATTGGCAAAATCACCGTCATTCGTCAGCAGCAGCAGCCCCTCGCTGTCCTTGTCCAGACGCCCCACCGGGTACACCCGAACGGGCACGTCCGCAATCAGGTCCATTACCGTTTTGCGCCCGCGCTCATCGTTCGTGGTGGTGATGTAGCCCCGGGGCTTATACATCATATAATAATATTTCTCCGACTTCTTCGGCACATAGACCTTCTGTCCGTCTACAGTGAGCAGGTCTTTCAGCGTGTCCATTTTATCGCCCACTGTGACGGGCCTGCCGTTCAGCTTCACGCGGCCCTCACGGATGAGCTGTTCTGCGGCCCGGCGTGAGCATACGCCCTGCTCGGCCAGCACTTTCTGGATTCTTACGTCGCGCATGGTCTCTCCTTTTCTTTCCCCTGTCTGATCATTTTCCCGATGCAGCCCGGCCACAAAAAACGGCGGAGCCAGGGCGTGCGCGGGCCGGACAGCATGGCGCGTCCGACCGCACGGCACGCCCGCGCCGCCGCGTTATTCCGCCGCCGGGGCCGCAGGCCGGGCTTCGCCCTGCGCCTGCTGCTCCTTCTGTTTGTTGTTGAACAGCGCCGTGATCTTATCAACCATGTCCGGCAGCATACCAATGGCGCGGTCTACACTGTTGGAGGTATCGGCAAGCTGCAGCATGCGCACGCTGCCGTCTTTTACCACCAGGAAAGCCACGGGCTGGATGGAAACACCCGCACCGCCGCCGCCGCCGAACAGGTCCTTCGTCGTCTTGCTGGGAAAATCCGCGCCGCCGGAAGCGAACCCGAACGTCACCTTTGAAATGGGCAGCACCAGTGTGCCGTCCGCCATATTGATGGGATTTCCGATGATGGTATTGGAATCCACCATGCTCTTTATTTTTTCCAGGGTCACATCCATCAGGCCCTCAATGGGATGCTGGCTCATGCTGAATACCTCCGTTTGTTTTTGATGGCTCCGCAATGATATCAATTGGTTCGGCGCACAGCAGCCGCCTGCCGCAGCCTCTAAAGCACATGTTCATTCTTCAGCTGCACAAGCGCGTAAAGCGCCGCTGTTATCATTATAATCGGTGATGCGCCTATTTTACAAGAGAAATATGGCCCGGCCGTGATCTCTCCGGTAAAATCAGCCAAAATACGCACCTGCCTGAAGCTCAGGTTGAGAAAATTTTGCAGCGCGGCGGCAGCTCCGCCCACCCATGCCTGCGCTCTGCCATAGGCGACAGCCGTCTGCGCCGCATCGTCCCTGTGTATGGGCAGGATAAAAACAATGCCTGTAAAATGCAGCGCCCGGAACACGCGGCGCATGAATGCACCGGCGGCGGAAAGGATGCCCTGCACCTTTTCAAACGTCATATGAAGCTTCGGCTCCGGCTTAGCCGGCTGCTCCTTCGGGGCACTTTCCGGCTGCGGCGGCGTTTTCTTTTTCTTCCGGTCCGCCTTCTCCTTCATGGGATACAGGCGGAAGCTGAAAATGCCCAACAGTTTCAGTCTGGCCGTAAACTCTCCCTGCTTATACTCCACCGCCACAGCCGCCGGAAGAATAAGCAGGACCGCAAGCAGCGCCAAAAGCCCCAGAACCACCCAAAGCAGCACCATCAGAAACGTGTGCATCACACATCCCCTTCCGGTGCAAACGCCTGTGCGCCGTCCGCGTCCTCATCGCCGGAATACGCAGCCTCCCCCGCGGCCTCTTCCATTTCCGCATAGTCGTCACCGTGCAGCGGCGGCAGCTCAGCCAGCGAGGCGATGCCGAACGTACGCAGGAATACATCCGTCGTGCGGAAAGACACCGGCCGTCCGGGCAGGTCCAGCCGTCCGGCTTCCTCGATCAGCCCTTTCTGCACCAGCGTCTGCACTGTGGACGAAGAATCCACGCCCCGCACCTGCTCGATAAAGGAGCGGGACACCGGCTGATTGTACGCAATAATGGCCAGGACTTCCAGCGCAGCCGGAGAAAGCGGCGTGTTGCGCCGCGTGTCCATGATATCTTTGATATACGGCGCATAAGCCGTTTTGGTGGCAAGCTGCCAGCGGTCCTCCAACTGGAGCAGCACAAGACCGCGGTCTTCGGCCTCGTAATCGTCCCGCAAGGAAAGAAGAAGGCGCGATACCGCGTCCTCCTCCACCCCCAGCACGCCCGCCAGGCGTTCCGCCGTGACAGGCTCGGCATGAGCGAACAGCATGGCCTCTACCGCGGCCTTGGTTTGTTTCAGATCCATTTTAATCCTCTCCCGCTTCTCTGGCAGTCTTAAGGGGGCGTATGCCGTTACATTTTACGCCCGGTGCGTACGGTGAGCGATTCGTCGTCCGCGATGGCGATGCGTCCGGCGCGCACCAGTTCCAGAACCGCGAGGAACGTAGCCACGGTCTGGCTGCGCCCCCCCTCCTTGACGAACAGCTGGCGAAGCCGCCTGACACGGCCTGTCATCAAGCCGCGCAGCACATGTATGATACGTGAGGTGACGGAAACGAAAGGCGCGGTGGTAAGCGGTTCGAACTGCTCCTGACGGGGCGGCTGCTTCTGACGGCTGCGTCCCTGCAGGGCGTTGTACGCTTCCTCCAGCAGATATACATCGTGACGCAGGCGGTACTCGGTATCCAGCTCGACCTCGGCCGGTTCACGCACCACGGTATATACGCCTTCGGCCATGCTGCGCAGCTGCGCAGCCACCTCCTTACAGGCGCTGTATTCCACCAGCATACCGGTGAGTTCTTCCTTCATGCGCTCGGCTTCTTCGCTCTTGGGCAGCAAAAAATACGACTTCATCTGCACCAGACGGGCGGCCATCTCGATAAATTCGCTTGCACTCTCCATCTGGTAAACAGGCAGGCCGTTCACCATCGAAACGTACTGGTCGATCAGGGCCACAATCTCGATGTCATAAATATTCATTTTGTTTTTGGAGACGAGGTACAGCAGCAGGTCCAGCGGCCCCTCAAAATCTTCCAGCTTAAAAGTAATCGTCTGTTCCATCCGGCAGGGTTATTCTCCTTTTCAAAGCGCTGTTCAAAGCACGGCGCTCAGAATGGCCTCGATAAATCCCGTGGCCGACACCAGCAGGTTCCACACAAAATTTGTGGCAACGCGCAGAGGCGTGTCCAGCCAGCCCAGCATCAAAACCGCGAACAGCCCCACCATGATATACCGTTCATAGCGCATCAGCCCGAAATAGGCCCCGCGCGGCAGGAACACCGTTGCAATGCGTGAGCCGTCCAGGGGCGGCACAGGCATCAGGTTAAACACGGCCAGCGTGATATTCGTCCACACCATCTGGAACAGCACCGCGGATACGAATATCCAGCCCTGCGTGCCGGGTGCGAGGTAGTACACCAGCTTGTAAAAGATCATACACAAAAAGGCCAGCAGCAGATTCGATGCCGGGCCTGCGGCAGCGGAGAGCGCCATATCCCTGCGGGGATGCCGGAAATTCGTTGCCGCCGCGATAGGCACGGGCTTGGCCCAGCCGAAGCCGACAAAGATCATGCAAAGCGCACCCAGAAAATCAAAATGGCGCAGCGGGTTCAGCGACAAACGGCCATAGCGCTTGGCTGTAGGGTCTCCCAGCTTGTCCGACGCCCACGCATGGGCGGATTCATGCACGGGGATCGCGGTGAGCAGCGCGACAGCGCGGGCCACATAGGTGGCAAGCAGGTCCCAATTCACGCGATGTCTCTCCCCTTCCGGCCGCGGCGCACAGCAGGCGCGTTCTGCGGCGTAAACTTTATCCAACGGATATTATATGATACCATTTTTCCGATGGGAACACAAGTGCGCAGAAAAGGCGGCTTTCTATTTTAAAGCAGATGCTTTCGGCTTAACGCGCAAAATCAGACGAAGTGCGCGCCCTGACTGCGGCCCGGCCCAAAGCCTCACCTCCCTGTCTAAAATATCTCTGATTTATTTTTGAAAAAAACTTGCTTTTTGCCGGATTATTTGATATTATATTCTAGCGACTTGAAAAGAGGAGGTGCAGTAAATGGCAAAATGTGATTGCTGTGGGAAAGGCGTGACCTTTGGTATCAAGGTGTCCCACTCGCACAGACGTGCAAACAGAGCTTGGAAGCCCAACGTAAAAAGAGTGAAAGCTGTGGTTGACGGTTCTCCCCGTTATATCCACGCCTGCACCCGCTGCCTGCGTTCGGGTAAAGTTACCCGCGCTGTCTGATAGCGAACAACTGCACCCCGCACACATCCGTGTGCGGGGTATTTTTTGTTATACCATATTTCTAAGTTCACACTTCGCGTATCGCTCGTGTTATGCCGCCAGGCTCATGCTTCGCCTGCGGCTCGCATTCACCAACCGGACATATTATCCCACAAGCTTAAGCTTCCTGCCTCCCACCGCGCACCAAATCCCGGCCCGGCCATATACTGATGACAGGGGCTTTTTCCCGGAAAGGAGGCGTTATGCATGGCACAGTGGATTTCTGCGTGTCTTTTCGCGCTTTCAGCCAATATTGATAATTTTCCCATCGGCATTGCTTACGGGCTGCGCGGTATGCGCATCGGAGCGGGCGGCAACCTTCTCATCGCATGCCTTACCAGCCTCGGTACAGCGCAATGCTGCTGGGCGGAGGGCTGGCACGGCTGAACCCGCCGGACACGGCAAATGCATTGGGCTGCATGCTGCTGGTCCTGATGGGCCTGTGGATGCTGTACCGCGAGACGCAGGGAGGAACGGGAGCGCCGGAACAGCCGCCCACGGATGCCTCTGGAACGCGGCTGGGCCTGCGGGAAAGCGCCGCTTTGGCCGCCGCGCTGATGGTGAACAATATGGGGTTTGGCGTGGGTGCGCGCATCACAGGGCTTTCCATTGCAAAAACAACAGCATGCACGTTCGTGTGCAGCCTGATACTTCTTGCGGGCGGCGCCGCTGTGGGCAGGCGGTTCGGCGGCGGGCACCTGGGCAGGTATGCGGGAGTATGCTCGGCGGCGCTCCTTGTGGCGCTGGGCGTTTATGAACTTTTTATCTGACGTGCCTTATACCCGACAACCTCCCTGCATTGTCGATTGACTTCGCGTTCCTTCACCGCCTATAATGAAAGAACAAAAAAGCATCACGGGGAGGCCGCCAGAAATGAATCTGCACGATTTTTACACCGGCCGTACATTCAACGCGCACCGTTTTTTCGGCGCGCATTTTGAGGGAGACTTCGTAACCTTCCGCACCTATGCGCCCGGCGCACAGGCTGTGGAGCTGATTGGAGAATTCAACGGCTGGCAGGGTATGCCTATGGCCCGGGAGGGACAGGGCGGCATATTCTCCTGCCGTATACAGGGTGCAAAGCCCGGCATGCTGTATAAATACAAAATCCATCCCGCCGCGGGCGGTGAGGCGGACCATTGCGACCCCTATGGCTTTTGGATGGAGCTTCGTCCGGGCAGCGCCTCCGCGCTCTGGCCTCTGGGCGGGTACCGTTTCACAGACGAAGCCTGGATGGCGGCGCGCAGCCGCGCTTTCGACGCGCCCGTCAATATTTATGAGATGCATTTCGGCTCCTGGAAAAAAGACGAGGCCCGCGAAAACGGATGGTACCGCTATGATGAAATCGCGGACGAGCTGATTGCCCACGTAAAAGAAAACGGCTATAACTATATTGAATTCATGCCCCTGAGCGAGCACCCGGCGGACTGCTCCTGGGGTTACCAGAACACCGGCTTTTTCGCGCCCACGAGCCGCTACGGCACGCCCGACCAGCTCAAGGAGCTCATCGACAAATGCCACGCCGCGGGCATAGGCGTGCTTCTGGATTTCGTACCCGTGCATTTTGCACTGGATGCATACGCACTGGCAAATTATGACGGCACAGCTCTGTATGAATATCCCCATTCGGATGTGGGCGTCAGCGAATGGGGCAGCTGTAATTTCATGCACTCCCGCGGAGAGGTGTGCAGCTTTTTGCAGTCTGCCGCGCACTACTGGCTGGAGGAATTCCACTTCGACGGCCTGCGCATGGACGCCATCAGCCGCATGATCTACTGGCAGGGCGACCCCGCCCGCGGTGTGAACGGGAATGCCGTTTCATTTTTGCAGACAATGAATGCCGGCCTGCGGCGTCTGCATCCCACAGCGATGCTCATCGCAGAGGATTCCACCAATTTTCCCAAGGTGACTGCTCCTGTGGAATACGGCGGGCTGGGCTTCGACTACAAGTGGGACCTGGGCTGGATGAACGACACGCTGGACTACTTCAAAAAAACGCCGGAGGAGCGCCGGACACAATACCACAAGCTGACGTTTTCCATGGCGTACTTTCCGCTGGAACATTATCTTCTCCCCCTTTCCCACGACGAGGTGGTTCACGGCAAAGCAGCCATCGTGCAGAAAATGTACGGAAATTACGAGAAAAAATTTCCGCAGGCGCGGGCACTGTATCTGTATATGATGGCGCATCCGGGCAAAAAACTGAACTTTATGGGCAGCGAGCTTGGCCACATGCGCGAATGGGACGAAGCCCGGGAACTGGATTGGATGCTGCTGCAATACCCCATCCACGATGCGTTCCGCCATTTTACGGAAGAGCTGAACCGCCTGTATCTTTCCAACGACGCCTTTTGGCAGAGCGAGTATGATCCCGCACATTTTCAATGGCTGGACTGCCAGGCCGACGGGACCTGCCTGTATGCGTTCCTGCGCAGAGGCGGCACGCACACCGTGGCCGCAGCATTCAATTTCGGCGATACGCCCGCGCCCAGTTACCGCCTGCACATGCCCTTCGCCTGCCGTGCCCGGGTGCTTCTGCACACGGAGTGGAAGCGCTTTGGCGGTGCTCTGCCGGAGGAAACGCCTGCGGTGCGCTCGCGGGCCGCTCGAGAAGGCCACGTGCTGACATTTCCGGTGCCCGCGTTCAGCGGCCTTGTGCTGGAACTGGATGCGCCGGACGGCAGCCGCATGACGGGCAAACCGAATCAATGACCGAAACAAAACACACGGGGCTGTTTCCGTCAGCCCCGTGTGTTTTGTTTTTTTACAGCCCCCGCGCCGCGGCCCGGCCTGCTGCGATTCCCGTTGCCCAGGCCCATTGCAGGTTAAAGCCTCCGCAGTCCCCCGCCGCGTCCAGCACCTCGCCCGAAAGATACAGGCCCGGGCACCTGAGGGAGGCACAGCCTTCCGTCTTCACCTCGGCCAGCGGCACACCGCCGCCCGTCACCTGCGCCTGCGTCCAAGGCAGCGTGCCCTCTACGGCAAAGCGCCAGTTTTTAAGCGCACTGGCCAGAGCGTTCACTTCCCTGCGGGAAAGGCTGCCCGGCGCGCGCGAAAGAGGCTGCAGGCCGCAGCTTTTCAGTATCGCATGCCCCAGCTTTTTGGCCACGAGCCCCAGCAGAAGCGTCTCCAGCGAAGCAAACATGCCCGACGCGCAGCGCTGCTCCAGCATCCCGCGCAGGACAGGAAACGCCATCTCCGGGAAAAAATCCACGCTTGTCCCCGCCTTCTTCACGCCCGGGCCAAGCAGGCACGAAAGCTGCATGGCCGGGATTCCGGAGAGGCCGTATTCTGCGAACTGAACTTCTCCCCGTTCAGTTCCTGCGCACCGGCCATCCAGGTACAGCGAAAGTGCGCAGTTGGCCCGCACTCCTTTCAATCCGGCGGGGAACCCTGCGCACCGCAGCGGAACAAGGCATGGATATGGCGCCGCCACACTGTGGCCCAGCATGCGCGCCAAAGCAAAAGCAGAACCATCCGTGCCGAACTGCGGCCCGGCCTGGCCGCCCGCAGCCAAAACCACACGCGCGGCCGAAAAGGCCCGGCCGTCCCGCGTGCGCACCGAAAAACCGCCGGGCCCTTTTTCCACCTCCGCCACCTCGCAGCTGCACGCCACATCCACGCCTGCACGCTCCAGTGCCGCACGCAGTACGTCCAGCACCATGGACGCCTGATAGCAGTAGGGATATACTCTGCCGTCGGGCTGGGTATCACACAAAAGGCCCATCTCCCCAAAAAAGTCCAGCACTGCGTCCGGAGGGGTTCGCTCCAATATGTCCGCCAAACGGGCCGTATCCGCACTGTGATAATATTCCGGCGCGGCGTTCCGGTTCGTCAGGTTGCAGCGGCCGTTGCCCGTGGCCAGCAGCTTTTTCCCCACACGGTCCAAGCGTTCCAAAACCGTCACGCACCGTCCTCCGCACTCCTTTGCAGCCGCCAGCGCAGCCGCAAGGCCGGACGCGCCGCCGCCGATGATGATGATCTTTCCGTTTCCGCTCATAACTTCCCCTCGTTTCCGCGCGCAAACCGCGGCTTTGCATGGTTCAATGTTCTCAAAGCCCTGTGCGCCAGCACAGGGGCGTGTGCCATGCACACGCGCAGCCGCGCCAGCGGCGGCTTTGAGGTTATTATACCATGACGCCGCAAAGCGGCCTCAACAAAACCGCACCTGCTGCGGTTTTGCATGGTTCAATGTTCTCAAAACTCTGTGCGCCAGCACAGGGGCGTGTGCCTTGCACACGCGCGGCCGCGCAAGCGGCAGCTTTGAGGTTATTATACCATATGTTTCCCCAGCGCTAAACCGTACCGTGTACTCCTGCTCTTTCAATTCTCCAGTAAAATCCTTAAATCCTCATATGCCTCGCGGATATCCGGCAGGTCTGCGGGGAGCATATCTCTGTTTTTAATCTCTTTGGCATAACGGTCAAAAAATGTTTCTTCAAACGGTATGACCGGGAAGTCTTTTTCCAAGCCATTTCGCGTCGCCGTAATTACAGCTTTTCCCTCTCGTATTTCGTTCCGGAACAGCCATCCTTGGTCAGTGACCATAAAGCACTGATCAATGTGTTCCCTGTCGTTTTTTGCGCTGTCATATACAGCAAGCTCCGCTGCCCATGTGATGAAAAGATGCGCTGAAGCCCCCTGCTCAAAATCCACCTTTAAAAACTGTGTATCATCACATGCAAGCGAGTGTGTGTGATTATCTGAAAAGAAGGCCCTTCCCACAACCCTCCGGCCCATCAAATAGCGCGCCGTATTTAAATTATGCAGCATAGCGTCCATGAATGGGCCACCATTTTTTTAGGGTCCGTGGCCCAACGGTTCCACGTAGGGTAGTGGTGGAGCCAATCCTGCTTGTAAAGCGCCAGCTTACCGAATTCTCCTCCTGAAAATATTTCTTTATAAACTTCAATAACCGGATTATTGGTTCTGCGATAAATCACACCACACCGCACCCCCGCCTGCTCCACCGCCTCGGTCATTTCCCGCGCGTCTGAAAGGTCCGCAGCCAACGGTTTTGTGGCAACGATCTGCTTTCCGGCTTTCGCCGCCGCCAGAACATATTCTTTCCGTACAAACGGCGGCACAAACACACACACTACATCTATCTCCGGATCGTTTATAATCGCCTCCAGGCTGTCCGCCGCCTTCGCGCCGAAAATCTCCGCATACCGTTCCGCATTTACGCCGTTCACCGGAGAATACAACAGCTTCACCTCGACTTGCCGGCTGCTGAGCAAATCGGCAGCGCGCAGCCGCAAAAAGTCCCCGCAACCGATAATTCCGATTCTAAGCTTTCCGCTCATCTTTGACTATCCCCGTTTCCTATCATTTTCCCTATCGCTTTTCTCCGATATTGCTCTACCGTTTACTATACAACACCTGTACCCTTTTGTAAAATCAAAGCGCACAGACGGAAAACTCCGTCTGTGCGCTTTGATCGTCTTATAAAATCAGCGTTGCCAAGCTCCTGCAGTGAATCTGCCGGATGACAAAAGCCCGTCCTTATTTTTTCTTCCGCCCGAACTTGTATTCTGTCCCGTTTTTAATGCGCTGGATATTGCTCCGGTGCAGCCATATAACCAATCCGCCGATGACCGCCGCGCAGCAAGTGGTGAGCACGACGTCGCGCCCAGCCACAAAATGAAAGTACAGAAATGTAACGGCGGGATACGCCGCCGCGCAGCAGATGCTTGCCAGAGAAACCATTTTGCTGCACAGGAACACGATAAAAAACACCGCCAACAAAGGCAAAATAAGCACCGGCTTGATGGCAATGATCGTGCCCGTGGCCACAGACACAGCCTTGCCGCCCTTGAAGCCGAAATATACCGGGTACACATGCCCCAGAACCGCACAAAACGCCGCGATATAGGCACCGTAGATAGGGTCTGCCGCTGTAAACGCACCGAATGCCCATTTCGCCAGCAGCACCGCCAGGATACCTTTTCCGATGTCGCCCACAATGGTGAGCGCCGCCGCGCCTTTTCCAAAGGTGCGCAGCACATTGGTCATACCCGCGTTGCCGGAGCCGAAGGTGCGGATGTCCTTGTGATACAAAAGCCTTGTCACGATGATGGAAAAGCTCAGAGAGCCAAGCAGATACGCGGCGGCAGCACACGCCGCGCCGCACAGCACGGTTTGCAGCATCGGTAATCCCTCCTGTATTCAGCGCCGGGCACACGCCCGCCGCCTTTGTTCCGGCGTGCCGCGCGGCACGCTCTTCCGGCCCTGTACGGGCAGCTACACCTTTTCCCCGCGCTCGCGGATAACGATGCGCACGGGCGTCCCCTCCAGGCCGAAGGTCTCGCGGATCTGATTCTCGATATAACGCGCGTAAGAAAAATGGAACAGCTGCTTGGAGTTGCAGAAGCAGACGAACGTAGGCGGGCGCGTGGCGATCTGGGTCATGTAGTAGATCTTCAGGCGTTTGCCTTTGTCGCTGGGCGGCTGCACGCGCGCCGTAGCCCGGGCCAACAGATCGTTCAGCATGCCCGTGGTCACGCGCATGGCGTTCTGGCTGTCCACAAACTTGATCAGCTCGAACAAACGGTCCACACGCTGGCCCGTTTTTGCCGAAATGAAGATGATGGGTGCGTAAGACATAAAGCTGAAATCGTCCATCAGCTTTTTGCGCTGTACATCCATGGTCTTATCGTCTTTCTCCACCGCGTCCCATTTGTTGACGGCAATGATGCACGCCTTGCCCTGCTCATGGGCAAAGCCCGCCACCTTGGAATCCTGCTCGGTAAAGCCCTCTGTGGCGTCGATCATGATGACACACACCTTGGCGCGCTCCACGGCCGCCAGACTGCGCAGCACGCTGTACCGCTCCACGCCGTCCTCCACTTTGCCGCGTTTGCGCAGGCCGGCAGTGTCGATGAACGTAAATTTGCCGTACTGGTTGTCCACATCGCTGTCCACCGCGTCCCGGGTGGTGCCCGCCTCGTTGGCGACGATCATGCGTTCCTCGCCCAGAATATGGTTGACCAGGCTGGACTTGCCTACGTTGGGACGGCCAATGACCGCCACACCGATGCGCTCGTCCTCATCCTCTCCATCTTCATTTTCAGGCAGGCAGGCGCACACCGCTTCCAGCAGGTCGCCCGTGCCGTGGCCGTGCACCGAGGAAACCGGATACGGTTCGCCGATGCCCAACGAATAAAAGTCATACAGCTCCATGGGCGGCTCGCCCACACCGTCTACCTTGTTCACCACAAGGAACACAGGCTTGCCGCTGCGCATGAGCATGGCCGCGATGTCCTGATCCTGCGCGGTGACGCCGCTGCGGATATCCGTCACAAACAGGATGGCGTCCGCAGTATCGATGGCGAGCTGCGCCTGCCCGCGCATATGACGCAGCAGCACGTCGTCCGCTTTTGGCTCGATGCCGCCGGTATCGATGAGCAGGAAACGGTGGTCCTGCCATTCGCAGTTGCCGTACAGGCGGTCCCGCGTGACGCCGGGAGTGTCTTCGACAATTGCCAGCCTCTGGCCTACCAGCTTATTGAACAATGTGGATTTGCCGACATTCGGCCGCCCCACGATGGCTACGATGGGTTTTCCCATAGGTCTTCCTTTCTTTTGTATCAGGCTTCCGCAGTTTTCTCACTTCAGCAGGGCTTTCAGCAGCTCCCCGCCGTTCTGCGGCAGAATGCGCACGCGCACGCCCAACGCCTTTTCCAACTGCTTGACAGTAACGTCGTCCAGGAATTTGTCCTTTTCCTCCCGCAGCATCACCTCGGGGATGCCCAGCGTATGGCTGCGCAGCTTCCCTTTCAGCTGTGCGACTAGGTCTGTGCCGGTGATGAGGCCCGCAACGCTGACGTTCCCGCCGAAAAAATCGTTCCGGATGCAGTGGACCGTCACCTTTACATTGCGGTGCAGGCTCTGGAGCGTATCCGCCAGCATGCGGATGAGCGGATACGCCAGCGTACCCGTGGCCACATCGATGGCGCGCGGCAGCAGCGTATGCTTTTGGTCCGGCAGTGCGTTCATGAACTCATCGTGCAGCAAGCGCCACATGCCTACGCCATTCTCCAGCTGTACATAATCATCGTAATATTCATCCGGCGGGATGGGCCTGCCCGCCAACAGAAACCATTCATCGCCGGGATACACCACGCGCACTCCGTACTGCCGCTTATATTTTTCACCGTACTCTTCAAGGATATCCAGCACCTCACAGGCGCTCTCCCTGTCGTACGGCTCCAACGGATACAGGCCGTCGCGGTAGCGTGTCAGGCCCGTAGGCACGGCCGCGATGCTGCGCACCGCCGGGTACAGGCCGCCCAGCTTTTCCAGGCTTTTGCGCAGGTGCCCGCCATCGTTGACGCCGCGGCACATCACAAGCTGGCAGTTCATCTCAATGCCCGCTCCGGCAAACTCGTCGATGTATTTCAGCACCTCGCCCGCGTGCCTGTTCGTCATCATTTTCACACGCAGCTCCGGTTCCACGGTATGCACGGAAATGTTGATGGGCGAGATGTGCATTTTTTTGATACGCTCCACTTCGTGGGCGTTCAGGTTCGTCAGCGTGATATAATTGCCGAACAGAAAAGACAGACGCTCGTCGTCGTCCTTGAAATACAGCGTCTCCCGCAGGCCGCTGGGGAGCTGGTCGATGAAGCAGAACATGCATTTGTTGCGGCAGGAGTGCTTTTTGTCGATGAGGTAGCTCTCGAAAGCGCACCCCAGCGGCGCATACTCATCCTTTTCCACACAAACATATTCCAGCTTCGCGCCCCGCACCAGGGCCAGCTCCAGCTTCGGGCCGGAGGAAAAGAACTCATAGTCCAGCATATCGTTGATCTCGTTGCCGTCGATGGACAGCAGCGTGGCGCCGGCAAGGCCCGCCTGCTCTGCAGGGGTACCCCTGTCCGCGCCCGTGATCTTTACCGCCATGTGCCCGCCTCCTTCTGCGGCAAAAATAAAAAGGAGAAGGATCGCTCCCTCTCCTTTTGCGGGAAGCTGATTACGCTTCCTTTTTGACGATTTCCTTGCCCTTGTAGTAGCCGCAATTGCCGCATACCTGGTGGGGAAGTTTGTATTCGCCGCACTGCGTGCACTTTGTCAGCGTGGGGGCGGTAAGCTTCCACACAGAGGAGCGCCGTTTATCACGTCTTGCCTTGGAAACCTTTCTCTTGGGTACTGCCACTATAAGCACCTCCTCATGATGTGAATCTAATCGTTGAGCAGTTGTTTCAATATAGAAAGCCTTTCGTCCACGGAACCGCTGGTTTCATGCCTGCAAGAGCATGGTTTTCGGTTGCCGCAAACCGGGCACAGCCCTGCACAATCGTCGCTGCAAAGCAGCACGGTGGGCACCTCGAGCACAAGCTCGGTGTACGCAAGCTCTCTTACGTCCAGCTTGCCGTCGGACGTAAAGCTAAGCTCCGCATCCGGGTCGCTCAGATCCGCCTCACGCACGCAATATGTCTTTATGACATGGAACCGCCGCGTACGTTCCTCCAGACACCGCGCACAGGCAAACGCCACATCCGCGGTGATATCCAGCGCGATCTCAAGCATCCGCCCCTGAAGCGTTGCAGTGATGCGCGCCTCCACCGTGCCCGGCACTGTATATCCCGGGAAATCTTCTTCGGAGAGATCCAGTTCCAGCACTGCGGTGACAGGCTCGTCATACGTACCGAAAATCTTTTTGATGTCAAGCAGCATGATGAGCCTCCTCAAAGGTCGCCTAGTTATTATACCCATAATATGGGGGCTTGTCAAGACCATTTGCACAAAAACTTGCGTCGAATCTCACAGGAACAGGGGGCGCGGCCTGCCGCGCCCCCTGCCCTTGATGGCGTTTGTTCTTATGCGTATTTTTTGACGCTCTCAGGCAGGACGTCCATGTCCGCCGACACGGTGACAACGACCTTTACGCCGTCGCCCGCAAGCACGTTCAGTTCGTCCAGCAGCTTGCCGAGGCCATCCAGATCGTGGTTGCCCAGCTTCAGCACGCCGTCCAGGTAGACCTCCACAATGTCGTAGTTGCCTGCCAGGATGCCGGCGATAAAGCCGTACAGCATGTCGTAACCGGAAATTTTATACTCGTCAACGTCGATCAGGCGCGCCGCGTGGTCAATATCATACGTGAGCTTCATGGATTTTTCAATGCATACAATATTGCCGGGGGTGGTTTTCGCGGAATCGTTGATCATGTCGATCATCTTTTTCGTTTTGCCGGAGCCTTTGCCACCAACAATCAATTGAATCATAGGAATAGCCTCCTTTATTTTAACACCGTCCGGTGTGATTAACGAAGTTTCGCCTCAAGCTCTGCTTTCTGGGCCTCGTAGCCGGGTTTGCCGAGCAGGGCGAACATGTTTTTCTTGTAGCTTTCCACGCCGGGCTGGTTAAAGGGGTTTACCCCAAGCATATAACCGCTGATGGCGCAGGCTTTCTCAAAGAAATAAATCAGATAGCCAAGGTCGGCCTCCGTCAGGCTGTCGATCTCCAGAATGATGTTGGGCACGCCGCCGTCGGTGTGGGCCAGAATAGTACCCTCCATCGCCTTGCGGTTCACCACGCTCATATCCTGCCCGGCCAGGAAATCCAGGCCGTCGAAGTTGTCTGCGCTTTTTTCAATGTACAAATCGCGCTGAGGCTGTTTGATATCCACCACCGTCTCGAACATGATGCGCGCGCCGTCCTGCACGAACTGGCCCATGGAATGCAGATCGGTGGAAAAAATAACGCTGGCGGGGAACAGGCCCTTCTGGTCCTTGCCCTCGCTCTCGCCGAAAAGCTGTTTGTACCACTCGTTCATCATCGTGAAGTTCGGCTCATAGCAAGCCATCAGTTCCACGCTCTTTCCCTTGCGGTACAGGATATTGCGCGCCGCAGCATAGCGGTAGCACTCATTCTGCGTGCTGCACACGGCCAGTTCCTCCCGTGCTTTGGCGGCGCCCGCCATCAGCGCGTCAATGTCGCAGCCCGCAGCGGCGATGGGCAGCAGGCCTACAGCCGTCAGCACCGAATAGCGGCCACCCACATCGTCCGGCACAACAAATGTTTCGTAGCCCTCGTCTGCGGAAAGCTCTTTCAGCGTGCCGCGCGCCTTGTCCGTTGTGGCGTAGATACGGCCTTTCGCTCCGTCCTTACCGTACTTTTTCTCCAGCAGGGCCTTGAAGATGCGGAACGCCAGCGCCGGCTCGGTCGTGGTGCCGGATTTGGAAATGACGTTCACGGAAATATCCTTTCCTTCGCAGGCATCCAGCACGCTCTGCAGATAGGCGGGGCTGATGGAATTGCCCACATAAAAAATCTGCGGCGTTCCCTTGCAGGTGTTGTTGTAAAGCGTTCCCTTCAGCGCTTCAATGGCGGCGCGGGCGCCCAGATAGCTGCCGCCGATTCCAATGACGACGAGCACGTCGCTGTCGGACTGAATCTTCGCCGCAGCCTTTTTGATGCGGGCGAATTCTTCTTTATCATAATCCACCGGCAGATCCACCCAGCCCAGAAAATCGCTGCCGGGGCCGGTCTTGCCGTGCAACGTTTCGTGCGCCAGGCTGACCTGCGGGAAAATCGCGTCGAATTCATCGTCCGCGACGAATTTTGCAAGGTGTCTGCCATTCATTTTGACACTCATTGAAAGCGCCTCCAACCATTCGTTTGATATATACTAAATATATAGGATAGGGCGGCGGGTGTCAAGCCGATATTGTGTATTTTCTACAATGTAAACAGCGCTTTTGTAAGAAGTGACAAGGCCGTGCCCCAGTCCATCTGCGGTACTTCGCTGCGGGTGGTGACGGGATATTCACCCAGTATTTCTTCCCCCGCCTTCAGCGTTACGGTAGCCACCTGCGTGCCTGCCGCCACAGGTGCGTCCAGCTTTTCCGGAAGCACAACGGCCGCCGTCAGTGTCTGGCCCTCGCCTTTTTTCAGCAGCATCTTTTCCGGCACGGTGTAATCCAGCGCCACCTGCTGTTCCACGCCGCCCGTCACACGCAGCGTGTCCGCACGCCCGGCGATCTGGGGAAATGCGCCGGCTTCAAACGTGGCGAAGCCATAATCCAGCATTGCCGTGGCGGACGCAAAACGCTCCTTGCTGGAGGGAGAACCCAGCACCACGGCCAGCAGGCCCATGCCGTCCCGTACCGCGCTGGCCGAGATGCACACTCCCGCGCCGTTGGTGGTGCCCGTTTTGAGGCCTGTGATCCCCGCATAGCTCTTGAGCATTTTATTGGTGTTGGTGAGCTGCGTCTCGCCGCCCCGCAGCGTATCCATCCAGATTCCGGAATATTCCAGTATTTTGGGATGGCGCAGCAGCGCCAGAGACATGGCGGCCACGTCCCGCGCGCTGGAATAATGCCCCTCGGCGTCGAGGCCGCAGGCGTTTACAAAACGGGTATGCGTCATGCCCAGCTCCGCCGCGCGGGCGTTCATCATTTCAGCGAACACCGGCTCGGAGCCGCCCACAAATTCCGCCACGGCAACGGCCGCGTCGTTGGCGCTGCACACGCAGATGGCCTTGATAAGCTCATCCAGAGTGAACTGCTCGCCCGGCTCCAGCCAGATCTGGCTGCCGCCCATATTAAAAGCATGCTCACTGATGGGTACGATATCCGTCATGGAAATCTTCCCCGCCTCCACTGCCTCCAGTGTGAGCAGCAGCGTCATGATCTTGGTGATAGACGCCATGGGCACCTCGGCATCCGGCTCTTTTTCATACAGGATGTCGCCGGTGTCGATGGAAATGAGGATCGCGTTGCGGCACGGGATATCCAACTGCGGTTTTGCGAAGCGCGGGTTTTCCTGCACCGACGTGGCAATGGTCTCGTGCGGGTTGGCCGCGCCTGTCCCCGCGGCGCTGCCCTGTTGTGCGACGTCCGCGCCGGGCAGCGTTGTTTCCTCCTGTGCGCCGTCCTGCGCGGATACTGCTGCGGGCAGATCCTCGGGCGGCTCCTCCGCTGTGGCCAGCGCCGCAGGGGCAAAGCACGAAAAGGCAAGCGCGGCCAGCAAAACGACTGCCGGCAGCCGCATCCCATTTTTCCGTTCCATCATAACCATCCTCCTCAGTTTCGCGGTCTTTCAATCATCTATATGAAACACGCGCGCCCCGCATGCGTGGATGTCCGCACTGCTCTTGTGATTTCGGCGCGGTTTTTGTATAATAGCTTCATGACCGCCGCTCCAAAACGCCGGGAAACCGCCCTGCGTTTCGGGCGCGGCCTGATCTGAGGTGAAATTTTGAAGGTTGCATTTTATACGCTGGGCTGCAAGGTGAACCAGAACGAAACGGGCGCGCTGGCCCAGCTTTTTTACGAAAACGGCTTCGAGCCCGCGCCGGACGGCGGGGAAGCGGATGTGTATATCGTGAACAGCTGCACCGTGACGGCGGGCGGCGACAAAAAAAGCCGCCAGTGGCTGCGCCGCGCCAAGCGGCGGAACCCCGGCGCGGTGACCGTGCTGACGGGCTGCTTTCCTCAGGCCTTTCCCGGGGAAGCGCTGGCTGTGGAGGAAGCGGACATCATCACAGGCTCCGGCGCGCGCCGCCGCGTGCTGGACAACGTGCTGCGCTTTTTTCAGGAGGGTGGCCGTATTGTGGACATTGCGCCCCATGAAAAATCCGAACGCTTCGAGGAGCTTCCCATGGAACGTCTGGAGGGGCATACCCGTGCCTTCATGAAAATAGAGGACGGCTGCAACCGGCGCTGTGCCTACTGTGTTATTCCGCGTGCCCGGGGCAGCGTGCGCAGCCGCGCCGAGGAAAGCATCCTCGGCGAGCTGGCCGCACTGGCAAAGGGCGGATACGCCGAGGTGGTGTTTTCCGGTATCAACCTCTCCAGCTACGGCCGGGACACCGGAACAGGTCTGGCCGAGATCGTGGAAAAGGCGGCGCAGGTGCCGGGCATCCGCCGCATTCGCCTGGGGAGCCTGGAGCCCGACCTTATGACGGAAGAAATGATCGCCCGCATGGCACGCGTTCCGGCTTTGTGCCCCCAATTCCACCTTTCGCTGCAAAGCGGCTGCGACGCTACGCTGCGGCGCATGCGCCGCATTTACGACACCGCGGGCTACCGCGCAGTGGTGGAAAAGCTGCGGGCCGCGTTCCCGGGCGCGTCTTTCACCACGGACATCATCGTGGGGTTTCCCGGCGAGACCGAGGCGGATTTTGAGGAGAGCGCGGCCTTTGTCCGGGAGATCGGCTTTTTGAAGGTGCATGTGTTCAGTTTTTCCCGCCGGGCCGGCACGCCCGCTTACGATATGCCGGACCAGATAGACGAAGCAGAAAAAGCGCGCCGCAGCCACCGGCTGCAGGCCGAGGCGGACGCTGTGCGCGCCCGAGTCATCGCCGGAATGGAGGGCCGTCCTGTCGAGGTTCTGCTGGAAAAACCGGTGAACAACACGCTGTTCACCGGGTACACCCGGGAGTATGTCCCCGTCCTGCTGAAGGCCCCCGGGCACAGACAGGGCGGCATCGTGCACGCGGTGCTGGGCGCGTTCGACGGCACGCGCTGCGCCGCAGCTCTGGCCGAATGAGCGCCGCCGTTTTCAATCAGAATGCCGCAGCCCCGTCCCGCGCTTTTCGGGCGGGGCTTTTCTGTGCCCGTGAATACTGAAGATCTGTGAAAAAATGTGGAAATCCCCCGCGCTTGCTTGTGCGCCGCCGTTTTTTGTATTATGTTAAAAGAAAGGCCCCGCGCCGCATTGCGGCGGACGGACGGCCACGGAAAGGAGGATGCGCGGCATGCGCGCCGGAATAAAATCCATTCTGCTCATACTGGCCTGTGCCGTGCTGTTCGGCGCCGGGTTTCGTCCCCGCCCCCTGCCCGCCGCCGCTTATGCCGCGACGGGATATTCCTTCGCAGGAGCATTGCGCGCCTGGAAAGAATCTCTGGGTCCGCCTCTGCCGGAGGCCGTTCTGCTGGACGTCCCCGTTGTTTACCAGTGGCCCGAAATGCCCAACGGCTGCGAAGCCACCGCGCTGACAATGCTGCTGCAATATTATGGATTTGCCGCCGATAAACTCTCCGTTGCATACGACTATATCCCCCGCTCGGACTTCACCTACACCTGGTTTTCCACCTACGGGCCGGACCCTGCCTCCGCCTACGCAGGCGATCCGGCGCTGTTCGGCTTTTATTGCCTGCCCCCTGCCGCGGCCGAGGGGGCAAACCGTTATCTTGCGGAGCAGGACAGCACGCTGCGCGCGGTGGATATCGGCGGCGCGGACGGTTACGTGCTCCGAAGGAGCATCGCTCAGGGACGGCCGGTGGTGGTCTGGGCGACCATCGGCTTTGAGCCCGTGGTGTACAGCGATTATTCCTGGCGGCTGTATTCAGACAGCTCCGTCTACCATCCCTACAAAAACCTGCACTGTCTTGTGGTATGCGGCTACGACGCGGACTATTTCTATATCCGCGACCCGTTATACGGCGCGATGCAGATCGAATGCGACACCTTCCTGCTGCGCTACGCGGAAATGGAACGCCGTGCAGTCGTGCTCAGCGAAGCGCCGCCGGATGCGTCCGCCCTGTATCCGGGAGGCGCAAGGCTCTCGTAAGCCCCACTGTAAAAACCAAAAGCGTCCGGCTGCTTTGGCGGTGTTCCGTCAAAGCAGCCGGACGCTTGATTTTTTCAGCGCTGCAAATAAAACCTTTTCCGGATGTCTACAACCCCGGGACAGCCAGCATGCCCGAAGCCGCCATCCGGCCGCTTCACTTCATTCCGCGTCCAACGCAGGTTTCCCTACGGCCAAAGGAGGCGTTTCGCCGCGTTCCAAAGCAAGCATAGCCGCTTCGGCCCGCAGCTGCAGATCCCGCGCGGCCTGTTTTTTCGGCAGCGATGCATCCGCGTACAGCGGCGCGCCGATGCGCAGCGTAAAACAGGGCTTTTTGCGCCATGCCCAAAGGCCACGGGCCGGACGCCGGCACAGCATCATGGGCACCACCGGACAGCCTGCGCGCACCGCGGTGGCAAACGCACCCGGATGGAACGCCCGCAGGCCTTCATGGTACGGAACCAGCATGCCCTCCGGGTAAAAATGCACGAAAGCGCCGCCGCGGATACGCGCTTCCATGCCGCGCTCCAGCGCCGCCATTCCATGGATATCCTCCGGCAGCGGCACGCCTCCGCAGAAGCGGATGAGCCAGCCTGTAAATGGCTTTTGCAGGTTGGACGCCAGGCTGATAAACCACAGCCTGTAGGGAAACAGCGCCACCTTTGCCATGGTGCAATCCAGCGGATGAACATGGTTCATTATGCTGACCGCACCGCCCTGCACGGCGTCGAGATTTTCCCGGCCCTCGATCCTGGCGCCAAGCCAAAGGCGGTCCAGCAGCCACAGGATGGGAGAAAGCAGCGTGGTGAACAACCAGAACAACAGCGTGCGCACTGTACCGCCCTGACAGAAATTGCGCCGGATGGCCTCGCAGCTGGGGCTTGTACAGCGCCGCCAGCGGCTGAGGGGCACCTTGCGGTAGCCTTTGCGCCGCTTGTCCCGGATCGCCGAGGCGTACATCTCCTCGGCGCGGGCCACACAGGCTTCCACACGGTTCTCATCCTGCCGGAGCGCGTACTGTTCGGCATAAGCGCGTTTTTCCTCCGGATGCTCCACCCAGTAATCGATCCTGCGCGCAAGATCATCCGCGTCGCCCGCACGGAACAGGCTCTCCTCGCACAGCGCGAACTGGCCGGTGGCGGAAAGCGGCGAATCCGAGATGACCGGCACCAGCCCGCAGGCCAGCGCCTCCATACAGCTGATGCCCTCGATCTCGGCGTCGGAGGCATGGACGTAAAGGTCGCACATATTGATGAGCCGGCGCAGCTCGTCCTGGCCGTAGAAGCCGAACACGGGCGGATGCGCCAGCCCCGCGGCAAGCTTGCGGTATGCCTTTTCCTTGGGGCCCTTGCCCGCAAATACCAGCTGGAGCCTGTCTGCATATTTGCTGCGTTTCGCAGCCTCTATGATCAGATCCTGCCGTTTTTCGCCGGAAAGGCGGCCGATCATCAAAATCGTGAACCTTCCCTCCAGCTCCGGTGCGCGCGGCACCTGCGCGGGGCGGAACGCGTCCGCAACACCGTTGGAGATGACCCACAGCGTCGCGCCGTAGCCATGGCTCTCCAGCTGCCGGGCGATAAAAGCGCTGGGACAGTGGATATGGTCGAACCGGTTGTAAAACACCTTGTAGAACCACCAGTACAGGAAATCATTCACACGCCTGTTTTTGCCCAAAAAAATGCTGGAGGTGATATTCTCCGGCTGCACGTGAAAGGCCGCCACTGTGGGAATGCCCATCTGGCGGGCCAGTTCCTCTCCTCTGCGGCAAAAGCGGAACGGCATATAAAAGTGCACGATATCGGCGTCCTTGAAGGCCGTGTAATACGCCTCTTCATCGGGCTTCGCAAAGCACATGCCCTGGCTTTCGATGAGCTTCTGGAACACCGGGATACGGTGCACCGGAGCGCATATCTTGCCCTCGCACGGCGCGCCGCCCGCAAGAATGACCACCTCGTGCCCGCGCCTGCGCAGCTGGCCCGCAAAGCGCCGCGCCGTCACAGTGGTGCCGTTGTTTGAATCGTCGAACTGGTCGATCACCAAAACAATTTTCATTCAGAGCCTCCATTGCCCGGGGCGTTTTCACGCTCCAATATCTGCTGCAAAAGCAGCGCGGCGCGCGCTTTGCGCCGCTTTGTTTCCTCCGGCGCGGCACTCCATGCACCGTCCCTGCGCTCCAGCACATCCCCCTGCGCCGCACCGGGCGGCAGGTCTGCCGCAGGCACGAACGCACTGCCGCCCGCGTCATCCACCAGGCGCGCCGTTCCGTTTTCCAACGCGTCCACAGAATAATACATCACGCCGCCTCCTGTCTGCTTACGGCCATCTGCAAGGCCCCTGCCTTGTCTACATACGCAATGATTGTTCCCCCCGTATCGGTCCGGTAGACCTGCGCCCCCACATTTGCAAACGCGGCCAGCGCCTCGCTGTGGGGATGTCCGTAGGAATTGCCCGCTCCACAGGAGACCACAACAGCCTGCGGGCGCACCGCATCCAGAAATGCCTGGGTATTGGACGTGGACGAGCCGTGATGCGCCGCTTTGAAAACGTCCGCATGTACATCCGCGCCGCTTGCCAGCACCGCGTCCTCCACGGCCTTTTCGCCGTCGCCGCTGGACAGGCAGCGCAGGCCCGGCGCCTCAAACAGCGTCACCAGAGAGATATCGTTGAGATTTTCCGCGGCCACACCGTCGCCCAGCACCGTGAGCGTCCCTTCTCCCAGCGGGAACACATCTCCCGCGCGGGCCGTCACAGTGGGGATCTGCTTTTCCCGGATGGCGTCCAGCAGATTCAGGAAGGTGGATGTAGTGGGCATCGGCGCTTTTGCAAAATCCGGCAGCACGGCCCTGTCCACAGGGAACGCATCCAGCACGGCCTGCATGCCGCCTATATGGTCCGCATGGGGATGCGTCATCACCAGCAGGTCCAGCTTTGCAACGCCTGCGGCCTGCAAGTACGCCACCAGCCCGTCCGCCGCTTCCCGCTCGCCTGCGTCGATGAGTGCGAACGCGCCGTTCTGTTCCAGCAGAACAGCGTCTCCCTGCCCCACGTCGATAAAATGTACTTTTGTAGCCGCGCCCGCCGCTTCCTCCGGCAGATGCGGCACGGGCGCCGCTACGCCGAACCAGCTGTACAGCTGCTGCCAGGTGGGCAGCGCGCCGCCGTTTTCCTCACTGAGGCTGATAACGGCTGCCAGCAGCACCAGCGCCGCGACAATGCCGCACAGCACCGCCGTCAGCGCTTTTTCAAATTTTTCCTTCCGCTGTTTTTTCTTTCTCCTGCTTGCCGCCATGTGCCTGCTCCTTTATCTGGTCTGCCTGCCGTGCGCGCACCGTTTGTGCCGCCGCCATGCCGCTGCACCCCGCCCGCAGCCTGCGGGCGCGCCGCGCTGCACGGCCGTGTGCCCGCGCTCTTCCCAGCCCCGCGCCCGCCGCACAAAAGGGGGATCAGGTCCTCCCGATGAGCCAGCTGCAGCGCCTTGCGCACCCGCGGCGTGTTCTTCGGCTCGTAATATTGCAGCAGCGCGCGCTGCATGGCTTTTTCCTCCGGCGTTTTCGCCACATACACCGGCTTGAGCGTGTACGGGTCCAGCCCGGTGTAGAACATGCAGGTAGACACCGTGCCCGGCGTGGGATAAAAATCCTGCACCTGCTCGGGCCTGATGTTGTTTTTATACAGATATTCAGCCAGCGTCACCGCGTCCCGCAGTGTACTTCCCGGATGGCTGCTCATCAGGTAGGGCACCAGATATTGTTTCTTTCCCGCCTGCTTCGTCAGCTCGTAGAACCGCTTGGAAAATTTGTTGTACACCTCGATGGGCGGCTTTCCCATATAGCGCAGCGTATCCGGCGCGCAGTGCTCGGGCGCCACCTTCAGCTGCCCGCTCACATGATGCTCCACCAGCTCTTTGAAAAAGCTCTCGTCTTTATCGCGAACGAGGTAATCGTAGCGGATGCCGCTGCGGATGAACACCTTTTTCACACCCGGCAGTGCGCGCAGCCTGCGCAGGATGCCCAGATATTCCCTGTGGTCCACGAGGATCTTGCCGCAGGGCTGCGGTGCCAGGCAGTGCTTGCCGCCCGCGCACATCCCGTTTTTCATCTGCTCTTTGCAGCTGGGCAGGCGGAAGTTTGCAGTGGGGCCGCCCACGTCATGAATGTACCCCTTGAAGCCCGGTGCATGCGTCATGGCCTCGGCCTCGCGCACCACGCTGTCCGCGCTGCGCGAGGTGACCCTGCGCCCCTGATGGAGCTGGATGGCGCAGAAATTACAGCCGCCGAAGCAGCCGCGGTTATGGATGATGGAAAATTCCACCTCTTCAATGGCAGGTACGCCGCCCAGAGCTTCGTAGGAGGGATGATAGCGCCGCGTAAAGGGAAGCGCATACACGGCGTCCAGCTCCCGCCGGGTGAGCGGCGCCGCCGGGATGTTCTGCACCAGATACCGCTCCGATTGTTTTTGCACCACGGGCTTGCCCGAGACAACGTCCTGGTTGTCCATCTGGATGCGGCAGGCTTTGGCATATGCCGTCTTGTCCGCGCGCACCTTGGCAAAAGAGGCGCACTCCACATAAGACGCGGGCAGACCGGCGAAATCCGTCAGATAACAGGTCCCCGCAACGCCGGTGATCTCCTCCACCGGCTCCCCGGCCGCCAGTCTCCGTGCGATCTCCGCCGTCTGGCGTTCCCCCATGCCGAAGGAAACGATATCCGCCCCGCTGCTCTCGACGATGCTGGGCAGCACATCATCCAGCCAATAATCGTAGTGGGCAAAGCGGCGAAGCGACGCCTCCAGCCCGCCCAGAATGACCGGAAGATCCGGGTAAGCCTGCTTTGCCAGCTGCGTGTAAACGGTGGCGCTGCGGTCCGGCCGCTTGCCCGCCGCACCGCCCGGCGTGTATTCGTCCTGGGCGCGGCGGATCTTTGCCACCGAATAGTGCGCCACCATACTGTCCACATTGCCGCCGCCGATGAAAAACCCGTAGCGGGGACGGCCGAACTCCTTCATGCTTTCGCAGGTGGTGAAATCCGGCTGGGAAAGAACGCCCACGCGGTAACCCTCAGCCTCCAGCAGACGGGAAATAATGGCCGCGCCGAAGCTGGGGTGGTCCACATAGGCGTCCCCCGTTACCAGCACGAAATCCACGTCCCGCCATCCCCTGGCAAGCATATCGGCTTTGCAGACAGGCAGAAACTCCTCCGCAGCCGGATTTTTTGTATTTTCACTCATAAAACAATCCTTTTCCGTTTCCGTATTCACTGTGCCTTCCAAAATCCCGGCGCACAAAACCGCAAATGCAGGGCGGACCAGTCCGCCCTGCATCCGGTATCTCCCGTCAGATCTCCGGCGTCGAATCCGACGCCTGCTGCATCGTCATCTCGATCCACTGCTGGCGGGTGATGAGCACCTGCCGCGGCTTCGAGCCTTCGTACGGGCCGATGATGTGCAGCTGTTCCATCTCGTCCATGATACGGGCCGCCCGGGCGTAGCCCAGCTTGCAGCGCCGCTGCAAAAGACTTGTAGACGCCTGTCCCGCGTCGATAACGACCTCCACGGCTGTTTTGAGCATCGGGTCCTGGCTGTCGTCCTCGTCCCCGCTGTCGCCCGCGCCCTTTTCAGGTACCGCGCGCTTGTCCATCTCTTGGATCATCTCCTCGCTGTAATCAGCGGAAGAGTGCTTTTTGATGAAGTTCAACACGTCGCTGATCTCTTCGTCGCGCACATAAGTCCCCTGGATGCGGACGGGCTTGCTTGCGCCGACCGGCATGAACAGCATGTCGCCCATGCCCAGCAGCTTTTCCGCGCCGCCCGCGTCCAGAATGGTGCGGCTGTCGATCTGGCTGCTGACGGCGAAGGCGATGCGGCTGGGGATATTTGCCTTGATAAGGCCCGTGATGACATCCACCGAGGGGCGCTGCGTGGCCACGATAAGGTGCATGCCCGCCGCACGCGCTTTCTGGGCGATGCGGCAGATATAGTCCTCCACTTCCTTGCCGGCCACCATCATCAGGTCGGCCAGCTCATCAATGACGATGGCGATGTAGGGCAGCTTCTCCATTCCCTCCGTCTCTGCGGCCATGCGGTTATAGCTCTTGATGTCGCGCACGTTGGTCTCCGCGAACAGGTGGTAACGCTTTTCCATTTCGCCCACGGCCGCGCCAAGTGCGCCCGCAGCCTTCCGCGGTTCGGTGACAACGGGCATCAGCAGATGCGGGATGCCGTTATACTCGGCCAGCTCCACCACCTTGGGGTCGATCATAATAAGCTTCAGATCCTCAGGAGAGGATTTGTACAAAAAGCTCATAACAATGGCGTTGATGCACACGGATTTGCCGCTGCCCGTGCTGCCTGCGATGAGCAGATGCGGCATCTTGGTCAGATCCGCCACCTGGCATGCGCCCGCAATGTCCTTACCCAAGGCCAGCGTAAGCGGCGAAGCGCTTTTGGTGAATACGGGCGATTCCAGAATGCTGCGGATGCTGACGGATGTGGAGTTGCGGTTGGGCACCTCGATCCCCACGGCCGCCTTGCCCGGGATGGGCGCTTCGATGCGAACGCCCGCCGTAGCAAGGTTGAGCGCGATGTCGTCCGCCAGGCCCGTGATGCGGCTGATCTTTACGCCCGCAAGAGGCTGCAGCTCGTACCGGGTGACAGACGGCCCGCGGCTGATATCCATCATACGCGTCTGTACGCCGAAGCTGGACAGTGTTTTCACCAGCAGATCCGCGTTGTGTGTCAGCTCCTCTTCCACGCCCTTTTCGTCCGTGGGCTGCTGCTTGCGGAAAAGGCTCAGAGGCGGATAAGCGTAGCCCGTCTCGCCTTCGCCCGCGGCGGGCGCTATGGTAAGCTGGTCGTTGGCATCCACCACAAGCTCCGGCGCGGGGCCCGCCGCCTTTTTCACAAGGCTCGCCAGCGCATCTTCCGCGCTCTCCTGCACAGAGGGCTCCTGCTGCGGCTGCACGGGCGCGGAGGCTTCTTCCTCCTGCGGTACGGTGCGGCTGCCCGCCGCGGCGGTGTACCCCCCGGGCGCGGCCGCCGCAGGAGCGGACGGCGCGGGGACGCCCGCGGGCGCCGCCGTGCGTGGCTGACGCGGTTTGCCGGGATACATGCCGAAGGTTCCGCCGGGACCAATGACAGGCTTCTCGTCCTCTTTCAGTTCGGTACTGCTGACAGCCTCGCCGCCAATGTCGATATCAATGGCCGCACGGCGTTTGCGTCCGCTGCGCGCGGCTTCGTAGGCCGCTGCATCCATGTCGAAGGGCGGGACATCGTCCCCGGCGGGCAGCGGATGCCGCCGCGCTTCTTCCTCAGCCGCAAGGCGGGCCTGCTCGGCCTCCTGCGCGCGCGCTTCCCGCAGCTGGGCGCGCGCATCGGCGCGCCGGTCCATGGAAGCCTTCATGCGGCCCGCATGGCCGGAGAAGAAGTACCAGATATCCGCAGGCGTGACGCCTGTGAACAGCATCAGACCCATCAGCATAAAGATCGCAATGAGGATATTTGCCCCCGGGCGGCCGCACAGCAGCAGCAGCGTCCAGCCGAACACCGCGCCCAGCATGCCGCCGCCGAGCCCCCATTCCGACGCGCCAGTGCTGCGCAGCACCGCCATGCCCTCCCAAAAGCCCAGGCCCGTGAGGTCTGTTTTTGAAAAAATAAGGAACGTGCCGCACACCAGCATCAGCACCAGAAGCGCCTTTGCCAGCTTGCCTTTCACCGGGCGCTCACAGGCCACCAATACGGCAATGTACAAAAGCATGGGCGCCAGCACATAACTGCCCACGCCGAACACGCCGAACAGGATGTTCGTGCGCACCCAGTTCCACACCGACGCGCCCGGGACCACGATCAGCGCGAACACCAGCACGCCGATGCCAAACAGAAGGATGCTCCACCTGGCGTTCATATCGGGCTTCGGCTTCGCACGCCGCCTGCCCCCGCGCTGGCCGGAGCCGCGCGTATTCGTCTTTGTATTTGTTTTTCTTGCCCTGTTTGTCGATGCCATAGCTTGTCCGATACCCCTGTATGTACCCGGCGCGGCCCAAACGCCCCGCCGGATGGATTTTTTCATGCGCCGCACGCATGGCTTTTGCGCATTTTTGCACACTGATACTTGTACATTGTACCACCAAACGCTCCGCTTGTACAGTTGGAACCGTCGCGGCTGCATGCTTTTGCACGCCCTTGCGGCTGGCCCGCACGGGGCCTGGCATCATTTCCCGGCACTGTGCGCGCGTGGCGCACGGCGCGGCTTTCCTCCGGCTTTCCGCTGCTCCGGCGCGCCGCCGCGCGGGGCTTCGATGGCGCGGTACAAATAATGCAGCGCGTCGCCCAAACCGCCCAGCTCGTCGATGAGGCCTTCCGCCACAGCCGTTTCTCCATCCACCACGCTGCCCATGTCCATCACCAGCTCACCCGTGTGCATCATCAATTCGGTGAAACGCGCCTCGCTGATATGGGAATGGCCCGCCACAAAGCCCGTAATGCGCTGCTGCATCTGCTCGAAATAGCGCATGGTCTGGGGCACGCCCAGCACCAGGCCCGAGTGACGTACCGGGTGCACCGTCATGGTGGCCGTGGGCACGATGAAGCTGCGCCGTGCCGATACGGCAAGCGGAATGCCGATGGAATGCCCGCCGCCCAGCACCAGCGTGGCGCTGGGCTTCGTGATGCCGCTGATGAGCTCCGCCAGCGCCAGGCCTGCCTCCACATCGCCGCCCACCGTGTTCAGGATGACGAGCAGCCCCTCCACCTCCGGGTCTTCTTCAATGGAAACGAGCTGTGGAATGACATGCTCGTACTTGGTGGTCTTTTGCGTCTGGGGCGCGATGGAATGCCCCTCGATCTGCCCGATGACCGTCAGGCAATGGATGGCATGCCTTCCCTTTGTGCGCAGCACAGAGCCTGTCTCCAGTATATAATCCTTTTCAAAGCGTGCTTTGTCGGTTTCCGCCTCTGTTTCCTCGCTGTCCTGCGGCTGCGCTTTTGTTTTCGTATCGCTGTTCATGGTCTCCCGCCTTTCGCTTTTTCCCTTATGTTTCCCTGCCGCGCCGTGTTTTATCGCCTTTCCGCGCAAAAATAGTAATACATTTTATTTTTGCCTCACACGGTGCGGCGCACCCGTTTTTCACAGCCGTTTCATTGACAATAACTTATCAAACAGGTATTATAAATAAGTATATAACCATACTGTGCCTATGCGCCCGCGCGGCGGGCGGCAGCGCAGGAAAACTGGAGAGGGGTTTTGGAATGGGACAGACCATCGCACAGAAGATCATCACCGCACACCTCGTTGACGGCAAAATGGAGCCGGGCTGCGAGGTGGGCCTGCGCATCGACCAGACGCTCACACAGGACGCCACGGGCACCATGGCGTATCTGGAATATGAGGCCATGGGTATCCCCCGTGTGCGCACGGAGCTTTCCGTCGCTTATATCGACCACAACACGCTGCAAAGCGGCTTTATGAACGCCGATGACCACCGTTTCATCCGCACCATCGCCAAAAAGATCGGCGTGCGCTACTCCCGCCCGGGCAACGGCATCTGCCATCAGGTGCATCTGGAGCGCTTCGCCAAACCCGGCAAAACGCTCATCGGTTCCGACAGCCACACGCCTACGGCGGGCGGCATCGGTAGCCTTGCCATGGGTGCGGGCGGCCTGGACGTGGCCGTGGCCATGGGCGGCGGCGCGTATTATATCCCCTATCCAAAAGCGACGCTGGTAAAGCTTTCCGGCGCGCTGCGCCCCATGGTAAGCGCCAAGGACGTCATCCTTGAAGTGCTGCGCGTGATGAGCGTAAAGGGCGGTGTGGGCAAGATCGTGGAATACGGCGGCGAGGGCGTGAAAAACCTGACGGTGCCCCAGCGCGCCACCATCACCAATATGGGCGCGGAGCTGGGCGCGACAACCTCCATTTTTCCAAGCGACGAAGTCACCCATGCCTTTCTGAAGGCGCAGGGGCGCGAAGAGGATTATATGCCGCTGGCCGCCGACGCGGACGCCGTGTACGACGAGGTCATTGAGATCGACCTTTCCGCGTTGGAGCCTCTGGCCGCGTGCCCGCACAGCCCGGACAATGTGAAGCCCGTGCGCAGCCTTTCCATGACGAAGGTAGACCAGGTGTGCATCGGCAGCTGCACCAACTCCAGCTATTCGGATCTGATGACCGTGGCCGAGATCCTGAAGGGCAAAACGGTATCTCCCGAAGTGAGCCTTGCCATTGCGCCGGGCAGCCGCCAGGTGCTGGCAATGCTGAGCGCGAACGGCGCGCTCACCGCCCTGCTGGACGCGGGCGCGCGCATTCTGGAAAGCGCCTGCGGCCCCTGCATCGGCATGGGCCAAAGCCCCAATTCTGCGGGCGTTTCCCTGCGCACGTTCAACCGCAACTTCGAGGGCCGCAGCGGAACGCGGGACGCCGGCGTATACCTTGTAAGCCCTGAAACGGCGGCTGTGAGCTGCCTGACGGGGTATATCACCGACCCCACCTCCGTGCCTGCGGCCGCGCCCGTCGCCATGCCGGAGGCCTTTCCCATCAACGACAACATGGTGGATCTGCCCGCCTCTGAGGACGAATATGAAAGCGTCGAGGTACTGCGCGGGCCGAATATCAAGCCCCTGCCCGTGGCGCAGCCTCTGACAGACACAATGGAGCTGCCCTGCCTGCTGAAGGTGGGCGACAATATCACCACGGACCATATCATGCCCGCCGGCAGCAAGATCCTGCCTTACCGCAGCAATATCCCGCATCTGGCAAACTACTGCTTTGAAGTGTGCGACCCCGAATTCCCCACGCGCGCCATGGCGGCAGAGGGCGGCTTTATCGTGGGAGGCGCCAACTATGGCCAGGGCTCCAGCCGTGAACACGCGGCGCTGGTGCCGCTGTATCTGGGCATCCGCGCGGTCGTCACCGTCAGCTTTGCGCGCATCCATAAGGCGAACCTGGTGAACGTGGGCATCCTGCCGCTGGAATTCGAAAATGCCGCAGATTATGAAAAGGTCTCCCTGGGAGACACGCTGGAGCTTTCC
>Ga0129308_1000459_pt1 | contig 60380 bp, 63 predicted proteins | sample L827metagenome_FD_94440 | JGI IMG/M metagenome (GOLD analysis project Ga0129308, IMG submission 94440) | Ring-tailed lemur group fecal microbial communities from Wisconsin, USA - L827 metagenome | ecosystem: Host-associated > Mammals > Digestive system > Large intestine > Fecal | place: USA...
AGGCCATTGATCTGATGAAGTGGCCCCTCTGGGCAAAAATCGTGATTCCGATCTGCGGGGTGGCAGTTGCCGCGCTGTTCATCATGCTCTTCACTGGTAAGATCGGCTTTGTCAACAATTTGGTCAACAACTTTACTATGGGTGAAGGCATGACCCGTGTGCCCAGTGTAATCAACTATTCTGTGGGTGTCGCTCAGGACAAGCTGGATGCCCAGGAGCTCAACGCAGTCATCAGCGGCAGGGAGGTTTCTGAGACTATCCCCGCAAACATGGTACTGCGGCAGAGCGTGGATGCTGGACAAGTCGTGGAAACCGGCACCAATGTAGAACTATATATCAGTGCTACAGAAGAGCCTATCACCGAGGATGGGACTATGCCCGATGTGTCGTATTATACCGAGGCTGAGGCGGCAGAGATCCTGCGGCAACTAGGCGTTGTTGTCATGACGGAATACGAATTCAGCGGCGATGTCGCGGAAGGTGTCGTAATTCGTCCCAGCATTGGTGTAGGCGAGCCATTGTCCGCTGGAGATGAAGTGACCCTCTATGTCAGCATGGGGCCTGATCCGGCAGCAATGGATGAACAGGATCTCACATCTGCCAATGCTGATGTGCAGCTCAACCGTTCCTCTCTCAGCCTTTTTGTGGGCGATCGTGTCTCACTCTCTGCCAGTGGTGGTAATGGCTCTTATGTCTGGAGCAGCAACAATAGTGATGTTGCCGCTGTCCAAAACGGTATGGTAACGGCGGTGGGCAAAGGTAACACGACAATTACTGTAACCAGTAATGGGAAAAGCGTATCTTGCGCTGTGACAGTGCAGGACTACAGCCTTTCTCTGAATAGTACCTATGTGAGTTTGTTCCCCGGGGACAGCACAACTCTTACTGCCTCTGGTGCCCCGTCTGGAACAAGCATAAGTTGGAGTAGCGGCGACACCAAAGTTGCTATAGTAAGTAGCGGGCGCATCACGGCAATGGAGGCTGGAAACACCACGGTGACGGCACAGTTCATATCGGGTGGAAAGGCATACAGCGCCTCCTGCCAGGTAACTGTCAGCAACTCCGGTATTACACTCTCCAAGTACAACATCACTTCGCTGTATGTTGGGGCATCTGAGACCATTAATGCCACCACCTCACCCAGTGGACAGAGTGTAAGTTGGAGCAGTAGCAATACCAATGTGGCCACGGTCAGCAATGGCCGAATTACAGCGGTCGGTGGCGGTAGCGCGACGATTACAGCAAAGTTTACTTACAATGGGACAACCTATTCGGAAAACTGCAATGTGACGGTGATGAAGCCTGGTATCTCTCTGTCCCAATCCAGCTTGTCTCTGACTGTGGGTGGTACACAGACTCTATCCGCGGCTACGACACCCAGTGGTGAGAGTGTGACATGGAGCAGCAGCGATACTAGCGTTGCGACAGTGAGTAGCAGTGGTCGAGTATCATCTGTTGGTGGTGGCTCTACGATCATTACTGCAGAGATGTATTACAATGGGAAAAACTATTCAGCGACCTGTCGTGTTTCAGTTTCAGAACCTAGCATTAAGCTCTCTAAGTCCTCTGCTTCAATGACAATTGGAGATAGTTTAACTCTGTCGGCATCTGTTACGCCCAGTGGACAGTCTGTAAGCTGGAACAGCAGTGATAGCTCGATAGTCACTGTCGATTCGTATGGCGAAGTTTATGCTGTGGGCAAGGGATCTGCAAGAATCAGTGCAGCAATCTACTTAAATGGGCAAGAGTATAGCGCGTCCTGCAATGTGGAGGTAAGTTCTCGCGGAACATATGGCTATTCTATCTTTTTGGATAAGAACACATATGATAAAAATGAGAAATTTAATATTTATGTTCAATTGGATACGAGCGCATCAAGTGTCAATAAGGTACAGTTGGTCTGCACCAATGAAAATGGAGAGGTTTTTAATTTTAATTTATCGCCCAGTATTGATGCAAATGTCTATCTGAATACATCATGCTATTTGACCGGCGGATGGACGGCCTACGCAATCATAACCTATTCTGATGGTACTGTTTATAGTGGCTCAAACAGCAAAGACTGCGCTAAATGGACAGTGACAGAGGAAGTACCAGATACCTCGCCTCCGACTGGATATAGCATATCGGCCATGGAGATGAAGTACCATGATTCGGATTTCACCTTGGGTGGACCAGGCTCAATGTGTCGGATTTCTGTGTCAACGCTTCCTTACTCTGCTCGATCTTATACAACAGTTAAACTATACTTCGTGAGGCCAGATGGACAGATTGAATCAGCAACCTCTAGTGTTAAAGGTACGGGTACATGGGATATGACTTTCAATCAGGTTGGAACATATGTCTTGTATGCAGAAGTGACTAGTGAATATGGTAGTTATGCGGGCTCAACAACTAATTCTTGTTTGAGAATAACAATTACAACAGATGGCCCTGTGGTAACAATATATTGATGACTTGAAATGAAACTATAGTATTCAATTTGTATGTAAGGGGGGAAACTTCGATGAAAAATAAAAATATAACAACAACGGTGAAATTGCTTATTATTATAGCTGAAATCTGTTTTCTGTTCCCCTTTGTAATGGTGTCATGCTCTGGAACATCAGTGGAAGCGTCCGGTGTAGAGCTTATGACCAAGATATCCCTCCATGAAGAGATAGAATTCGATGAAGATGATTCACCCAATTACTACTTATTAGTAGCATTTGCACTCGGCACAGTTGGTCTTGGTGTTGTATGCAAATCTAAGGAACAAAAAAAGGGGTTGCTGTATACCGGCTTCTTTACTGTTGGAAGTGCTCTCTTTCTACTTCTGTTTAGAAGTACATTCATAAGTTTTTACGATCTAAAAGGATATGAGGGCAGGGTAGATATAGAATTTCGTTGGGGCTGGTGGCTTTCGTTGGCGTCATATATTATAGCTGGATCCTGCGCTTTCATTGGAAGCCAGTACCATGAGCAAATGCCATTAGAGGTATCTCTCGATAAAGGAGAAAACGCGGGCTTGGCAACGACTGATGAATCTCATATTATGGCCGATCAAATCGAAAAAGCAGGGCCACCCGAATGTCCTCGCGAAAGTCAGAGTCAAGAACCAGTTATAGGATTTGAAGAACCAACCATTAAATCCACCTTATTCGTGAAACTACATATTCAGTATGAAGGTGGCTCCACAGAGCATCTTATCAAAGAATTCCCTTGCTTGATTGGCCGCGACAGCGGTTCTTGTGAGATCAAAATCGAAGATAGCAAAGTTAGTAGAACACATGCTCGACTTACAGTTAAAGATGATGCGGTTTTTATTGAGGATCTGAAGTCATCAAATGGGACAGAGGTAAATGGTCAGCTTATCTCAGGCGTTACAGAAGTTCTATCTGGTGACGAAATTATAATAGGTTCAACAAGGATCTATTTTGAAATTGGCATAAAGCAACTGTAACCATTTGCTGATATGGATTGATATTATTGAGATATGTTTTATGTTCCTGCCGGACAATGTTCAAAATGAAATATTTATAGAATGTAGGCAGTAAGTGTTACTATCCGATTACGGCTCACTTAGATTCAATACTTACTCGCTAGCCTCGTTGCCCAACAACCTTATCAGAATGGGTCAAGCTCTCTGGGCCGACTGGAGTCGAGTAACAACTAGGCAGAACGGAGCATAAAGCCCTTTGTGATCGACCGGAAAAACTTCCTGTTTGCCAATACCCCGGCGGAGCCGAAGGCATTGCGGTAATTTTACGCTGATTCAGACCGCCATTGAGAACAAGTTGGATCCGTACCGGTAATTAACCTGGCTGCTGAGTACGGCAGCAGATTTGGATTTGACCCAACAGGACACCGTCCGGCAACTGCTGCCCTGGAACGCTCTAGCGGAATGTAAAACAAATTGATTTGCAATGTAAGACACCGTGCTCACTCCCGAGCACGGTGTCTTTATACGCGGTTAGATTTGTCGCTTACCATGGTGTCGCCTCCTTTCCGCATTTGGGCATGAAAAAAGCGGTGTCCTGTTCTCCCATGATGGGAAAAAGGAGCGCCGCGTTTACGTTGTCGTATTCAATTTATGATGTGCCGTATCTGGGATGGTGGCAATTCGCAAGGATAGGTCAGCATATACGCGGCTCAATCCGAAAGTGGTAAATTCAGTTCTCATATCCTGCGAAATACCCGTATTTCAGGGGCTTTCAGAGATAACCAAAAATTTTAGGATAAAAGGATTCGCTCAGTTAAGAATCGGAATACTTCAATTCCTTTCATTTTGCGATTTGCCGTGCTCATCTATAAACCCCCTTTGCCCTTTATCCTCAACATGGGGTTCATCAGAACTTGATAAATTCTGTGCCTACACCGGGCGTTTCTTTTATGAGACTTCCATGCTCAAATTTTGTTTCTTCCTCATTACGAATTGCGGTATACTCCGGGTAAAATTTGCAGATTGCGTTCAGCAACGCAGCTATATTAACCACACCGTTTTCCTCTATTTCTGAATGAAGAAGAGAAAGCTCATACAGCGGGATGACACTGTTCTGCTTGGAGAAAAAAAGATAGCCAAGGGTATTGTCAATCCCTTGTATCCGGTCATATTCCAGTTGTTCACCCTGGTTTTGTTCGGGGATAGTAATGTCTGATTCCCAAATCGGATAACAAACTGCCAGCATCTCCTCACAACGATCTGTTTCCAGCCAATACACACCGTTCAAAATGGTCTTATGCCGTACTGTGAACCCTCTTGGAGTAAAGTAGGGAACAGGGAAAGCGCCAAAATAATCCGGGTGTTCTTCTGCTCCGTAAAGTGCGGCAGTGTATAGAGAATCCTCGTCCTCAATTTCTGGCAGGTGACATTTTATTCGATACCGGCGCATTTCAAAATCTATCACATATCGTCCGCTTTTTGGTTGGAGAATGTCATAAACGCGCAGATCGGGATGACCGGGAAATTCCTGCCCATAAGTCCGGGCTTTCTCAGAAATGGCTGGAGCATCAGCTGTTACAACATATACTTCTGGATAATCTGGGTTATCTCCCCCCTTCTTGGCCGCAATGTAATACACACCAGGGCTTTTTAGTTCTGCTGCCACAACCTCCCCCAGTTCAGCAGTGAGGTCAAAAGGCAGATCGTCAGGGGAAATTTCCCCCTGAGAGGCTTTTCCTATTTCCGTTAACTCGGCTATCCACCCTTTTTTCAGCTCTTTATTTCTTTCCATGCGATTTCACTCACTTTATCGATATTCAGGATTGTTGTTCCTGTGCCCTTATTTTTTTGAGTATGATCAGTCCTTTTAATGCTCAATTCCTCTCCCAACATCAATTTGTTGTTCTTTCAATTCAAAAATAAATTCTAATGAGAAGTCGCGTAAGAGTATAGCGTCACTCAGTTTGAGAAAGTTAAGCGGCACACCATATCTCTTGAACTGATAATCCGTTTCTAACTTTTGGACTACCCGCTGATATATTTCATGCTGATATTTTTTTACTTCGCCTTGTAGGGCACCCCATGAGTTGAACTGATAGCGTGGGAGACCAACGGTTACACGAATACGATCAAATGTTTTTTTATTGTCGTTGCCTGGAACACGCTCATATACAGGCGGGGCTATGTACTGTATAAGTTGATCAAGGGGAGATAGCTCCTGCGGAACATTATGCGTCAGTTCTGTTTTAAAAAAAATACCAACACACTCTTTTAGCGTCATCCCGACTTCAAATTGAGTGGCCGCTTTAATCCAGACATTCATATTGAAACATTCGTCGTTAACTTCAAACATATGGAATTTTAGGCGTCCCTCATATGGAAATATCCTGCACCCCTCATCAAGAGAGTAGACTTCATTCTCGTCAAAATAATATGTATTCTTCGACTTCTGACGGATAGGTTTATTGACCACACCATGCTCTATTAGAAACTCCCTTGTTATAGAGATCAGTTCCATGTCAGGGATGCTTTGCAGATATTCACTCATTTCTGGTAGCAGGTACTTTGCCACATCTCTCTTCAAACTCACGGTCTGAAATTTGCTGACTGCTTGCTCCCATATCCTAGTATCAATGAAAGAGGGGAGCCACAGGGCTTCCTCAGCCAGCTTGTCCCTTTCTAAATCTACAAGTACCCAACTCATTCCATGGTCAACTACCCGGAACAAATTATAGCGGTTTCTGTATGGCTTTCTGAAAATCGCTTTCCCAACAATTCCATCAGCAATCAGTTTCTTTGTAATTATCATGCTATAGGCGCAGCCTCTTCCCGTCGTTGTATCTATAACCATAAATGTCGCCTCCGGCATTCATCTTGAAGTGTCCCAAAATCGTGGAGAAACTACGGTAGATACTCTTTTTTGCTATATGCTTACTCAACTATTCCCGTGTACGGGAATAGTTGAGTATTTTTATTGCTATCATGAAGAAAATACCGCATGAGGTATTAACTAATGATAGCAGGTAAAAAGATGGATGATAAATATTCACAGATTATTGTCAATCGAATACTATCATTATGCCAGCAACGCAATTTTACAATATATCAACTTTCTGCTATGAGTGGTGTTAGGTATTCAACGCTGGATAATCTTATAAAGCGAAAAACATTCAATCCCAAAATAAAGACACTTCATAAAATTGCATCCGCTTTTAGCCTTACCTTGTCTGAATTTTTTGATGATCCAGAATTAGAAAATTTTTCTTTTGATGATAGTAATGACGAATAGTAAATTGGCTTTGGTTGCCCCTTGATTCCTCAAGGGGCAATTATATTATTGATTGTGGCTATAAGTAAAACTTCCTCAACTTACAAACGAACAACAAGATGCCCTAATCAAATTGCCCCCTGCTTGTATTCCAAAATGTAACGGTATATTTATTATATATTATAATAAAAATAGATGGTTATAGTCAACACCACCATTAGTTAGACTAACAAAAAAAGGTGGTGGCACTATGAAAGAGAAAAAGCCGATCAATCTTGAAATCGGTCAAAATGTAAAACAAATCCGGGAAAATGCTGGTCTGACACAAGAACGCCTCGCGGAGTTGATCGGCCTTGGTGTAAAGCACCTTTCGGCTATTGAGTGCGGCACTGTCGGTGTGTCGCTGACTACGCTGAAACAACTCTGTGTTTTATTGTCCGTGCCCGCTGACGCAATTTTGTTTGGCGTTGAGAGCAGTAACAGCGAGGTCAAACGGGCTGCTGCCCTCCAGTTCCTCACAGATCGCCTCTCTCGTTTGCCTGACGCTGATTTCTGGGACACAAAAGAAATTTTGGATAAGCTGCTGGAGGTCATGGCAAGAAGCCGGTAATGGTGGGCTGATGTTGTAGGCGAAAACCGGCCATGGCAAGCGGCTTACCTCTTTTGAGTTATTTTAACTCAAAAGAGGTAAGCATTTCAAGTGCAATCGGGTATCCTCAATGTAGAACTGAGGTGATACCCGTGAACATTGGCGAGGCAGTCAGGGCAAGAATCATAGAATTGTGCCGTGAGCGCGATTTATCTATTAACAAGTTGTGCCTCCTGAGTGGTGTCACACAGTCCACAGTGAATAATATTGTCAGCGGGCGCAATAACAGCGCCACAATTGCGACTATAAAAAAGTTATGTGATGGTCTTGGAATTTCAATAGAAGAATTTTTTAGCTCGGAGTTGTTTCGAGGGCTGGATCAAGAATTGAAATAGTTTTTTGTAGGCAGGAAACATTGACAGGCACTAAAAATGGAATAGCCCGCCGCATGCCGGCGGCGTTACGCAGCAGGAAATCGTTCAGATTTCCTGCTTTTCTTCTGTCTAAAATCGGGGGACAGGAAGCGTTGTGAAGGGGATGGCCATGCGTACCAAAATAAACCTGGGTAAATAAAGTATTAAACTCTGCGTCCTTATTGCCAAAAATGAAGTAAATTAGCAATACCAAGATAAACGATGGTTTATTCTAATACTGAGAATGAGGTTGATAGGCGGCCTACAGCAATAGATTTGGATTTTTTCGCCGTTATCGTCATTTTTCTACACAGCAATCGACAGGTTTTACTTGAAACACTGCGCGGCATTTGCTACAATACCAGTGAAATGAATTTTTTTGCCGTTTTCGGCGAGAATATAAATTGGAGGTTCGCCATGCAAATCGAGCGCAGTGTATATTTGAATAAACTCATTGTCCGCAAGCACAACGGCTTTGTAAAGGTTATTACGGGCATTCGCCGCTGTGGGAAATCCTATCTTTTGAATACACTGTTCTACCAGCATTTAATTGACAGCGGTGTGGAGGACAGTCATATCATTCGCTTTGCATTTGACTCCGCCCAGAACCTTATGCTGATTGGAGAGGATCTCGCGGAGATCGACAAAAGCAACAGGAAAGTTGACCCGGCAAAGTTTATGGCCTTTATCAACGAAAAAATGCTTGATGGCGGGATGTACTATCTTCTTCTGGATGAAGTACAAAATCTGGGGAGCTTTGAATCCGTTTTGAACGGATACCTGCGCCAGGACAATGTGGATGTTTATGTAACGGGGAGCAATTCCAAATTTCTCTCCAGCGACATCATTACCGAGTTTGCAGGCCGTGGGGATGAAGTTCATGTTTTGCCGCTGTCCTTCTCTGAATTCTTCAGTGTGTATGATGGGGCGAAAGAAGAGGCTTTTGATGACTACATGGTATATGGCGGCCTTCCCTCTGTTGCGCTCATGCAGACTGAGGAACAGAAGACCTCCTATCTGACCACCCAAATCACGAATGTTTATCTGCGGGATATTGTGAAGCGATATAACTTGCAGTCGGATGAAGACATCGGAGAATTGCTGGACATCATCGCTTCAGGAATCTCAACCCTTGTTAACCCTAAAAAACTAGCGGACTCCTTCAAAAGCATAAAAGGATCCACAATCAGCGAAGTGACTGTCGCAAAGTATATTGGCCACATGATGGAGTCTTTTCTAATCAGCAAGGCGAAACGCTATGATGTGAAGGGCAAGCGCTATATTGGCACACCTTTCAAAGTGTATTTTGAGGATATCGGCCTCCGAAATGCGCGATTAGACTTCCGGCAGATTGAGCCATCACACATTATGGAAAACATCATCTACAACGAGCTTCGGTATCGTGGCTACAATGTCGATGTTGGCGTGGTTGAGATTAGGGAAAAGAACGCTGAAGGCAAAGAGCAGCGCAAGCAGCTGGAGATTGACTTCATCGCCAACCAGGGCAGCAGACGCTATTATATCCAGTCTGCTTATGAAATCCCAAGCGCAGATAAATGGGAGCAGGAAACAAAGTCTTTTGACAGGGCCAATGATTCCTTTAAGAAGATCATCGTTGTTGAGCGCACAATGAAGCCTCGCCGGGATGAAAAGGGCTATGTCACGATGGGAATAAAAGAATTCCTGCTGAACGACAACAGCTTGGAGCTATAAGAAGATCGCAACGGAGGACTACACCATGATTTATGGCTATTGCCGTATATCCAGACCGAAACAGAGTATTGACAGGCAGATACGAAATATCAAAGCTGTCCACCCGGATGCTGTGATTGTCCGGGAGGTCTTCACACGCACCCGGATAGACCGCAAAGAATGGCTGCGCTTGGCATCGAAGGTTAAGGCCGGTGATATTATTGTCTTCGACAGCGTTTCGCGCATGAGTGGTAATGCTGAGGAAGGATTTGCTGCCTATGAAGAGCTTTATAATCGTGGCGTCAATTTGGAATTTTTGAAGGAACCTCACATCAACACAGATACTTATAAACGGGCCCTGGAGAATAATGTGGCGCTAACCGGTAGCAGTGTTGACCTGATTCTGGAAGGCGTGAACAAGTATTTGATGGAACTGGCCAAAGAGCAGATCCGTCTGGCCTTTGAGCAGTCGGAAAAAGAAGTGGAAGATCTGCATCAAAGGACTCGTGAGGGCATTGAGACTGCCCGTCTCAATGGAAAACAGATCGGCCGGCAAAAGAGTGTGAAGGTCACTACCCAAAAGAGTGTAGTTGCGAAAAAGACCATCTTGAAGTACTCCAAGGATTTCGGCGGAACAATGCCAGATGTAGATGTCATAAAGCTGACAGGCATAGCAAGGAACACCTTTTACAAATACAAACGCGAGCTGAAGGAGGATGGGGCACTTCCTGTGTGATGATCTCTTACGCATCGTAAGTCTGATTATCAATCGTGGCGTAATACCCCTTGCTTTCGTGTAGGCTGCGGTCTGCGAACAAAGTCCCCCCCGGCCGTGGGGAGAGTGTCAGGGAGAGCGTGCGGGCTCATCAGGAGGTTGGAATATGGAAAATATCGTGTTTGAAAGAAATTACGAAAGGGTCGATAAAGAGGATGCGCATGCTGCCGCTATATTCGACCGTGTGTATGCTCCAGGCGGTTTCATGGATGAAATCACAAAGAAATTCGATGCGATTCCGAAAGTCGTCGTACCGAAAGATAAAGAAACCTATGAGTATCTACTTGATTTATGTGATAAGTTTGCACAGCGTCATCATGGCCGTATCCATGGCGTCGTGGACTATGAGCACTGGGACTCACACATTGATCTGTACCTTCGACTGCTCGAATTTGATGATAAAGAGGATATGGCAGTATTGAAGGACATTGGCGAAAGAGCACACTACTGCTGTATTTCAACCGAGCAGGATGGCTGCTTCCATGTGCATATTATGGTCAATTACTTTGAAGAATTGATGTCCGAAGAATACGCAGAATATCTGAAATATGAAACGCTTCATGAGGACGAAGAGCTGGCGGCAATGGTCGGTGGGCTCACCCTGTCCCCAGAGGACGAGGCGGTTGCCCAACTGATTAAAGAACTCCTTGACCGAATTGAGGATGAGGCCCACATGGATCAGGCATTGGTTCTTCGTGCGGTGATGGGTCACATGGCGAAAGAGGAGAATGCCGAAATAAGCTTTGAACGGGTTGCGGCGTTTTTGACCCTCCTGCTTGAAAAGTTGAAGGACGAAATGGACGATGAAGATTGAATAGAACCTTGCATGAACAGTTTTTGGCAATTGGGACAATTTGGCGGTTGGAATCTTTTGGAGTTTTGACGCGAAGTCTTTCTATTTGTACACCCACTCTTAAATAGGTTCATATTGCAGACGGGAGATAGTGCAATGGCAATTGAGAACGGCGAGTGGATCATGCGTGGACTGGACTGGGACGACCCCAGCCGCATCCAAAGCTGGGAAGAACTGATCGACTGGATCAACGAGATCGGGTTCCTCCCTCTGTTCAAAAACGAGATCCATGGCTTTTCTGCGGAGGAGAATACCTCCAATCTCTACTGGTGGACTGGGGATGAAGCGCAGGACCCGTGGGAGTGGCGGGAACTGATCGCCCGCAGCGGCCAGGTGGCCTACGGCAAATTCTTCGGCAAAAAGGCGGGCTTCATCTCCAAAGAGTGGTTCCCGCACTTCGCCAACTACCGGCGGGACGGTTACGATTTTGACAGCCGCTGGGACGAAGAGCTTGCCAGTATGCGCTGCAAGCGGGTAATGGATCAATTTGAGCATAGGGACGAGCTGTTCTCCTTTGAGCTGAAGCGGCTGGCCGGCTTTGGCAAGGAGGGCGAAAAGAACTTTGAGGGGACAGTTACCGACCTCCAAATGCAGGGCTATCTGTTGATCCGTGACTTCCGCAGGCGCATCAACAAGAAGGGCCTGGAGTACGGCTGGCCCATTTCCGTCTACTCCACGCCGGAGGCCCTGTGGGGCTATGACCACATCTCCTCAGCCTACCGGACTGATCCGGCTGCGTCCAGAGAGCTGATCTACCAGCAGGTGCGGAGAAACTTCCCGGAGGCGGAAGATCTGGAACTGGACATCGTTCTGGGCTGAGCGCCCATAATCCCGCACGGTGTAAGGCATACTAAGGAGAAGGAGGCGTATGAGATATGGGAAACCGCACCTATGTTTGCTGTGACCTCAAGAGCTTCTACGCCTCGGTGGAGTGCGTGGAGCGGGGCTTGGACCCCATGACCACCAATCTGGTGGTGGCGGATAAAAGCCGCACGGAGAAGACAATATGCCTTGCTGTATCACCTTCCCTGAAAGCCTACGGCATCTCAGGCCGGGCGCGGCTGTTCGAGGTTGTTCAGCGGGTGCGGGAGGTCAACGCTCAGCGGCGGCGCTGTGCCCCCGGCGGGCAGTTCGCCGGCTCCTCCTGGAATGACCCGGAGCTGAAGAAACATCCAGAGCTGGAACTGGATTATATCGTGGCCCCTCCTCGGATGGCCCATTATATCGAGTGGAGCACCCGCATCTATCAGGTATATCTGAAGTATGTGGCCCCGGAGGACATCTTCTCATACAGCATTGACGAGGTGTTCATGGATGTCACCGACTATCTGGATACCTACAAGCTGACGGCCCGCGAGCTGGCGCGGAAGATGATCTTGGATGTGCTGGAAACCACCGGCATCACCGCCACGGCGGGCATGGGGACGAATCTGTACCTCGCCAAAGTCGCCATGGATATCGTATCCAAGCATATCCAACCGGACAGGGACGGCGTGCGGATCGCCAAGCTGGACGAGATGACTTACCGCTGCCTGCTCTGGGAGCATCGCCCCCTGACGGACTTCTGGCGTGTTGGGCCAGGCTATGCGAAAAAACTGGAGGCCAACGGCCTCTATACTATGGGCGACATCGCCCGCTGTTCCGTTGGCAAGGAAACAGACTACTATAACGAGGAACTGCTGTACAAGCTGTTCGGTGTCAATGCGGAGATCTTGATCGATCACGCCTGGGGCTGGGAACCGTGTACCATCGCGGATGTCAAAGCCTACAAGCCGGAAAACAAGAGCATCGTATCCGGGCAGGTGCTCCAATGCCCATATGAGTTTGAGAAAGCGAGACTGGTGGTGCGGGAGATGGCGGACGCTTTGTCGCTTGATTTGGTGGATAAAGCACTGGTGACCAACCAAATCGTGCTGACGGTGGGGTATGACCGGGAGAATCTGGACGACCCTCAGCGGCGAAAGGACTATGCGGGTGCGATCACCACAGACCGCTATGGGCGGAAGATCCCCAAGCACGCCAACGGCACCATCAATCTGGACATGTACAGTTCCTCCACAAGCGAGATCATCCGGGCGGCGATGGAGCTATTTGACCGCATCGTGGATCAAAAGCTACTGGTGCGGCGGCTGAGCATTTCCGCCAACCGTCTGATCTGCGAGGCGGATGCGCCTAGGGAGTCTGCGGCGGAGCAGCTGGACTTGTTCACGGATTATGCCGCTCAGGACGAGCAACGCAAAAAGGCGGATGCCGCCCAGGCCCGAGAGCGAAAAATGCAAGAGGCTATACTGGGCATCAAGAAGAAATACGGCAAAAACGCCATCCTCAAAGGCATGAATCTGGAGGAGGGCGCGACGGCTCAGGAGCGGAATAAACAGATTGGCGGACACCATGAGTAATCGGCACAGGATATCAATGTGATAACCTTGACCACGCGATATTTTCTGTGTTGCTCCCACAAAGAACCGTGAGAGTTGACAAACAGGAGATAGTTTAGTCTGCTGTTTTCTGTGAAATATGGGGGCCGCACAAAGTACAAGGTAGTTTACAGGCAGAAGTGATCACCTGCGCCGCAAGGGAGGATCGTTTTGAAGAATACAGAAAAATATAACGACATCATCCATCTGCCCCATCCGGTTTCTGCCAGGCACCCCCAGATGCCAATCAGCGACCGGGCGGCGATTTTCAGTCCCTTTGCCGCATTGGTCGGCCATGGTGCGGCCATCGTGGAGGCTGCGCGGCTGACAGACCGGAAGATTGAACTGGACGAGGACAGCAAGGCCGTGCTGGACGAGAAGCAGCGGTATCTGGAGGATATTATCAGCCAGCAGCCGGAGATCACGGTTACTTGGTTCAAACCGGATGAGAAAAAGGATGGCGGGAGCTATGTTACAACTACAGGCATCTTGAAACGGACAGAAAGTATTGAGCGAGTCATGATTCTGACAGATGGCAAAAAAATTCCGCTGGATGATATTATCGGCATTGAGGGAGATTGTTTTCCATCTGTGGTGGATGATGATTTCTGAACAGTTCGACAAACTGTTGTAAATGGATGATTATAGGATTCTTGACTTAGAAATCATGAATTTGTTGATTTAATAAATCGATTCACAGAACGAAAGCCTCAGATCCACGATACTATGGATCTGAGGCTTCTTCATTCTACTTGGCTATATTTCTTGAGAGATGTTTTGATACACAGCTAAATTAACAAATTGTGATGTCAATGGACTCTATCTCTCCCAAGCTCTTAACTTCTTCTGCAAATAACTTATACGGCTTAATTGCCTCTTTTGAGAATTTGGGAATATAAGGCTCTAAGATGGACATCACCTGCTCTTGTGAACAAGCAGTAGGATCGAGCGTGTCAATTTCACGGGAAATATATGTTTGACGCTCCTTCATCATGGAGATATAGTTTTCTTCATTCATATAACCGCATAGATAGTCGAAAGTCGGAAAAATGAATGAACCCCAGCTTTCCCAAATGTCAATGAAATAGAATACGGCAGCCAAACCACGAGGGGAAGTAATTTCATCACTCTGGTAACAGTAATAGAGCCTGTTCCTTATGATTCTTAACCCTTCCAAACCTTCAGCCCAGCAATCCTCTGCATGGAAGGAATATTTCTTTCCTCCAACAGTCTGCACTGTAATGCCGACCGGAGACTCATAGCCCTCTACATGAAACTCATCATCATAAGTAATGTTGATTTTCATTCTGACCCCTCCAAAAGTATAAGACGAGTCTTTGAACTGTGCGTACTAGCTTGTCCTATGTGACAGCAAGAAATGCTAAGCGTCATCTTCCAATACCTGAACCGCACACTTCATGGCGCTGGAATATCCAAAGTAACGAATAGGCACCTGATTTGTCCGAACCACATTGATAATCTTATAGAAGGAACGATGGGAGAGCGCATTGGCCTGAATCCAGACCACATCGGCTGCTTTGATCATGTCGGCGTTTGGCCGTTGTTCCCGATTGACGAAGGTGACATTGGGCAGCATTGGACGAATCGCCTTGAGCCAGGTATCGTGGCCCCCAAAAACAACAACCCGTTTTCGAGTAACATATGGGAACTGGTCTGCCACGCTTTCTTCTGTCTCTGGCAATTCAATCTCATTTGCATTGGCCTGCCTAAAGGCTAACTCGCGCAGTTCGGCCAGCTCCGTCCTCTCTGCTGCGGCTTGTGCCTCCACATTTGCAGCATCCTCTTTCACCGTCTCGATTTCTTTCTGAGCGCGATAAAGAGCCTCTCTAAAATCCGCATTTGCCTCCTTGAGCTGTTTCAATTTGGCCTTCAGATCTTCAACATCATCCTCTTTATCGTCGAGATTGGGCCTAGAGAGATCTAAGCCCTCCAGATATGAGAACGATGAAGATTGTAATCCATGCCGCCAGTCTCTGCTCTGATTCTGCAAATCCAAGGCCAGCTGGAGATACAGTTCCAACCCCTTTGCGACACCTTCTTCAACGCCTGCGGCAGCAAATTCCTCTGCCATATCTGCGCTATCCGATACAACTCTCGGCATCACCAAACCGGTGAGTCCAAAGATAAGCTGTGGAATGTTCATTTTCCAGTTGGGTGAAGGTGCGTCCAGGGGCGCATACAGTGGCTTGCTCAGATAATTGAGCCGGTACAAATCAGCTTTCTTTTCATTCCAGTCAAGTGGGATTAAATTTCCCCGCTCAGAATAATCCGCATCGACGCGCTCGTGCAGGTGCTCCAGGTCGGCATCTTCATCGTCACACTCGTTCTCCAGTTCCTCCTGCTGCTCAATGGCATAGGCATTCCATGGCAATTTGCGAGCTGCCGCCATCAGAACGGCCAATGCGGCATTGTATGTCCAGGGAATATCACTCCCCGCCTCTATTAGACACAGATATCCAAAGCAGGTTTCATAGGGGTCATTGACTTCGAACCGCATGAACTTTTCAGCGGTGGTTTCGCCCAGGTTATCAATAGCCTCCTCACACTTAATCATTTGTGTGACATGGGCAAATAGCACAATAGCAAGCCTTTTCTTATTTATTTCCGCAACTCGATCCTCTAATTCCAAGCCTTTTGTCGCTTTCATTTGCAGAAAATCCATATCGTTTATGGCAAGCTTGTCCGTCTTGTTAAGACTGAAACTGCTGCCAATATTGGAAAATTCATTTGTGGAAGGAGCTGCTTGCGGTATCAGAATACACTTTGGGGGGCTTTGCTTTGGCTTAACCTTCCTCGCATCAACAATTTTATCATTTAGATTCATGCACTCAGCCATGAGTGATTCTATCTTCTGCTCATTGGCGACTTGCTCGTTGTATAGTGGAGCATCGCACTCAAAGAAAATCTTGAGAAACTCCCAGAACTTCTCCTCAAACCGTTTTATGGCACGCTCCTTAACTGCTGGATGGATCATGTCCATAACGGCGTTGAAACGCGCTCTTGGTGATAATTCTTCCTGGCTCTGCTCAGGTGCTTGATGGACTACTGGTTCTATTCTCTGCGCTGAAACATCATTGATAAAGCACTGGAAGTGATTATCCCGCGGATCACGCTCCCGGATCAGTTCCACCATCCCGCGCAGAACAATCTGATCATGGCAGGGGTCATAAATGTCTGGTAAGGAGACAGACATCAGTGATTCCTGATCCTTATTGAAATAACGGGTTGCGGCTCCTAGTTTACCGCTATGCTTCAGTTCGTCCAGCATAAAGATTGCCGATGCCAGAGTGATATAATACAGGTGATCGGCACCGTCGATGGAATGGCACATGGCACTGCACTCATGGCCCCAGGCGTCCAGAATACCATTATCGCCATCATACAAGGTGCCAAACCGATTCTTGACCTCTGGTAGTAGGTTATAAACTGATTTCTTGCGGCGCTTTAGAATAGGGCCAGTCAAGTCATATATTTTCAAAGCATTAGGATTGGAATTATTTTTGCGAGCATATCGGATAGCGGCGTCAAAAACTTCATGGACAAACCTCTTGTCTTTATCACCCATTATGTTGCGGCTTTTCTTTGCCATATCATATCGTCCTTTCAAAAAGCAGGCCACAATAAAACCGCCATGGTTATGCGATTTTATTGTGGCCCAAGCAATAGTCAACTGTCTTGGTTCGTATTTTCCCTGAAAAACTCCTGGTAGTGGTCAGAGTATGGATTGAAGTACCAGTCTGGAAGCATGGCGCAAATCGCAAGTCCCTTATACCACAGTAAATTACCTGCGGTAATTCGGTTTAGCGAAAAGGCGTGATAGCATCGTTCGATGGGATCCTCATCACAATCCAGAATCTCCAGCGCATATGAACCTCTACCGTACCGCTTGATTCTTGCGTGATCTCGGGTCTGTGAATGGCGGCACAGGGCGTCTTCAATAGCCTCACTTTTCTTTTGGTAGAGACCATAAATTCCATTATCATTGGTAATAATCCACTTACCGATTTGCACCTGCTCCAGTTCTTCCAGATCTTCATCTTCAAGCAGCGTCATCGCACGAGCAATTTCCTGTTCAGTCATAGATGCCATACAAGTCTCACCTCATGCCGTCATGTCAAATAATTCTTTCTATTTGTAAGAATACCACATATTCAAATCTCTGTCCATTCTGTTAAAGCTGAACGCGGACACGAAGGCCAATCAGGTTTTTAGTTGGAACATCAACGAGATACCAGCCTTCGCCCTTCTCAATCCGGGTAGTTCTCCAATGCTTATCGGCGTACACTTCAAGACATTGCCCGCAGTGTAACCCTCCATAGTAGTCATTTAAGTTAAAGCGAATGTCCATGCGCTGCATTTTGGCATCATAGATCAGTGCTCCCTGCCTGAACAAAGGTTTAGCCGAGGGAAGAGGGGTAGGGGCGGTACAAATTTCTTGATCTGCCTTCTCCGCCGCTCTCCTCTTGCCTTCCGAATATCCGTAAACGATATAACGGGCGCGGCGGGGATGCCGCAGTTTTCTGAAGGCGTAGTCAATTATCTGCTTGACGCGGGTAGGCGGGAGCCCATATCGCTCTCCAATTTCCCGATAGGTCAAGCCGTCACGATAATGTAAACGAACCATTTCGCTCTCAATGTCATCGCACAGCGAAAGAGCGTACTCCAGACCTTCCTTATAGTCCGTAGGCAGATTCCGAGGATTGTCTCCTTCACACAGGATTTGACCGATTAAATTGAGAGGATAAGATTCAATATTAAGCTGTTTCATGGGTGTTAGTTCCTTTCAGTTGATAGTCTGAGCGGTACTTTTGATTAAACTCCGCATAGCCCGCCCACTTTGGATCATCAAATATACGGCAGGACATCAAGATGACGGCCTCCTTATGGCGCTCTTTATCGGTGCGAAGCCAGGGAGCATTATCCGTTACCCACTCTGTCATGCTATGCAGCAGTTCAAGTTCACCGCTGCGCTCAATAAGGCGCATCATTGCCTCACACCAAGCGAATTCTTCAATGTCACCGAGTTTCGTGGAAATGCCATTTCGGTATGCGTACTTTTTGTCCCTGCCGGAACCGGACAGCAAAATAGCGCGTCCCGTATAGTACTCAAACCTCAGATCTGCATAAGAGGCATCCTGAGGAATGTCGGCCAAACCGTTAATTTGTGCTCTTGCCATAATTACCTCCCTCGAAATGCAGACATCAGATCGCCAAGTTCTTCCGCATCGGGCAGGACAGCGGCTTGGGGAGCCTGGGCTGTTACACCCAAGCTCCCATCGGCCTGCATCTCCTCAATAACCTCGCGGATGATCTTACGCAAATTGTTTCGGTTGAGCTCGTTTTGAGCATCCGGGCAGCTGACATAGTGAAGGATGGCATTGACCACCAAATCAGTCTTGGAGCGGGAATGCTCCTGAAGGATTTCTAACGCCTTGCGGTGCCGGAAGTCGCAGTCCTTAAATTGGAGGACAATTCTGGGCTTATCTGCCATGGGTAGACACCTCACTCCGGTACAGAATGTCATAGCCGACAGCATTGGCGTGGATATCCTCAATGAATACAGGGAAGGCCACCTTGTTTCCACGCTCAATCATGTTCCGTAACAACAGAGAACCGCCACCAGCAAAAACGCATTTGGCAGTTCCTACATCAATGCCACGCTCGCGAATGAAGTTATAGAATTCACTCAGAAACTGATTGGCCATATTGCGGATCGTCATTTGCACTTCCCCAGGCAGGATGGTGGGTTCTCCCTTAATCACCTCGTCAACATCGCAGTCCTCCAGAAGTCTGGCATACTGGGAATTACACTGGCTGACAATACTGTTATAAAGAGTGATTGTGCCCTTCTCAAAAGACTCCATGACTTCCAGATCGGGCCGGCCACTGCGCAGCTTCAGAACATCGACGGTAAAACCACCGATGTCAATGATGTAGGACACCGGGTAGTTTTTCAGACTGGAGAACTGTGTAACGGCAGCGGCCAGAGCTTGGATGTAGCAGACCACACGATTGATCCGAATAGAATAGAGTCGGTCATTATATTCGAAGTCCACAACCTGCCGGTTACGCAAGAAATATTTCTCAAACCGTTCGTGGAGCTGACCATAGTGTGCAGGAGGTAGCCCTACCAGGAGTGTAATATCTATGGGGTCATCCACCTCCATAATTCCTGCTCCTTCCAACTCGCCGGCGATGGCAAATAGAGTAAGAGCATAGAAACGGTCATCCTCCGTTTTATCCCGCATATAGGAGATGCGTTTCTCCGTGAGCGAGTAGTATTTGCCGCCCCAGAAGATGGTATCGGCCTGCATCCCCAGCCGGCTGTCAGTCTCAATGATGCCAGAGGTAAACAACCGATTCGGTGTCTTCACGCTCTTATTGCCATGATCAACAGAAATAATCATAGGAACATTCCTCCTCAAGTTAAATACTACTTATCATTACGCAGTGCGTTACGCTGGAACAACAGTAGAAAGGGTGCCCCAGAGTAAAGCTATACCCTGGGGCACAGATTTACTCTGCCAGCAGATCCCGCAGATGAAGGAGCGCTTTCTGCACGGAGCGATACACTGGCGCATACTTTTTATTCTCTGCTCTGGAGATATCAGCACATGACATACCATCCAACAGCATACGAACTCTGCGCTGCTGAATGGGAGCCAACTGGGCAACGGCCTCATAGATGCGGCGAACCTGCTCATCCTCAATCACCCGCTTGGAAACAGGATCTTCAGATGTGAAGTAACTCTCCTCAACATCTTGGAAAGTGCGGCTCGTGCGATGGTACACTTCCCTGCGGTAAATGCGCTGGGTTTCATTGGCCATTGCCTTCCACTCGTTATAGAGCTCGTCGGAAACGGGCACGGACTGATAATTGCCATAATAATCTTTGATTTTGATAACTTTCACTGTAATTCCTCCAAGTCGTTCAAGTTGTTCAGCGTTGCGGAACGACTTGGAAGGGGGCGCTCTGGCCCAGTACAACCCTCTGGCCATGGCTATGCTCCAAATGCGGGCAGCAAAAAAGCCGGGTATCTGGCGAACCAGATACTCGGCTTAGCAGCTCCCGATATTGGCTGAGAGAGTATAAAATTAGGCTCCTTGGATCACACCAAGGAGCCTATATGCCCTCCAGCATAACCAATTATACTGAGGTAAACTCTACACTACAATTTCACTTAACTCCCGATTTGGTATCAATTTCCTTTCTCTTTATCTCTCAATTTGCCTCTCATGCAGATTCTCATGGGGCTCAGGCGCATGGTTGCCCCTGGGGCTGGTTTTTGAGTTGTTCTCGAATCATGAGGTCAGGAATCACTACACACCAGAGATTGCAGGCAAATACCCGGATGGCTTTTTTGATATTCCGATAGTATGTGGCGGAGGAAATACCCAGAGTAAGGAAGGCGTCTTCATTGGATTTGCAATAGACATCAAAGTATCGCGTCCGCAGCAAATCATAATAATTCCCGGATGTGGGATCATTTTTGACCAACAGCAGAGTTTCCTCCAGCAGGGAGAGCAGCTGCATGGAATGCCCCATGCTGGTCAACCGTCCAGCAATTCTTTTGCGGTCGGTGTCATTGTCATAGTCAATTGCCAGATTGATGAAGTCCGTAATAGACTGGCTGCGCAGTTCATAGCACTCCTCCTCGAACTCGTCGAGGCTGCGGGCGGCCTGACGCATGACCGGAGCATATAATCGGAGAAGAGCCTGTGTTTTCATCAGTTCTTCATCGGTTACTTGGGCCAATAAGTCAAATTTTTTAAGATAGTCATCGAATTTTGCCATTGTGGCACCTCCTTTAGTACAACGGTAACTTCAATACAGTACTTGCCGTGCTGCTCTTCGAGATGTATTTGATTTTATACCCAGAGCGAGGACATAACCCATTGCATTACTCAAAGAAGTTAAACGAGCCCATGACTTTTGCTTGAGCCAGACTTTTATCGTGTAAAATGCGTTTTTCGCCATCTGCCGTATAGCTGGGATCAGTGCTGAATACGAAAACGGCTGATCCGCCATTTTCCTCGGCAATCACGAGGTCGCCATCGCTGATGGGCTCGCTGGGGCCACACAGGAGCACACTGTTATCAGCGATACCATACTCATGGTAGCGATGGCCAAATGCGGGAACAGCGTACCAATCATCTTTGATATAACCCTCGTATCCATACACCATTAGTGCGTGGCGCTTATCATCGTAGCCGATACACAAAGACTTAATTTTCTGACTGCTCATCATAATCCTCCAATTGCAAAAAATTACTGATACATAATAGACAGTATTTTATACTCGTCCATGTAGGGTGGAACAATTGTCAGCTGCGGACACTTCTACTTCACCACCCAAATCACATTCCCGGTCTTCACACCACGCTTTTTCGCCAGTTGGTTTTGGGAAATACAATGGCCGTGGCGCTCAGTTGTATTGCCATAGACCGCAACATGCTTGCCTTTAAGTTCTGGGTGGAGCATGTTCAATACTGGCAAAGTAGTCGTTGAGGTTGCTGTGTAGTATGATTCTGGCACGCATAGCGCACCTTCCTTTCCAGCAAAATAAGTAACTTCCCAAAACTACTCAAAACTACCTATTGACAGGCGAATTATTTCACGCTATAATGGCCTTACTTCCTAAAACTACCCTTAACTTCCCAAAACTACCCGCAGTTGTATTCTTAAAATAGCAGGTCACTTCCCATTTGTCAAGAGAAGTTTTCGGACAGATGGAAAAATCTGCGGAAAGAGGTTCGTATGAAGACTCTCGGTGAGAAAGTAAAAGACCGTCGTGTAGATCTTGGCCTTACCCAGCAAGAGCTGGCAAATCAAACAGGCATTGCGCTTAAGACGCTGACCAACATCGAAGTGAGAGGTGCGATTCCTCGCAGCACGACACTTCGTAAGCTCTGTACCGTCCTGGGCGTTTCTGAGATGTATCTGACCAATGATGAGATTACTGATCCAAACTACGGTCTGGAGGAAGCGCCGTATGTAGATACGATCCGCGAGCAGTATGGTAAGACGGCCGCAGATGATATGGCTGAAGTACTGGAGAAGAGCCGCTTGTTTTTTGCTGGCGGCGAAGTACCTCAAGAGGACAAAGATGCGTTCTTCGCTGCCATTGCGTCTGCTTACGCCATGTGTAAGGAGGATGCCAAAGCAACCTTTACCCCGAAGAAATATCGGCGTTGAGGAAAAAACCTCATACTGTACTGATTATTGGACAGATTTTTTGTTAGTATATAATCGTACCAGAAGCCATATTGAGCGAGGTGAGAACTGTGCTTGCTGAGACAATTAGACGCGAGGCTCGGCGGTTGAAAGCGAAATTCCATACCGCAGATCCATATGAAATCTGTACGGAGATGCGAATCCGCATTGAATTGAAACCTATGGGGAAAAACCCCGGCTCATGCAAGGGGTTTTTCCTGACCAGATTCCGAAAGAAGGTCATTACCTTAAACAGTGATCTCCCAGAAGAAATTAGAAGAATTATCCTAATACACGAATTGGGACATGCTATTCTGCATAGCAGCCCCCAGCTCTGTGCATTCCATGAGTTCTCTTTCATGTGTGACACTGACCGGCTGGAATACGAAGCAAATGTATTTGCAGCTGAGTTTATTTTGGATGATCGCGATGTCCTGGATGTCGTAGGCGCAGACAATGACTACTTCCATTGTGCGCAGATGTTGAGTGTGCCTCCGGAACTACTGGACTTTAAACTCCGGTTGATGGAACGCCGGGGATTTGAATTGAATGCTCCGCACATCGCTAACAGTGATTTCCTGAAGCGGGATCTATCGCGCCCTTTGAATTGACATGGGAGAATTGCCAGGAAACGCCTATAAGGCGTATGTAGAAGTCACTGTCAGATTTAAGGCTGACGGGACTATGCTCCCCACCGCAATTGTGTGGGAAGATGGAGTTCGCTATGAGGTGGATCGTGTTATTGACATTAGACCCGGCTATTCCTCAAAGGCGGGCGGTCAAGGAGATCGCTATGTGCTTCAGGTCAATGGTCATCAAACCTGTCTCTACTTTGAGCGATCTACAAAAATCACTGGAAATGTGTTGGCCGCTGGTTTGCGGTGCGGAAAGTCCCTAAACTGCCGGAAAGCGATGAGTTTACGGAGATACCATGAAGTAGATAAATGCTATACACATACCAGCGATGATGCGGGGGAAATACTGCTTAGATGAGGCTACACCGAGAAAATATTTTAAGATTGGACTGCAATTAAGATGAAGAAATCAGAAGTATTTCGGTGCTGGATAGACACTAATGATAGAATCATCTCGTTTCATCCTATGATAGATACAGAACATGAGGAATTCCAAAGTCAGGAGGAGCTCATGCACTATATCTTGGATGTGATCGACAAACAGCATTACCGAGTGCAGTAGTTCTTGGGATGAATATAAGCGGATGCGGCGTGGACAAATCCATATCGCATCCGCTTATTTTATAATGGGGAGTGTTTGCAGAAACAGAAGTAGATTTTGGTATCCTATGGCCTGCCTTTCAATCATGATAAGATACCTGTGTAGTTATTAGATTGTTGCTTCACACGGGAGCTTTACTAAGGAGTGAGCCTGAGCAAAGAGTTTTCAGGCGAATATCGGCAGCCCTATTTTTGCGGCTGCCACATTGATGCGCTTTGATTTGTTATCACAAGTCAAGGTGCTTTTTTTGTTCGATCACGCCTCAAGGCGGATTGAAAATAAATGTTTTTTGAAAGGTAGGTAAACAAAAATGACGGAAAGCAAAGTGTACAAAGACGGATTCAGCTGTAACTTCAAAGACCCAGATGAATTTCTCCAGTTCCTGAAGGAGCGGAAAGAGAGTAGCAGTTGGATCAAAGCCCCCTCCAGAAGTCTCCGTTTCCAGCCCATCGAGAAGGGATCGTCCCTTGGCAACCTGTATATGCAGATTTATGAGCATGACGGTCGCGGTGAAATTTTGGCTGACACAATGGAGAACACCAGCCTCCTTGTCAAGGTCAATGACAAAGACTACCCCGTTCGTTCCTGTGCCTTGAAGACGATCCTTGAGCGAGCCCGGATTTCCGGCCATGCACTCAACAAGGTCTCAACGGAGGTATTCACACAGATCCTCAACTGCTGCATGGATGTGGCAAGCGGGGACAGCCTGGTGAAGATTGCAGACGAAAAGGTATCTGCTGTGCATGGAGGTGATCCCAAGGACTATGGAGTGATGGAAATGCTGCCACTGTTCCAGTCGGTAAAGCACTTCCTTGACACTCAGTATCCCGGCAACCACTTTATTACGGCAACCTTTGACCACTCATTTGCTATGGCGTTCTGGAGTCTGGACGGACAGTCCAATGAACTGTTGAACACCTATAAGCGGGAGCTGATGGCTAAGGGCCTGACCAACATTGAGGCCATGCGGCCCGGCCTTCGGGTCATGACCAGTGATGTGGGCATGAGTGGAGCTAACCTGTACCCCATCTTTCTTATGGGCAGCGCCAATCGGATCATTCCACTGGGCTATCCGATTAAGACGGAACACAAGAGCGGAAAGGGCATTGAGTACTTTGAGGAGCAGATGCAACTACTCTATGCCCGTTTCAACGAGGCCATTGAAAAGCAAACGAAGCTGATGGGCATTGAGATTCGTTATCCACAGACTACAATGCTCGGCGTCTTGAAACGCATCGGTGTTCCCAAGAAAGCCAGTTTCGAGGCAGTGGATCAGTTTATAGCTCAGAGTGGAAATCAACCTTGTACGGCCTATGAGGTCTACCTGGGTATGAGCGAAGTCATCTTTATGGCCCAGTGTGAAGGGGTTTCCGCCTCTCGCATCGCCCAACTGGAGGAGCATATTTCTCGTGCGCTCAGTGTGAATTGGCACGAATTTGACTTCCCTGGCGAGTTCAAGTGGTGATTGATATGTCAAAAACATATACGATCCCGCTATGCTGGAAGATGTATGGGTTTATGCATGTGACTGCTGATTCCTTGCAGGAGGCTATTGATTACGCACTGGGCGATGAGACACCTCTGCCGGAAGGAAATTATGAGGATGGTTCCCTATGCGTAGATCAGGAGTCCCTCGAAACCTTCGAGGATACGAATGAATTGAAATGAGGAGAAAAACTATGGCGAATTATGATTGTTGTGTTCGGACGAATTATTTCCATGTAAAAAATCCTGATGCATTCCGTAACTTCATGAGCCATGTCTACGGCTCAGAAGATGATATCGAACTTTGGGAGGAGACAGATAACGACGGAAACCTGGTCTTCGGCTTTGGAACCAGTGGCGGCATCTCTGGGCTTTGCGATGTAAATGGAGATGTGGACTATAACAGTTATCACCTGTTCATCGGCGGCCTTCAGGAGCATTTGTGTGACAGTGATGCCGTTATCATTATGGAGGTTGGCCATGAGAAACTGCGTTATGTCATTGGAAGTGCAACCGTAGTGACCACAAAGCACTGCGAGTACCTCGACATCTGCGCTTTGGCCACAGCAAAAGCTGCCGATTTCCTGGGTGATCCCCAGTGGGCAACCCGTTGTGATTACTAAGGTGCTGCGTATGGGAAAATGCTGTGACAAATCTATTCGCCACTACATAAAGGCGGAATGGGATCGTTTTGCCTATGCGTGTCCGAATTATGTCGGCCGCTGGGAGGCTACGCCTTTCAATTTGGGGCGTGTGGCGGCTGGTGAACTTCCTGAGGAGTATATTGGCCGGCGCAATATGCTGAGCTACGAAGACGGCGTTGGAACCGTCCTTCTTACGGAGGGTGTCCACTTTGTTATCGACGAGGAAGGAGAATGACAATGCCACTTTCTATTCCCGATGCCGATGGCATCGCAACCGGCGAATGTTTCGATGGCAAGTGGAAGGAGGCCAAGACCGATGGCCCTTGATTTGAATTACAAGCCAAATGTATTTGTGCGGACGGAAAATCTGGAAGAACATGAGTGGCTAGCATGGCGGAGAAAAGGAATCGGCGGCAGTGATGTCGCCGCTGCTCTCGGCCTTTCCCCATATAAAACGGCAAGAGAGCTCTACTTTGAGAAAATTGATGTGGAGCCCGTTATCCCTGGTGAGGACAAAACCATCATGTTTGAAATCGGACACCTAATGGAAGATGTGGTGGCGCAGATTTTTTCGAAGAAAACAGGGCTTTCTGTATTCCGAGATTTGACGATGTATCAGCACCCGTTTTTTCCGTTTATGCTGGCAGATGTTGACCGCTTTGTGCGGGAGCCGGATGGGAGTGTCAGCATTCTGGAGTGCAAGAGTGCCCACTACAACACCCAGTTCCTGTGGGCAAATAATGCGATACCCAGGCATTACGAACTTCAGGTCAGGCACTACATGAGCGTGATGAATATCAATAAAGCATATATTGCCTGCCTGTTCAGCAACAGCGAGGATGACTTCGTATGGCGCACCATCGAGCGGGATCTGGATGAAGAGGAGAGTAATATCCTCCAGCTCCAGCACTTTTGGTTCGAGTGTGTGTGCAACCGGAAGGAACCTCCACTGACAGAGAAACCTGACATGGTTTTGGACGCTCTCCGGCGCTATTACGGGCCTGCGGATAAGTCGCAGCCCACAGTTGTGCTTGCGCCTGAATTCCTGCCTGTGCTGGAGGAGGTTATGAAACTTAAGGAGGCCAAGTCCGCCTTGGATGCTCAGGTTCGTCTGCTGGATAAGAAAATTAAATCGGCTTACGCCCCAATCGTTAATTTGATGGGACAAGCCTGCACAGCTGAATGCGTTGGTCCCCAAAGCGCCTACCATGTTAGTTTCAACCCCAGATATCGCGAGACAATGAAAAAGGACGGCTTGTCTGTCCTTCGGGCACAGCACCCTGACATCTACGATGACTTGGTTGATACGACAGAAAGCAGGATCTTCAATGTCAGCAAAGTAGCTTTATGATTGGAGGGCTGTATGGAACAATCAATGACTTATGTTTGTTCGCCCCTCTCCGCACCATCGCGTGCGGAGAGGCTGGCAAATGCTGCGAAGGCATCTACCTATATGGTATTTGCCGAACGGGAATTTGGCGGCCGAGCCGTTGCCCCTCATGCCTATCTCCCGTATCTATTAGATGATGCGATCCCAGAGGAGCGTGCGCTTGCACTGGAGTTTGGTCTGAAACTCCTTAGCCTTTGCTCCCAATTGGTGGTGTATGGTAGCTGCATCTCTAGTGGAATGAAAAGTGAGATTGCGGCTGCCGACCGGCGGGGCATTCCTGTCCTTTACCGGCCCGCCATCCCTGGTACAGCTGAAGCGAGGAGTGATAGCTATGCGGTGCAGGTTTGAGAAATCGGTATTTGAGTCCGAATCTGGCTTCTGCATTTACGCCTACTCCACAAAGGACAAAAGCGTACCCGAAGAGGCTCGGAAAAACGCCTTTTACAATGATCGCAAAATCCATTTCACCGCAGTTGGCAATGACCTGCCGTCCAACAGCGCCATTGATGTGGAATTGGAAGGCACATGGCAACAGTCTAAGTATGGGCTCCAGCTTGCGGTAGAGCACTTTACAGAAGTTCAGCCCCAGACAGCAGCGAGCATCACGGCCTATCTCAGTTCAGGATGCATCAAGGGCATTGGGCCGGCTACTGCAAAGGCAATCGTAGCTAAGTTTGGCACGAAGACCTTGGAAATCCTCGACAATGATCCGAAGCAGCTACTCACGGTCAAAGGAATTGCAAGCAGCAAGTTGGTGAAGATCATGGAGAGTTATCAGGAAAGTCGTTATCTTCGAGATTTGACAACCTACCTGGCCCCCTATGGAGTGTCCAAAAAGAAGATTGAAAAAATCTATGAGAAGTATGGCGACACCAGCTTGTCGGTTCTCAAGAATGATCCATTCCAATTATGCAAGATTAACGGCTTTGGTTTTCTCACTGTGGACACCATCGCACGGAAGACAAATGCCGGGTTGAAGAATCCACTGCGTTATGCCGGCGCTGTCCAGTACACACTGGAAGAGGCAAGAAATTCCGGACACTTGTACCTACCTGCTGAAGAATTAGCGGAAAAGAGCCATCAACTGCTGAACAACGGTTTTGAAGTGGAGATTATTTCAAAATCCGAAGTCGAGACAGCTTTATTGAGGGCGCATAGCGATCACATGGTCTACAACGAGCGTGGCCGTGTGTATCTGCCTTTTGAGCGCAACTGTGAAGTGAAGGTGGCCAAGCGTGTCGTGAAGATGCTGCTGGACACCGATCCACCTGAAGTGCGGAATGTGGCGCAGGAGATTGCCCAGGCCGAAAGCCAGCTGAAACAGAAACTCTCTCCGTCACAGAAAGCTGCCGTGGAATTGTGCCTTACGCATACCATATCCATCATAACTGGCGGCCCTGGTGTTGGCAAGACAACCACTCTGCGGGCTCTGCTTGATATCTATCATCGGGCCAATCCTTCACATGAGATTATGCTGGCGGCACCTACTGGAAAGGCGAGCCGGCGAATGCATGAGCAGACTGGCTATCCGGCCTCAACGCTGCATTCGGCTATGGGAATCATCACGGAGGATGATCTGGAGATTGAGAATCCGGAATTCCTGTCAGCTGACTTAGTTGTGGTGGACGAATGCTCCATGGTCGATATGAAACTGGCCTATGCGCTTTTCGAGCGGTTGAAACCAGGCACGCAACTCATTCTTGTGGGAGATCCTGACCAATTGCCTTCTGTTGGCGCTGGTAATGTGCTGCGTGAACTAATTCGGAGTAATCTTGTGCCAACTGCGGTTCTTGATACCGTATTCCGGCAGGCCAGCAATAGCCGCATTGCACTAAATGCACAGGCGGTAAACCACAATGATACCAAGCTGCTGTTTGGTGATGATTTTGTCATGCTGGATGCGCAAGATGGTATGCAGGCAGCTTCTCTGGTGATGAAGGCCTTCCTTCGGGAGGTACAAGCCAGTGGTATTGAGACAGTACAAATTCTCTCGCCTTTCCGAAAGCGAGGTGCGGTTTGTGCCGACACTCTGAATAGTCAGATCCGGGAACTGGTCAATCCATGCGAACGAGGAAAAGAAGAATTAAAGAGTGTCGGTCGAGTTTTTCGTGAAGGGGATCGAATCATTCAGACTCGCAACAACGAGGAAGTGTCTAATGGTGAAGTTGGCATTATCAATCGGATTTACACCGATGGTGACGGCGAGCATCTTGTGGACATCACCTTGCTGGATGGGCGGGAGGTCACCTACAACGATGAACTGATGGAAGATGTAGACCTGTCCTATTGCATTACCGTACACAAGAGTCAGGGCGGGGAGTTCCCTACTGTGATTATCCCTCTACTGAAAGAACACTATATCATGCTTCGGAGAAATCTACTCTATACGGCAATCTCCAGAGCAAAGCGGAAAGTTATCCTTATCGGTCAGCGACAAGCTGTCTATATGGCCATCCATAAGAACGATGTGGATAAAAGGAATACTGTACTTGCGGACCGGATCGCAGCTTACTATGACCGGGCAAACAATGTACAGGCCAGTTGATTTAGTGGAGCCGGGCTGTGTAATGCGGCCCGGTCCACAATAGAAATGGAGGACTAATTCAAATGACGGAAAATACGAAACGACATATCCCTGAGATTAACGCAGTAGATGGCTTTTCACCAGCGGAATTCACTCGTGAACTTCCCAGCGATGACGGCACAACATCTCTCTATATGGATGTCAAGTTCCGGCTCCTGTGGTTCCGGCTTCATCGGCCCAATGGAAAGGTAGAGCCGGAATTGATAAGTGTGGATGAAAAATCTGCCGTAGTGTGCTGCAAGATATTCAATGATCGGAGTGATCCGAGCGATCAGTTCGTGGCCAAGAGCTACGCGCAGCGATTCAAGTCTGAAGAGAAGTTTGGGGATCGTTTCCTGGAGATTGCGGAGACTGCCGCAGTCGGCCGTGCATTGGCATCTGCCGGTTATGGTACGCAGTTCTGCGGCGCACAAGATATGTTTAACGGTGACATGGTGGATTCTCCCGTTGATCTTGCCGATCAGGAAGACGCAACTCCTGTGGAAGCTGTAAGCAGTCGGGTCTACCATGAGGTAACTCCAGCGCCTGATCCTAAGCCGGCTACTGTACAGCAGGCCCAGCAGCGTAAACCCACGCCTGAAACGCCTGCACAGACGACAGGACAGACGCCACAGCCTCCCAAGTTGGAGACAATTGACGACTATCTGAATCACATGACGCTGGAAGAGGCTAAGAATGTGAAAGTAGATGTCGGCTATAATTCTGGGCGAACGCTGGGCGAGTTGGTAATGACCAGCCCCAAGGATTTGGAATGGTATGTCAAACGCTATTCCGGTAATAACCTTGCACTGAAAGCGGGGGCAATCCTGTTGTTAAATGCAGCCACACAAAGGGCCAGTTAATTGCTGTGTTGAGAGGTGATGTAGAATGGGTGACTTTCATAACAATCTGCCATGTACGATTGAGGATGTGGTTGATCTGGTTGGTATCCAGGTCATTCGCAATACCAGTACACAGTTGCATTGCAGATGCCCATTTTGCAACGACAGGAAAGCGCATCTAAATATCCGAAAGGACAAAGATGTTTTCCGGTGCAATCGATGCGGAAAGGGCGGCGGCGTACTTCACTTGTATGCCGCTATCCACGAAGTTTCTTTGAATACGGCCTACGAAGAGCTCTGCCGGATTTATCAGGGCGGAGAGATGAGTCAGCCTATTCGAAAAGCTAAGCCCAGGAAACGCACGGTAATTGCCAGCCCTGAGCTGCCTATCGCTTCAAGTGAGACCCGTAACAACACATATAGCAACCTGCTATCCCTGCTCTCGCTAAGTGCCACACACCGAGAGTCCCTGCTTCAGCGGGGACTCTCGGGAAGTGACATTGACGCATTAGGATATCGGACAACACCTGCGGTTAGAGCGAAGAAAATTGTTACAGAACTGCTCGAACGGGGATGTGATCTGAAAGGTGTGCCTGGGTTCTATTGCGATAAGGATACAGGCCGATGGATGATGGATGTGCGTGGCTCTGGTATTATGCTGCCCATTCGCAGCTGTACCGGCGAGATTGAGTCCATCCAGATTCGTCTAGATGCCGTTTATAACTCCAAGTTCTATACCTTCACGAGTGTTGATAGATACTGTGGGGCAACCGCTGTCGGCTGCCCGCATTTTGTCGGCGTCAAAGAAGGTATGGACTCAGTATATCTGACTGAAGGTGTTATGAAGTCCGATATCGCACATTGCGTGTCCGGATATTTAGGGCAGCCACGAGGCTTTGTTGGACTCACCGGTGTCTCTAAGTATTCCCATTTCGAGCGAGCGCTTCAGGAACTCCAAACTTTAGGCATCAAGAAGATCAACTTGGCCTATGACATGGATGCGCTAAAAAATCCGAATGTCCAGGAAGCAAAAGAGCGCATCATTTCCATGGGTATTGGCGCGGGCTTTGACATGATCCCTTTGAGTTGGAATGCGGAATATAAGGGCATTGACGATTTGTTCGTTTCAATGCTTCAGAACAAGCAGAAATAGTGAAATACAGTTTTTGAGAGGGGTACCAGCTGTGCCCCCTCCATTATTTTGGAGGAATGTATATGCCGACGATATCAATTTATTTCTCAGACCTGAAAGAAGAAACACAGCAACTCGTGTTGGAAGCCCAAGGCCTAAACACGCCAATTGATGGCAATTATGACTTGGACATTGTACCGCTTTTTGAGTTAGAGTTTGAGGAGGCATGAGCATGGGCTATTATACTGATTATTATTTGAATGCAGCTCCAGTATCTGAAGAGCAATATAACAGTATTTCCGCTTTTTTGAAAGAACTGCGTGATGTTGAGGAGGAATGTTTTGAAGATGGTGCTGGGTATTGGAAGAATATCCAGGATACATGGTACCAGAGTTTCGATGATATGGTTTCAATATCCAAACAGTTTCCCGAAGTGCTTTTTACTCTGACGGGGTACGGAGATCAGCGGGATGACCAATGGATTGAATACTTCAAGAATGGCCGGGTACAGCATTGTTCCGTCTATTCATTGGAAGTACCACTTAGACCACATCGTTGGAGCAGTGTTGAGAAGGATGAACATGGTTCCTACCGGCCAACATTACAATTGACTGATGAAGAGCAGATGCATGATTCACTTCAGCTTGATGTCTATCAGTGCATTTGCTCTATATCCGGAACACATATCCCATTCGATCCCGATCAACTTGATCGCATGGCCAGAGCTATTGCTGCCTATATGGAAAGCGAGAACTTGACAGTCAAAAAACCGGCACTGTTTGACTTACAGAGCGCTGTGAAGGAGTTTGCAAATGAAGAATGATGCAAAGCGTGAGCGGTTCCAGAAAATCGCTGTAAAGCGGATGGAGAAGTTGATTGCCGATTTCGAATTGTTGGGCAACTGCTCTTCGCTCGTTTCCTATGAATACACGGATGCGGAGGTAGAGGCAATCTTCAAGGAAATTGAACGCCAGACGCAGATCCTGAGAGACAGGTTTGCGGGGAAGAAATTATTCACATTACAGTCCAATGATTGAACAAAAGGGCGGTAGGGGTTCGACCCTACCGCCCTATCATTTTGTCGGGAATCATTTTTCATGATAAGGGGGTATAAAATACCCCCTCATTTCTACATTCATTATGAGAAGTATTTCAATAGACTATTTAGAAAGGAAGGTATTTGATGGAGTTTTTGAATAGAAAGCAAGCAGCGGAATTCCTGGGGGTTTCACTTTCAACTTTGGATAACCTACGGTATGAACACAAAATCAGCTATTATCAAAAATATCCAGGGTGCAAAGTCCAGTTTTCGAAGGCGCACCTTGAGAAGTATCTGGACAGGGTTGAGCGTGAAGCAAAGGAGGCCCGCAAAAGAAAATAATCAGCAAAGCACCATGGAGTTAATCCATGGTGCTTTTTCATGTTAAGCAATGATAGGCGAGGTGGGAAGAAGTTTTTGCGGCCTGCTGTGTGGATTTGGCAAAAAATTAGCAAAATTGTAGCCTCAAATGGTCACCACTGAGGGCTGAAAAAGGCGTTTTGAGGCTATTAGTCACCACTAAAATAGTGGTATATTTTAATGTAGACCACAATATATTGTGGTGAATTAAGACGCTATTTTGACTCCACGGGTTTTGGTATGCAATTAACACAGAACTAAAAGCAAAAGAAAACCCCGGAAAACCGAAGTTTTCCGGGGAAAAAGCAACTTTTTTAACGCTTGCTGAACTGGGGCGCACGGCGGGCAGCCTTCAGACCGTACTTCTTGCGCTCCTTCATTCTGGGGTCGCGGGTCAGCAGGCCGGCGGCCTTCAGGATGGGGCGGTACTCCTCGTTGACCAGCAGCAGGGCGCGGGCGATGCCGTGGCGGATGGCGCCGGCCTGGCCGGTCACGCCGCCGCCGGTGACGGTGGCGACGATGTCCACCTTGCCCAGCTGCTCGGTGGCGACCAGGGGCTGGCGGACCAGCAGCTTCAGGGTCTCCAGACCGAAATACTCGTCGATGTCACGGCCGTTGATGGTGATAGCGCCAGTGCCGTTCTGGAACAGATGGACGCGGGCCACGGAGGACTTCCGGCGGCCGGTGCCATAGAAATAAGGCTTCTTGCTCTTATACATGATCTAAATCCTCCTCTTACTCGGCGTCCCAGACCTGGGGCTTCTGGGCAGCGTGCTCGTGCTCGCCGCCGCGGTAGATGTGCAGGCGAGTCAGGGAGTCCTTGGTGATGATGTTGCGGGGCATCATGCCGCGGATGGCCAGCTTCATGGCCAGCTCGGGCTTGGTCTGCATCAGGGTGCGGTACTTGGTCTCCTTCAGACCGCCCACCCAGCCGGAGTGGGTGCGGTAGTACTTCTGATCCAGCTTCTTGCCGGTCAGAACGGCCTTCTCGGCGTTGACGATGATGACGTAATCGCCGCAGTCGGCGTGGGGGGTGTACTCGGGCTTCCGCTTGCCGCGCAGCAGGTCGGCGGCGAGGGCAGCGGTCTTACCCATGGGCTTACCGGCGGCGTCCAGGACATACCAGTTCCGCACGATGTTCCCCTTGTTTGCCATGAAAGTGGACATAGGTGAAACCTCCATTTTCCTCTACTGATAACTTATCTCAACCACTTGGTTTGTGAAAAAATAGTTCGCCCCGGCACTGTACAAGCGGAGCGTTTTGTATTATAGTACGGAGGTATCCGGGTGTCAACGGCTTTTTGAGAAAAATTTGATTTACCACATTGAAATCTCTTGTTTTCTTGCGAATACTCTTGAAAGCTCTTGAAATCTCACTTTTGATTTTTGTTTTTTCTCTCGGAGAAATGGGGAGAACGGGAAAAAATCAAAAGAAAAGTCCGGAGTTTTCCCGCTTTTCTCCCGTTTTTGCCCGGTATGCGTGATGTTTTACACGGAACAGGAGGCAGCCCATGAACAAGATCTTATCCCTGACCCGCCGGTGCGTGGAGGACTACGAGATGATCCAGCCCGGCGACCGGATCGCCGTGGGAGTGTCGGGAGGCAAGGACTCCCTGACCCTGCTGGCGGCCCTGGCCAAGCTGCGGGAATTTTACCCCGTACCCTATACGGTGGAGGCCTTCACGCTGGACATGGGCCACGCCGACGGCCGGCCGGGAATGGACTTCACGGAGGTGGCCCGGTTCTGCCGGGAGCTGGACGTGCCCTATACCCTGCTGGACAGCGAGATCCACCACGTGATCTTCGATTTGCGCCGTGAGAAGAACCCCTGCTCCATGTGCGCCAAGATGCGCCGGGGAGCCCTCCACAACGCCATGCTGGAGCGGGGGATCACCAAGATCGCCCTGGGCCACCACTACGATGACGCCATCGAGACCTTTTTCATGTCCCTGATCTTTGAGGGGCGGCTGTCCTGCTTTCAGCCCGTCACCTACCTGGACCGGACGGGGATCACCCAGATCCGGCCCCTGCTGTACTGCGGGGAGAACCTGATCCGCCACACGGCCCAGCGGCTGAATTTCCCGGTGGTATTCAACCCCTGCCCCGCCGACGGCAACACCAAGCGCCAGGAGATCAAGGAGTTGGTCTATGAGCTTCAGGGCCGCTACCCCGGCCTGAAGGCCCGGGCCTTCGGGGCCATGCAGCGGCTGCCCCTGCCCGAATGGGGGCCGGTGGAGCACCGGAGAAGGCCCCTGCCGGAGGAATTGGAAGAATGATAAAAAACGAGGTCAGTCCAAAAGCGGACTGACCTCGTTTGCGTTCCAGCGGTATTTGGTGGGGCTCTATTCAGGGCGGATCAAAGGGAAAGCAGGGACCGGCGGATCACAGGACCTGTTCCCCCATGTTCTTCGAGGCCATGCGCTTCATGGGCCGGATCAGGCAAAGGCAGACCAGGATGGTGAGCACGTCGGCGGCGGGCTGGGAGAAGTAGATGCCAGTAACCCCCAGGGCCTTGGGCAGGGTCAGAATAAAGGGCACATAGAACAGCCCCTGGCGGAGCAGGGAGAGAAACAGCCCCATCCTGGAGGAGCCGATGGTCTGGAAGGTGATGGTCATCATATAGCACAGGCCGAAGGCGGGGTACAGGGCCACCTGGGAGGCCAGCAGCCGCCGGCCGAAGTCCACAATGACGGGATTGCGGTTGAACAGCAGGATCAGGGGCCTGGACAGGAGAATATAGGCGGCGGCCACCAGGACGGTGAGCAGCAGGGCGCCCTTCAGGGCAAAACGCACCGACTGGTGGAACCGGTCCTCCTCCTTGGCGCCGAAGGCGTAGGAGGCCACGGGCTGGTAGCCCTGCATGAAGCCCATGACCACATAGCAGCCGATGAGGACCAGCCGCTGGACCACGCCGTAAGCGGCGATGATCTCGTCGGACTGGGGCAGGGAGGCGGCGGCGATATTGGTGAGGGAGGATGCCACAGACAGGCAGATCTGGATGACCGCCGTGGGAATGCCGATCAGAGCCACCGTCTTGACCAGCGCCCAGCTGGGGTGGAAGGCCTGGACCTTGATCTTGATGATGGAGCGGCCGCTGGCATAGAACCAGATCAGGATAAAGAAGGTGATGAACTGGGAGACGGTGGTGGCCAGGGAGGCGCCCTCCACTCCCATATTCAGCCCCCAGTCAAACATAAAGACAGGGTCCAGAATAATGTTCATCACAGCGCCGGTGATGACGGCGATGGAGGAGATCTTCACCGAGGATTCCGCCCGGGCCGCGCAGTTCATGCTCTGGGCGGGCAGGTTGGCCAGGGCCGCCACGAACATCCAGAAGGCGTAGTCCTTGGCCAGGGGCAGGGAGGCCTCCGAAGCGCCGAAGGCCCGCATCAGGGGATCAATAAAGACGATGCCGCCCACGCACAGCAGGACGCCCAGCCCGATGGACAGGCCGATGATGGTGGTGACGGTGCGGCTGGCGCCCTCCCGGTCCTGGGCGCCCAGCTGGCGGCCGGCCAGAACGGCCGCGCCGGCGGCGAAGATGTTCTCGATGGACACCATAATGAGCAGCAGGGGGACGGTGACCCCCACCGCCGTCAGGGCGATGTCGTTGTCAAGCATGCCGATATAGGCGGTGTCCACGATGTTGTACACCGCCTTGGCCAGCAGGGCCAGGGTGGCGGGAATGGCCAGCCTGACGATGGCCTTGGAGGGGGCGGCGGAGGCGAGCAGGGACTCTTTGGATTCAGAAGGATCACGTTTCATGTGGTTCACCCAATACACCGTAGAGCAGAATATCGATCTGACGGTGACACCTTTCTTCGTGTTTCAGTAGGGCCTCTTGCGGGGAGGCCTCGCCCCGGAACGCGGCCCGGTAGTGGATGTTGAAATAGTCCAGATACAGCCGGAAGTCCTCCACCACGGCCTTCACGGAGAGGCCCGCCCGCAGCGGAGCGCTGTCCAGCAGGCCGGTGAGGACGGAGATGTTCAACGCGTCAAAAGCCCGGCGGCGGTCCGCGATCTGGTTCCACAGGCCGGCGGGGGGATCGAGGGCCGCGTCCGCGAAGATGCCGAGATACCGGGGATGGTCGGCGAAGAAGCGCAGACGGGCGTCGAAATAGGCCCGCAGCCGCTCCCGGGCCGGGCCGGACAGGCTGGCGGCCGCGTCCTTTAAATAGGCGGTGAAGGCGTCGAAGCAGGCCTCCACGCACAGCAGGTACAGCTCATCCTTGTCTTTAAAATAGTGGTAGATAATGCCTTTGGAGATGCCCTTTTCTCCGCAGACCGTATTTAAGGACGCCCCGCCGTACCCCTTGGCGGAAAACTCCTCCATGGCGGCGTCCAGAATACGCTGCCGGGACAGGGCGTTTTTTTCTTCCCGCTTCATAAAAGCCTCCCTTGCAAAAATAGACCACCCGGTCTGTTTAGGAATGATACCACAAACAGACCGGGTGGTCAATTCTTTTGTCCTCGGGCAGTTGTAAACTTTTTGTGTCCGGAATGGCCCTCCCCTATTGCCAACCCTCCCAGACCTCGGGGCGGTATCCCACGGTGGCCTGCTTCCCGTTGCGGACGATGGGGGTGCGCAGCAGAGTGGGGTCTTCAAAGAGGTGGTCCAGCTTGGCCTGGTCGGAGGCCAGGTAGGACAGCAGGGCGGCGTCGGGGTGGCCGGGGTCGATTATGGCCTCCAGGCCCACCGCGTTTTTCACGCTGGCCAGCTCCCCCCGGCTCATGCCGAATTTTTTCAGATCCACCGCCTGGAATTTGATCCGCCGCTCCTTGAACCACCGCTCCGCCTTCTTGGTGTCGAAGCACTTGCTTTTGCCGAAAATTTGGATGTTCATGTTGTTTCCTCCATCAAAATGAACCGGGGGCCGGAGTAGCCGTCCCGTGTTACGGTTTCGCTCCACATGGCCGCGGGCCGGACCCACAGGCCGCCCTCCCCGTAGAGGGCGCGGTACACCGCCATGGGCTCCCCGGTCTCCGAGTGGGTAGCCACCCCCAGCAGCTGGTATTCCTTCCCCTTGAAGTGCCGGTAACGGCCCAGTTTGAGCTCCATCCGCTCCGCCTCCCCTGTCATTTTTAAAATAGTATACCATGGTTGGCCGCTTCTGAAAAGGGCTGGCTGAAACGGGATGAAAGGCGGGGAAACAGCCATACTAACCGTCACAAGCCACAACGATGGGAGGACGGTCGCACACATGAAAGCTGTCATCATGGCCGGCGGAGAGGGTACCCGCCTGCGCCCCCTGTCCCTGGGCATGCCCAAGCCCATGACGCCCCTGTTCGGCAGGCCGGTGATGGAGCATATCCTCTCCCTGCTGAAGCGGCACGGGATCACCGACATCTGCGTCACCCTGTGCTACAAGCCCCAGGCGGTGATGGACTATTTCGGGGACGGGGAACGCTTTGGGGTGCGGTTCACCTATTTTGTGGAGGAGGAACCCCTGGGCACGGCGGGCAGCGTGAAAAACTGCATGTCCCATCTGGGCCGCGAGGATTTTCTGGTCATCAGCGGGGACTGCGTCTGTGACCTGGACCTGGGCCGGCTGGCCTCCTTCCACCGGGAGCGGGGCGCGGCAGCTACCCTGGCCCTGTACGCCCACAGCACCCCCCTGGAGTACGGCCTGGTGGTCACCGGGCCGGCGGGAAAGGTGGAGCGCTTTGTGGAAAAGCCCGCCTGGGGCCAGGTGGTCACCAACCAGGTGAACACGGGGATCTACCTCCTCTCCCCCGCCGCCATGGACCGGGTGCCGGAGGGGAAATCCTTCGACTTCGGAAAGGACCTGTTTCCCCAGCTGTTGAAGGAGGGCGCGCCCCTCTACGGCTGCCCCCTGGAGGGCTACTGGTGCGACATGGGGGACTGCGGGGCCTACCTGAGCTGTGTGGGGGACGCCCTGGCCGGCAAGGTGGAGCTGGACCTGGGCCTGCCCCGGCGGGGAGAGGGAATCTGGTCCGCCGGACCGGTGCCGGAGGGCGTGGCGCTCACACCGCCCTGCTGGCTGGGGCCGGGGGTGTCTGTGGAACTGGGGGCGGAGCTGGGGCCCTGCGCCGTGCTGGACCGGGGGGCAAAGGCGGCGGAAAAGGCCGTTCTCCGCCGGTCCGTTTTGTTGGAGGAGGCCTGTGTGGGGCCGGGGACGCATTTGGACGGGGCCATCCTGTGCCGGGGAGCCTCCGCGCGCAGAGGGGCGGAGCTGCGTCCCGGCACAGTGCTGGGGGAACACGCCCTGGCGGAGGAGGGGGCCGTTTTGCTGGAGCGGGTGCGGCTGTGGCCCGGCCAGACCGCCCCGGCGGGATGCCGCCTGTTCCGGTCCGTCACCTGCGGAAGCCAGATGGGCGTTCTCCGCTTTGGAGACGGCGGAGTGATCCGGGGGGTGCTGGGGGAGGATCTGGGCCCCGAGGCTTTGTTGACCCTGGGCAGTATTCTGGGCAGGGAGGGCCGGGTGGGCCTGGGCTGCTCCCCGGACCCGGGGGCGCGGATGCTGGCCCGGGCGGCGGCCGCGGGGGCGGCTGCCGCCGGAGGGCAGGTCTGGTTCCATGAGCTGGAGTGCCCCGTCCAGGGGGCCTGGGTGGCCCGGAAGGAAGAACTGCCTGTTTCGCTGTTCGTGGAGCGGGGGGAGGGCGGCCCCGTGTTCCTCCACTTTTTCGACCGCCAGGGCCTGCCCCTGGGCCGGGCCGGGGAACGGAAGCTGGAGCACGCCCTCCTCCAGGGAGAGGTACGCCGGGTCCGGGGAGACCGGGTGGGAGAGGTGGAGTCCCTGCGCCTGTCCGCCCTGCTCTGGGCCCGGTCGGTAGCCCGGGAGGCCGCCCTGAGCCGGACCGTTCCCCGGCGGATCACGGCGGCGGTGGGGCGGGACTGTCCCGAGGACCGGGCCCTCCGGGCCGCCCTTCTGGCCATGGGGTGCCAGGTGGAGGACCGGTGGAGGCCGGGCATCCCCGCCTTCGCCGCCAGCCGGGGGGGCTTTCGCCTGTCCGCCCAGGACGAGCGGGGGGCGCTGCTGGACTCCGGGCAGCTGCTGGCCCTGGTGACTCTCATCGAGATGGAGAACGGCGGCGGGAAGGTGGCCGTTCCCCCGGGGGCCAGCGCCGCGGTGGACCTGGTGGCGGCGGGGTACGGAGGCCAGGTGCTGCGGCTGGACCGGGACGGACCGGAGGCGCGGGACCGCTATGCCGCCCTGCCCTGGCTGTGGTCGGCCCCCAGCGCCGCCGCCCGCATCTGCGCCCGGATGGCCTCCTCCGGCCAGAAGCTGGAGGTCCTGATCTCCAAGACGCCCCGGTTCAACGCCTGGAAGCGGGAGGTGCCCCTGACCTCCGACCGGGGGCGGGTGATGCAGGCCCTGGCCCGGGAACAGCCCCAGGGCGCCCAGGGGGAGGGGCTGCGGCTGCGGGCGGGCGGCGGCTGGGTGTATCTGGCGCCCATGGCCCGGCGGTCCTCCCTGCGGGTGCTGGCCGAGGGGCCGGACTTGGAATTGGCCGCCGAACTGTGCGATTTTTACGCCAACCGGGCGGCGGACCTGGACCGGGACGTGATGCGGCAATGTGTCCAAGAGGAGGACAAAAAATAGTTCTGTTGTTCTCAGGAAACACATAGTATACTTTTGCCGGAAAGTGTGCTATACTATTTCCATCTGATTTTGATTTATGCGCGGAATGGGGCAGCGGAGGGTCAACTCCGCGCCTCCGCGTTTAAATATTGCCCGGGAGCCGAAACCGTAACAGCAGGCGGGGACAGCTCCGGGCCGCCAATCTGACAGGACCCAAACAAGGCGAAGCGAGGAACGTTCCCACCGGCGAGGCAGGGCCGGGCGAGGAAGTCCCCTTCGTCTCCTCGCTGTGCCAGGAGCATAGCTTTGTTGTCATGGGTCCTGCCTACATCCCGGAGCGCCGAGCCCCCGGAGAGGGAGGACTGCGGCGCGGCAGAATTTGCAACGATTTGTGACAGTAAGGAGTATTTATGGCAGAAAAACTGAAAATTATCTCTCTGGGCGGCCTCAACGAGATCGGCAAGAACATGACCGTCTACGAGTACGGCGGCGACATCATCGTGGTGGACTGCGGCATGGGCTTCCCCGACGACGACATGTACGGCATCGACGTGGTCATCCCCGACGTCAGCTACCTCATCAAGAACCAGAACAAGATCCGGGGCATCTTCATCACCCACGGCCATGAGGACCACATCGGGGCCCTGCCCTATGTGCTGCGGTCGGACAACGCCCCCATCTACGCCACCCGCATGAGTGCGGGGCTCATCAAGCTGAAGCTGGAGGAGCACCGCCTGCTGGACAAGACCAAGCTCATCACCTGCGAGGCGGGGGACACGGTCAAGGCGGGGAAGTTCTCCGTGGAGTTCATCCATGTGAACCACTCCATCGCCGACGCCGTGGCCTTCGCCATCAAGTGCCCCGTGGGCACCTGCGTCCACACCGGCGACTTTAAGATCGACTCCACCCCCATCCAGGGCGGCATGATGGACCTGGCCCGCCTGGGCGAACTGGGCAAGGAGGGAGTCCTGGCCCTGCTGGCCGACTCCACCAACGTGGAGCGCCCCGGCTACACCCGCAGCGAGCGCAGCGTGGGCGCCTCCTTCGACAGCCTGTTCCGGGGCTGTGAGGAGCGCATCATCGTCACCACCTTCGCCTCCAACGTGGACCGCATCCAGCAGATCATCGACGTGGCCAACCGCTACGGCCGAAAGGTGGCCGTCACCGGCCGGTCCATGGAGAACGTCATGAAGGTGTCCACCGAGCTGGGCTATATGAACATCCCCGACGGGGTGCTCATGGACCTGAACCACATCAAGTCCCTGCCCAAGAACAAGGTGTGCATCATCACCACCGGCAGCCAGGGCGAGACCATGTCCGCCCTGACCCGCATGGCCTTCAACACCCACCGCCAGGTGGACCTGCTCCCCGGCGACCGGGTCATCATCTCCGCCAGCGCCATCCCGGGCAACGAGAACGCCATCGGCAACGTGGTCAACGAGCTGTACCGCAAGGGCGTGGAGGTGATGAACGAGCGGGAGCTGGCCCTCCACGTCTCGGGCCACGCCTGCCAGGAGGAGCTGAAGATCGTCCACGCCCTGGTGAAGCCCAAGTTCTTCGTCCCCCTCCACGGTGAGCAGCGGATGCTCCAGATCCACGGGAAGCTGGCCCGGGAGATGGGCATGGAGCCCAACCAGATCCTGATCAGCGACATCGGCCGGGTCATGGAGTTCACCCCCAACTCCGCCAAGCTGGCGGGCACCGTCACCGCCGGCCAGGTCTTTGTGGACGGCTACGGCGTGGGCGACGTGGGCAGCGTGGTCCTGCGGGACCGCCGCCACCTGGCCCAGGACGGCATGATCGTGGTGGTCCTGTCCATGTCCGGGGAGGACGGCGCCCTGGTCTCCGGCCCGGACATCATCACCCGGGGCTTCGTCTACGTGAAGGAGTCTGAGGGACTGATGGAGGAGCTGCGCCAGGTGGCCCTCCAGGCCATTCTGGAGGTGGACAGCCGCTTTGCCACCGACTGGTCGGCCATTAAGAGCTCCATCAAGAACGACCTGTCCAACTACCTTTATAAAAAGACCAAGCGCTCCCCCATGATCCTGCCGGTCATCATGGAAGTGTAAACAGAAAAATACCCCGGACACGCGGCCTGTGCCGGGCGTCCGGGGCATGGGTTCAAGGTTCCAGGGCCTCCTGGGCCATGGTGATAAAGCGGTCTCCGAAATGGGACAAGTACCGGTCGCTCCGGTACCCGGCCACCAGCTTGCTGAAGGTGGAGGGGTCGGTCAGGGGGAACAGGTCCACTCCCTGGGAGCCGGCGGGACCGGCGGGGATGGCCCGGAGGAACAGCTCCGGGCAGATGGTGATGCCCACGCCCGCCTGGGCCATGGCCAGGGTGGTGACGGTGTTTTCCGTCTCCAGGATCAGCTTGGGCTTGAAGTAATAGCGGCTGAAATACTGGTCCACGATGCTCCGGGTCCGGTTGCCCCGTTTGATCAGAACGAAGGGCATCTGCTGGAAGGCGGCGATGTCGGCGCCCTGCTGGAACTGGGCCCGCACCTCCTCCGCCCGGCCGCCGAAGAGCTGGTCGGTAAAGCCCCTGGGCACCACCATCACCAGCTTCTGCTCCGTCAGAGGCACCGTCTCCACCCCCTCCAGCATGATGGGCTGGAAGCAGATGATCAGATCCACCCGGCCGTGGGACAGCTCGTCCTCCAGCTGGTTGGAGTTGCCCTCGGACAGGGAGAACTCCACCATGGGAAACTCCTCCCGGAACCGGGGCAGGATCTCGGGGAGAAGGGCCAGGCCGCAGGTGTGGGAGATCCCCACCCGCAGCACCCCCAGGTAGTGGCGGTTGATGTCCCCCACCTTGGTGAGAAACTGGGTGTGCAGGTCCAGGATCTGGGTGGCGGTCTGGACCAGCTGGTCTCCGGCGTAGGTCAGAGACAGCTTGGGGGAGCGGGTGAACAGCTTCACGTTCAGCTCCCGCTCCATGTTGCTGATGTGGTTGGACAGGGATTGCTGGGAGATGTACAGCCGCTCCGCGGCCCTGGTGATGTTCAGCTCCTCCGCAACCATGAGAAAATATTTCAAGTGCAGAAAATTCAAACCGATCCCCCCAGATACGACAGGATTCCTTCATTTTTTTCTTGAGATGCAACTATTGTACCACAGTTAAATGACTGTGACAACCCTCAGAAAAAATGTGATGTTCCTTCGGGAAAAGTTATGTCATAATGGAGCATAGTAAAGAATTCTCCCTGAATGATCGGGGAAGATGAAAATTGAAAGGGTGTATGTTCTATGAAGTGTCTTATCATCGATGTCGTCCACAGCGCCATTGCCGAGGAGCTCGGCAAGTACATGGAAGTCACCGTCAGCAAGAAGCTGCCCCCCGCAAAGGATGAACTGAAGGCCATGATCGCCGACGTGGATGTGCTGATCATGCGCGTCGACCCCATGATCGACAAGGACGTTCTGGACGCCGCCAAGAACCTGAAGGTCATCGGCGTGTGCTCCGTGGGCCTGAACCACATCGACACCAAGTACGCCGAGGAGAAGGGCGTCAAGGTGTTCAACGCCCCCGGCCTGAATGGCAACGCCGTGGCCGAGCTGACCATCTGCAAGATGCTGGAGCTGTCCCGCCACACCATTCCCGCCCACCGCGACGTCACTGTGAACCAGAAGTGGGACAAGTACGCCTTTGTGGGCCGCGAGCTGCGGGGCAAGACCCTGGGCGTCCTGGGCTTCGGCCGCATCGGCCAGCGCGTGGGTGAGATCGCCCGTGTCTTCGGCATGAAGATCGTCGCTTACGATCCCTATCTGCCCGCCGAGATCTTCACCAAGAACGAGGCCACTTCCATGAGCATCGCCGAGGTGTGCGAGGTCGCCGACTTCGTCACCATCCACATGCCCCTGAACGACGAGACCCGCAACCTGTTCAATGCCGACTCCATCTCCAAGATGAAGAGCGACGCTGTGGTCCTGAACATGGCCCGCGGCGGCATCGTCAACGAGAAGGATATGTATGAGGCCCTGAAGGCCGGCAAGCTGGGCGGCTACGCCACCGACGTGCTGGAGAACGAGGTGGCCGGCGACGGCCTGACCGAGGACTCCCGCTTCTACTCCCCCCTGTTTGACTGCGACAACTTCGTGGTCTCCCCCCACATCGGCGCTCAGACCGTGGACGCCTCCCGCGACATCGGCCAGCACATCATCGGCAAGGTGAAGGAAGCCCTGAACCTGGGCTGATCTTCCCCGGATTTCCCCTCTCTTTCAAGGCCCCCGGCTGACGCCGGGGGCCTTTTATATTACGAAAAGATGCCGGCAAGCCTTTGCTTGCCGGCATCCTATGGAAAGCTGTGTTTTGGTTGGCGGGAGAAGGGCTTACTGCTCCATGGCGGTGATGAGGTCCACCCGGCGCTGGTGGCGGCCCCCCTCGAACTCCGTGTTCAGGAAGGTGTCCACAATGCGCTCGGCCAGATTGGGACCCACAATACCGGCGCCCATGGCCAGCATGTTGGCGTCGTTGTGGCGGCGGGTCATCTCGGCGGACAGGGAGTCGGCGCACAGGGCGCAGCGGATGCCCTTCACCTTGTTGGCGGTGATGGAGATGCCGATGCCGGTGGTGCAGATGACGATGCCCTTTTCACACCGGCCGGAGGCCACGGCCTCGGCGGCTGCCTTGCCAAAAACGGGGTAGTCGCAGCTCTCGGTGCTGCCGGTGCCGAAGTCCTCGCAGGTGATGCCCTTGGCGGCCAGATAGGCCTTGATATGTTCCTTCAGGTGGTAACCACCGTGGTCAGAAGCAATGGCGATCATGATAAGTGCCTCCTATTCTTTCATACAGTTTGTTCTGCCCGGGCGGACCCGGGGGGAGGTAGACTGTCAACAGCACTATTGTAGATGTTTTTTGGCCGTTTGACAAGGGCTTCGGGGAAGAAAAAGCAATTTATGGAAAGAACTGTCACATGGGCCCCAACATTCCCGCGTAATTGTGGTAAAACTGGTCCAGCTGCCCCAGATAGTTGTCCTTCCAGGGCTTGTTGCGGCCGCAGTAGTGGATGATCCGGCTGTTTTCCCATACCCAGTTCAGGTCCAGTTCCGCCCGGGGGGACAGCTTGGCGGCGGCAAAGAGACGCTCGGTCATGTTGTAGCGGTAGGGGTTCAGCCGCAGGATCTTGTCCCCGTAGAGGGCGGAGATCACGTCCTGGTCGGGGAGGAATAAGGTGTGCCGGTGCTCCTCCACATAGTCCAGGACCGGCTGGAGCTGCTGCTCCCGGCGCAGCAGGGGCAGGTTCATCAGCAGCACCCCGGAGTTGATGTAGGGGCCGGGGGTCTCCGACTGGAGGCGGACGGCGTTGAGCCGCTCCAGTCCCTTGGCAACGTGGCTGGCGGCGGCGAACCAGTTTTCGCCCAGGTCCAGAGCCCACAGGTCGTCCAGGGGGCCGTTGACCACCAGGTCCGGGTCCAGATAGAGCACCCGGTCCAGGTCCTGAGGCAGGTACCGGGCGGCAAAAATGCGGTCGTATATCTCCAGGGGGTAGCGGTCGGTGGTGGGGGCTCCGGCCAGGAGGGAGTCTCCGGCGGGGAGGCTGACCAGCTCCAGACCGGGCTCGGCCACCGCCCGGTCCAGAACTTCAAAGTCCTGGGGCAGCAGGGAGCGGTGGAGAATGAACACCCGCACCGGGGTCCCCCGGTGGTGGAGGGCCAGGCTCTTCAGCATGACGGCCAGGGGGTGAAGGTAGTTGCGGTCGACAGTGACTAAAATATCCATAACTTGGCTCCTTGTACGAGTCGTGGAATTTTGAAAAAACAGAGGTGGGAGGCCACCTCTGTTTTTTACTGTGTTACACCATCAGGGAGCACACCAGCTGGGCGTACTCGGAGGGGTCCTCCAGAGGCAGGCCGGCCAGCAGCAGGGCCTGGCCGTAGAGCAGCTTGGCGTACTTGGCCACAGTGTCCTTGTCCCCGGCCTCCAGGGCCTTTTTCAGGGCGGCGAAGGGGGCGGAATCGGCGTTGAGCTCCAGCACCCGGTCAGCTTTCATGTGGGCGCCGCCCTCCACCTTGTTCATATACTTCTCCATCTCCAGGGAGACGGGGCCGTCGGCGGTGAGGCAGCAGGCGCCGGATTTCAGAATGGAGGAGACGCGGACCTCCTTCACCTGGCCGCCCAGCGCCTCCTTCACAGCCTCCAGCACGGGCTTGCCCGCCTCGGCCTTCTCCTCGGCGGCCTTCTTCTCCTCGTCGGTCTGGGGCAGGGCGTCCTCGTCGTTGACGGATTTGAACTGCTTGCCGTCGATTTCGCCCAGGGCCTTCATGACGAAGTCATCCACGTCCTCGGTGCAGTAGAGGATCTCGTAACCCCGGTCCAAAATCCGCTCCACCTGGGGCAGCTTGGCGATCTTGTCCACGCTCTCGCCGCAGGCGTAGTAGTAATAGGGCTGGTCCTCGGGCATCCGGTCCTTGTAGGCGGCCAGAGTGGTGTAGGCGTTCTCCTTGGAGGACCAGAACAGCAGCAGGTCCTGGAGCAGGTCCTTCTTGGCGCCGTAATCGGCCACAACACCGTACTTCAGCTGGGTGCCGAAGGCGGCCCAGAACTTTTCGTACTTCTCCCGGTCGTCCTTCTGCATCTTCATCAGCTCGGACTTGATCTTCTTCTCCAGGGCGGCGGCGATGACCTTCAGCTGGCGGTCGTGCTGGAGGATCTCACGGCTGATGTTCAGGGAGAAGTCGGGGGAGTCCACCACGCCCTTGACGAAGCGGAAGCAGTCGGGCAGCAGGTCAGCGCACTTGTCCATGATCATGACGCCGGAGGAGTAGAGCTGCAGCCCCTTCTGGTACTCCCGGGTGTAGAAGTCGTAGGGGGTCTGGGCGGGGATATAGAGCATGGCCTTGTAGGTCACGGCGCCCTCGGCGCTGGTGTGGATGACGGCCAGGGGGTCCTGCCAGTCGTTGAACTTCTCCTTGTAGAAGGCGTTGTACTCCTCGGGCTTCACCTTGGACTTCTGCCGCTGCCACAGGGGGACCATGGAGTTGATGGTCTTCCACTCCTTGACGGTCTCCCACTCGGGCTTGTAGTCCTCCCCGGCGTCCTCGGGCTTGGGCTTCTGGCGGTAGTCCTCCACCTCCATGACGATGGGGTAGCGGATATAGTCGGAGTATTTCTTGATCAGCTCCTGTAATTTATAAGTCTCCAGGTACTGGTCGTAATTTTCCTCGTCGGCGTTGGCCTTCAGGTGCATGACGATGTCGGTGCCGGGGGCGTCCTTCTCGCACTGGGTGACGGTGTAGCCGTCAGCCCCGTCGGACTGCCACATCCAGGCCTCGTCGCTGCCCCAGGCCCTGGAGATGACGGAGACATGGTCGGCCACCATGAAGGCGGAGTAGAAGCCCACGCCGAACTGGCCGATGACGTCGATCTTGTCGGCGGCCTTGTCGTCCTCGCTGAGGTTAGCCTTGAACTGGCCGGAGCCACTGCGGGCGATGGTGCCCAGGTTGGACTCCAGGTCCTCCTTGCTCATGCCGATGCCGTTGTCGGAGACGGTGAGGGTACGCATCTCCTTGTCGGGGACGACGGTGATCTTCAGATCCTTGCGCTTTACATCCACGTTTTCATCGGTGAGGGACTTGTAGGCCAGCTTGTCCTCGGCGTCGCTGGCGTTGGAGATCAGCTCCCGGAGAAAGATCTCCTTGTGGGTGTAGATGGAGTTGACCATCAGGTCCAACAGGCGCTTGGATTCCGCCTTAAACTGCTTCTTTGCCATGATCGTGATTCCTCCGTATATAGAAAATTTTTTAAAAAACAAAATCGTTAGCACTCGTTTATACTGAGTGCTAACGATATAATAGCGCGTCCCGGGAGAAAATGCAAGGGAGTTCATAAAATATTTACACTTTTGTGATGGGAGTGCCAGAGAAGGACGCGCCAACGCTCAGTCCCCCAGGTCCAGGTTCCGGTAGAAAACGCAGGTCCCGGCATCCAGATCGTAGCAGCCGGAGAAGGTCTGGTCGTCCCAGACTGTCAGCAGTCCGTCCCGCAGCGAACAGTAGAGCCAGGCGTTGCCGGAGAGGGCGGGGAAGGAGCGCAGCGGCTCCAGATTTGTATTGTAAAAGGTGAAGCTGCCGTCCTGGCTGCGAACCAGGATGCAGGGGCCGGATCCAGGCCGGACGGAGTCGGTGACGAAGGAGATGTTGGCGCACTGGGTCAGCATGGCCCCGTCGGACAGGCGGTACAGCCAGTATGTGGAGGAATCCTCCCTGAAATCGCAGAGGTAGGCAAAGGGCTCGCACACCTCAAAGCTGTAGCTGTCCCCCAACTGGGGAACGGTCAGGGTGTAGGATTCACCGTCTTTGGAAAGGGTGATCCGGTCGCCCTCCCGCCGGTCCTCCCAGTAGCCTGCGGGGGGCCACCGCTGGTCGTTCCAACGGCTCAGATGCTCCTCCCACTCCGAACGGGATATCCAGACCACCTCCGTGGTCTCCGGGCGGAACACCCGGACCTGGTCGCTGTCCCAAGCCTCCGAGGCCTCCGGGTTTTCCTCGTCTCCCAGATAGACGCCGGCGTCCGTCCACTGGAAGCCATAGAGCCACATGATCTGCTCCACCACCGAGGGCAGTTCCGCCTCCGTGACCCCCAGGAACTCCCAGCTCCAGTCCTCCCGGGCGCCGCTGACGGCGTCGATCCAGGTCACGCCCCCGGGGCCGCAGAGCAGCACCTCGTCCTCCCGGGTGGCGTAGGTCCAAAACTCAAAACCGGTGATCCAGCTTCCGTCCTGGGCGGCCACAGCGTACCGGCGGCCATTGCAGAAATCCTTCCACTCCTCTTTGGCCTGGGAGAGAAGGAGGACGGGGAGAGAAAAGGACTCGTTCTGCCAGGAAAACTCGGCCTGCCCGGCGCTGAGATACACCGGGTCGGTGACAATTTTGCCCTCCCGGGTCATCAGGCCGTACAGAGAGTCGGGCCAGGGGGAGTAATAGTGCTGGACCTGACCGCTGTTATCCGTCCAGGTGCTGAAACTGTAAGTCAGCGCGCCCACATAGGGCACCAGGGGGCCGTAGTCCTCCCCGGGAACCAGGCGGTCAGTGTACCCTTCATACCACCGGCCCCCGTCCAGGTCGGCCTGGGAAACAGGTTTCTCCCCCTCCAACCGGGACCAGTCCACCTGGACGTTTGGGCCGGAATGATCCTCCGCCGGGGCGCTCCCGGCGGGCTGAGAGGAGGCGGAAGCGCCGGGGCCGGTCTGGGCGCACCCGGCCAGCAGGAGAACAGCCAGGGCCAGGGCCGTCAGCCGTGTCCGTTTCATATTATCCCTCCGTTTCCGTCACAGGGACGTAGCCCTCCAGCTGGGCCAGCTTCTGGCCGTCGGGGCCCAGCACCCAGTCGTAGAGGATGCGGGTGGGGCTGTCCGGCTCCGCATCCTTGGCGATGGCCACAAAATAGGGGTTCAGGAAGGGGTACTCCCCCGCCCGGATGGCCTGGGCGGAGGGCTCCACCCCGTCGATGGACAGTACCTTCAGCCCCTTGGCCATCTCCATGTCGTTGGCGTAGTAGTAGACGGTGTAGCCGATGGCGGCGGGGGAGTTGTCGTATTCCCGCACCGCTTCCAGCAGGCCCATCATGGAGTCGCTGGTCCACTCCTTGGGGGGCTCCATCAGGTCCAGACCGTCCATCACCAGCTTTTCAAACATGGTCTGGCTGCCCGCCTCCTGGTTGCGCTGGAAGGGGACGATGTCCAGGTCCTCTCCCCCCACCTCCTTCCAGTTGGTGATCTCTCCGGTGTAGATCTTCTGGACCTGCTCCGTGGTCAGGTTATCCACCGGGTTGTTTTGGTTGACCACGAAGACCAGGGCGTCGGTGGCGAAGGGGGTGAGGAGCCACCGGTCCCCCTCCTCCAGCTCGGAGAGCACCTCCGGGGCGGGCTCCGCCGCCAGTAGCAGGTCGGCCTCCCCACACATCAGATTCCGGTAGGACTGGGTGGTGCGGGAAAACTGGATGAGGTCGGCCACCTGGTCCTGGTCCTCCCCCAGCAGCACGGCGCACATGGCCCGGGCCAGGGGGACGGTGGAGGTGGAGCCATCCAGCCGGGGCAGGTTGTCCCGGGTAAAGACAAAGGGTTCCTCCGGGGAGGCAGATTGGGAGGCGGCGGAGCTGCCGGAGCCGGCGGGCGGGTCCCCGCCGGGGTTCTTGGGACCGCAGGCGGTCAGGAGCAGGGCAAGAAGCAGGGCCGGAATGGCCGCGGCGCAAAGGCGTTTCATTCTCATATCCTCCTATTTAGCAGTGGGAAAGATCCGTTCTACTTCCATATAGACGTAAAATCCGGGGGAAATGTTACCTCCCTTTCCATAAATTTATGGCTGAAAAAACCACGGCCCGCCGGGAGAGACGGACCGTGGACATCGTTTGCATATTAGCTTTTTTCCTGGAAGCTGGCGCCGCAGCCCCGGCAGGTGACGGTGATCTTGCCCTTGCCCCGAGGGACCCGCAGCTGCTGGCCGCAGTTGGGACACTTGAAATAGCGGTGTTCCTTGTCACGGCGGATGGTGCGCTGGAGGCGGAACCAGTGGATCACCGGCCCGAAGGTCCGCATAAATTTGGCGTTTTCCTCCCGGCGACGGGGCAGATTGCGGGAAAACAGGCGGAACAGGGAAAAAAAGATCAAAACCAGGGAGATCCAGTACAGGGGCACGAAGTGAGTCAGGGCAAACAGAAGATAGAAGGCCAGATACAATACGATCAGGAAAAGGTTCAGTTGGTCGTTGCCGTACCGGCCGTACATGAAACGCTGGATGGCGTTGCGGATCATAGGAGAGACCTCCTTATTGAGCGAAGAACGGCAGGCGGTGACGCCTGCCAGAGGGGGAAACAGGGAGCATGCCGAATAAATTATTATAATAATGATAGCGCGTGCCGCCGCAATCGTCAAGAAGCCATTCGTAAACAAAATGTAAATTTCACCTTGGGCCCCAGGGCTTTTGGCCGCCGCACCTTGCGCCGGGGCGAAAAATGGGGTATACTGCATCCAGAATGTCGAATCAGGGAGGACGGCCTATGAAACGCATCGACAAGGAGAACTATTACCTGGATATTGCCGAGACCGTGCTGGAGCGGTCCACCTGCCTGCGCCGGTGCTACGGCGCCATCATCGTGAAAAACGATGAGATCGTATCCACCGGCTACAACGGCGCGCCCCGGGGCCGCAAGAACTGCATGGACCTGGGCTACTGCGCCCGGGAGGCCATGAACGTCCCCTCCGGAGAGCGGTACGAGCTGTGCCGCTCCGTCCACGCCGAGATGAACGCCATCATCTCCGCCGCCCGGCGGGACACCCTGGGCGCCACCCTGTACCTGGCGGGCCGGGAGGCCAAAAACGGCGAGCTGCTCCACGACGCCACCTCCTGCTCCATGTGCCGCCGGCTCATTATCAACGCCGGCATCGACCGGGTGGTCATCCGGAACACGGACAGGGACTATTCCGTGGTCCATGTGGAGGACTGGATCCGGGAGGACGACTCTCTGCCCCAGCAATTGTGAGCAGTATGCGGACAACAGCGGACCGGAGCGGCGCTCCGGTCCGCTGTGTTTTGGGCGCCGGGGCGGAGAAAACGCCGCTCTGCAAGAAAATCCCAGAAAACCCTTTGTTCCAAATGTGAATAAATCTTGACAGAAAAGCGGGATGCCTTTACAATATATACAGGACAAAAATGAAAAACTTTGGGGATGTTTTTCAGTTGTCGCAAGAGTAGGCGCCGCCGCCGGCGGGCCATACCTTGCGGCTCATTTTATGTACAAGTCCCGTGAGGGGTTTTTGGCCCGGACACGGGCGCTGCGGCGGTCCGCCGCAGCTTTCAACATGATTTTGGAGGTGTAAAAAACCAAAATGCTGCCCTATATCATCGGAGCGATCATCGGTATCGTGGTCGGTCTGGCGGTAGGTATCCCGGTGGGCATCCAGCAGCGCAAAAAGTCCGCGGAGCGGGAGATCGGTTCCGCGGAGGAAGAGGCCACCCGTATCGTGAACGAGGCCTATAAGAGCGCCGAAAGCAAGAAGCGCGAGGCCCTGGTGGAGGCCAAGGAGGAGATTCTCAAGGCCCGGAACGAACACGAGCGCGAGGTCAAGGAGCGCCGCGCCGACCTGCAGCGCCAGGAGCACCGGCTCCAGCAGAAAGAGGAGACCCTGGACCGCAAGACCGATAACATTGAGAAGAAAGAGGAACAGCTGACCGCCAAGCTGGCCAAGCTGGACGCCACCCAGGCGGAGGCTGAGGAGCTGAAAAAGAGCCAGATGGAGGCTCTGGAGCGCATCTCCGGCTTTACCGCCGAGGAGGCCAAGAATTACCTGCTCAAGCAGCTGGAGGAGGACGTCACCCACGAGTCGGCCATGAAGATCAAGGAGATCGAGGCCCGCTACAAGGATGAGGCCGACACCAAGGCACGGGAGATCATCTCCCTGGCCATCCAGCGCTGCGCCGCCGACCATGTGGCGGAAGCCACCGTCTCCGTCGTGCCCCTGCCCAACGACGAGATGAAGGGCCGTATCATCGGCCGCGAGGGCCGGAATATCCGCACCCTGGAGACGCTGACTGGGGTGGACCTGATCATCGACGACACGCCGGAGGCCATCACCGTCTCCTGCTTCGACCCCGTCCGCCGGGAGATCGCCCGGCTGGCCCTGGAAAAGCTGATCCTGGACGGCCGCATCCACCCCGCCCGCATCGAGGAGATGGTGGAGAAGGCCAAGCGGGAGGTGGACGCCGTCATCAAGTCCGAGGGCGAGCGGGCCATCTTCGAGACCAACGTCCACGGCCTGCACCCCGAGCTGGTCAAGCTGCTGGGCCGGATGCGCTACCGCACCAGCTACGGCCAGAACGTGCTGAACCACTCCATCGAGGTGTCCCATGTGGCCGGCCTGCTGGCCGCCGAGATCGGCGCCAACGTGGCCGAGGCCAAGCGGGCCGGCCTGCTCCACGACCTGGGCAAGTCCATTGACCACGAGGTGGAGGGCTCCCACGTCCAGATCGGCGTGGAGCTGGCCCGGAAGTACCGGGAGAGCGAGAACGTCATCCACGCCATCCAGGCCCACCACAACGATGTGGAGCCCCGGACCGTGGTGGCTTGCCTGGTCCAGGCGGCCGACGCCATCTCCGCCGCCCGGCCCGGCGCCCGGCGGGAGAATCTGGAGAACTATATCAAGCGGCTGGAGCGGCTGGAGGAGATCACCTCCTCCTTCAACGGCGTGGAGAAGTCTTTCGCCATCCAGGCCGGCCGCGAGGTCCGCATCATGGTCAAACCCGAGGTCATCAGCGAGGACCAGATGGTCCTGCTGGCCCGGGACATCGCCAAGAAGATCGAGGACGAACTGGAGTACCCCGGCCAGATCAAGGTCAACCTCCTGCGGGAGACCAAGGCCATCGAATACGCCAAGTAATTTTCCTAAAATTTATTCCGAAACGAAACCGGGACGCCCCCCTGCGTCCCGGTTTTTATATCTTGGCAGAAAAAAGTTTTTGTCCACTGTTACCTTCTCCTCCCAAAAAGCATCTAATTATATGACCGGTCACGGAGGGGCGGCGCCGCCCCTCCACTTTACCCATCAGGAAGGAGTCAATCCAGGGATATGACGCAAGCTGTTATGGACAAGGAGACGTTCTGCACGCGGATCATCGGCTGTCAGGAGGCCATGTTCCGTACCGCCAGAGCCATTCTCCGCAGCGACGAGGACGCCGAGGATGCGGTGCAGGAGGCCATCTGTACCGCCTTTGAACGGCGGGATTCTCTGCGGGACGCGGAGAAGTTCAAGCCCTGGGTGCTGCGTATCCTGGCCAACAAGTGCTACGACGTCTGCCGCAGGCGGCAGAGCACGGTGGACCTGGATGCGGTGGGAGAGCTCCCGGCTCCGGAGACCGACCATGTTCAGCGACTTTCCCTGTGGCAGGCGGTGCTGTCCCTGAGCGGCGAGCTGCGGGCCCCGGTGACCCTGTTCTACTACGACGGGCTGTCCATCCGGGAAATCAGCCGTGTGCTGGGCATCAGCGAAGCGGCGGTCAAGACCCGGCTGTTCCGTGGACGGACCCGACTGAGGGAGCTTCTGAACGAGAAATGAGGTGCGACAATGGATCAATTTGACGAGATGATGCGGGAGCGGGCCAAAAACGAGCCCTTCCCCCTGCCGGAGGACTACGCCGGACGGGTGTTCGCCGTCTGCACCGCTCTGGAGGAGCCAAAGACAAAAAAACGCAAGCGGCCCGCTGCCCGCTGGACGGCTTGGGCCGCGGCGGCCATGGCGCTGTTCATTGCCGTCCCCAACCTGTCCCCCACGGCCGCGGCGGCCATGGCGGAGATCCCAGTGCTGGGGGCGGTGGTGCGGGTAGTCACCTTCCGTGCATACACCTACGATGACGGTTACCACAGCGCGGAGGTCACTGTGCCGGAACTGGCGGGCGGTCAGGCTGCCCAAGAGGTCAACAGCCGGGAACAGGAGTACACGGACCGGCTCATGGCCCAATTCCGGGAGACCTGTGAGGCGGAGCTGGGGCAGGAGGGCTATTACGGCCTGGACGTGACCGACACCGTGGTGACGGACAGCGATACCTGGTTCACCCTCCGCGTCGACACAGTGGAGACCCGGGCCGACAGTGGGCAGACCAGCCGGTTCTACCACATCGACAAGGCCACCGACCGGGTGATGACGCTGAAGGACCTGTTCCTGGAGGACACGGACTATGTGGATGTCCTGTCTGGGGAGGTGCGCCGGCAGATGGAGGAGCAGTCCGGGGAGGATGATACGAAGGCCTACTTCCCCGAGGAGTTCACTGCTATCGATCCAGAGCAGAATTTCTACTTTGACCGGGACGGGGCTCTGGTCCTGGTGTTTGACCAGTACACCATCGCTCCCGGCTATATGGGGATGCCGGAATTCACCATCCCGGCGGAGGTGTACGCCGACCTGCTAAAATGAGAAAGGAAAAGGAAATGAAACGTGTACTTGGATGTCTTCTGGCGGTTTTAGTGCTGCTGACCTGCGCCGGATGCGGCGGGGAACAGTCGGGAGATGAGCCGTCCGGGGAGGAAAAGACCCTGACCGGGGCCCTGGATGAGGTGAAGGACTTTATGATCGTGGTCACCGATGACCAGGGCGACAGCTATGCCATGACCTTTGAGGGCAAAGCCCCGGAGGGGCTGGCGGACCGGGAAGTGGGGGAACAGGTGACAGTGACCTATACCGGGGAGCTGTCTGTGGTGGACCCTTTTACCGGAACAGTTCTATCCGTCGAGAAGGCGGACTAAAAAAGATGGAGGCCGCGTCATCGGATGCGGCCTCCATGAAAAATAAGGAAATATTTGCAAAAGAAGCGCCTGGAACCCCAGGCGCTTCTTTCTTATTCCTCATCCAATTTTAGAACGGCCATAAAGGCCTCGGTGGGCAGCTGCACGGTGCCCAGGGTCCGCATCTTTTTCTTACCCTCTTTTTGTTTCTCCAGCAGCTTCTTCTTCCGGGTAATGTCGCCGCCGTAGCACTTGGCCAGCACGTCCTTCCGCATGGCCTTGACGGTCTCCCGGGCGATGATCTTGCCGCCGATGGCCGCCTGGACGGGGACCTCAAAGAGCTGGCGGGGGATGTTCTCCTTCAGCTTCTCGCAGATGCGCCGGGCCCGGGGATAGGCCTTCTCCCGGTGGGCGATGAAGGACAGGGCGTCCACCTGGTCGCCGTTGAGGAGCATGTCCACCTTTACCAGGTCGCTTTTCTCATAGCCCTCCAGCTCGTAGTCCAGGGAGGCGTAGCCCTTGGTCCGGGCCTTCAGGGCGTCGAAGAAGTCGTAGATGATCTCGCCGATGGGCATGGAGTAGTGCAGCTCCACCAGGTTGGTGTCCAGGTACTGCATGTCCTTGAAGATGCCCCGGCGGTCCTGGCACATGGGCATGATGTTGCCCACATAGTCCGGGGGCGAGATGATGGACACCTTGGCGAAGGGCTCCCGGGCCTCGGAGATGGAGCCGGGATCGGGGTAGTTGTGGGGGTTGTCCACCCGGACCACGGTGCCGTCGGTCTTGGTGACCTCATAGATCACGGAGGGCAGTGTGGTCACCAGATCAAGGTCAAATTCCCGCTCCAGCCGCTCCTGGATGATCTCCATGTGGAGCATCCCCAGGAAGCCGCACCGGAAGCCGAAGCCCAGGGCGATGGAGGATTCCGGCTCGAAGGACAGGGAGGCGTCGTTGAGCTGCAATTTCTCCAGGGCGTCCCGCAGGTCGGGATACTTGGAGCCGTCCTCGGTATAGATGCCGCAGTAGACCATGGGCTGGGCGGGGCGGTAGCCGGGCAGAGCCTGGGCCGCGGGGGACTCCACCCCGGTAATGGTGTCGCCCACCCGGGTGTCCTTCACGTTTTTGATGGAGGCGGTGAACCAGCCCACTTCGCCGGCGGACAGCTCGGGGCAGGATTCCATGCCCAGGGGGCGGAGATAGCCGCAGTCCAGCACCTGATAGCTGGCGCCCGAGGCCATCATCTTCACGTTCATTCCCTTTTTCAGGGTGCCTTCCATGATGCGGAAGTAGACCACCACGCCCACGTAGGGGTCATACTGGCTGTCAAAGATCAGGGCCTTCAGGGGGGCCTTGGGGTCGCCGGTGGGGGCGGGGATGTTCTGGACGATGTCCTCCAGCACGGCGGGGATGTTGATGTCCTGCTTGGCGGAGATCTCCGGGGCGTCCTGGGCGGGGAGAGCCAGGATATTCTCGATCTCCTCCTTCACCCGCTTGGGGTCGGCGGCGGGCAGGTCGATCTTGTTGACCACGGGGAGGATCTCCAGGTCGTGCTCCATGGCCAGGTAGGTGTTGGCCAGGGTCTGGGCCTCGATGCCCTGGGAGGCGTCCACGATGAGCACCGCGCCCTCGCAGGCGGCCAGGGAGCGGGATACCTCGTAGTTGAAGTCCACATGGCCCGGGGTGTCGATGAGGTTCAGGTGGTAAATCTCCCCGTCCTGGGCCTGGTAGTCCAGACGGACCGCCCGGGCCTTGATGGTGATGCCCCGCTCCCGCTCCAGGTCCATGTTGTCCAGGAGCTGGGACTCCATCTGGCGCTGCTCCACCGCGTGGCACTGTTCGATCAGCCGGTCGGATAGGGTGGACTTCCCGTGGTCGATGTGGGCGATGATAGAAAAGTTTCTGATTTTGCTTTGATCTGTCATAATTTAACCTCAATGCGCATAGCGTTACCGTTTTTCATTCTGGCGTCCCGCCAGAATGCCGTTGATCCGCTCGCCGGTGTTGTGGACCACCTGGAGCAGGGACTGGTACAGCACGGGATAATTCCGGGCCAGGGCGTCGTGGGTCATCTCAGGCATGGGCCCCTTTTCCTTGATGTGGACGGCCAGGGCGTCGGCCAGCTCCGCCTCGGCGCACTTCATGTCCGCCTCCGCCAGACCCGCCTGAAAATAATGGGTGGGGACGGAGAAAAAGTCGGGGTTGTTGCCGGGGTCCGCCTGATACAGCCGGCGGTACATGGTGTAGACGGCGGTGGACAGGTAGTTGGAGGCGGCCTTGATGGCCTCCCGGCTGCCCGTCTTGGACAGCAGGTCGAACAGCACGCCGATGGAGTTGACCAGCAGCTTTTTGGACAGCAGGGCCAGCACGCCGCCCTTCATGGAGTTGTTCTTCTCGTCGCTCAGGTCGTAGAGCTCCTCCGGGGCGATGGTGGTGCCGTCCCGGCTGAGGGTGCGGCCCAGGAGGAAGTCGGCGGACACGCCGTAGTAGTCGCAGGCCCGGACCACAAAGGGGAGGCCGGGCTCCCGGATGCCGTTTTCATAGTGGCTCAGCAGGGCCTGGGAGATTCCCAGGGCCGAGGCGGCGGTGCGCTGGCTGACCCCCTTCTCCTGGCGGAGGAGGGACAGGGTGCGGGAAAATTCTTCGTTCACAAGTGGTCACCTCATAAAATTCACAATACACTTGGTATAGTATACCTGAAAACATTACGTGGCGTAAAGAGGGAAATTCGGAAAAAATTCCGGGAGGGTCGGAGAATGGGGCCGCCCGCGGGCCGTTTTGCCCGGAAGGGCGGGGCATGCGGCCGATCCTTGAACAAACCGGCATGGCAGGGGCCTGATCCATCGAAAAAGAAGGACGGAAACCGGGGCCAAGGCTCTTGCATTTTGCGGCGGGAAATGCTACCATAGTCACCGAAAGCAGCGTGTTTGTGCGCCGGAATTTGATTTGGAGGAATGATATATGTTCAAGAAGCTCATCGAGATCCTGAAAGCTCACCCCCGCAAGATCGTGTTCACCGAGGGCACCGACCCCCGTATTCTGGAGGCTTCCGCCCGCCTGCTGTCCGGTACCTTCCTGACCCCCATCCTCATTGGCAATGAGGCTGCCGTTCTGGCCGCCGCCGAGGAGGCCGGCTTCAACATCCGCGGCGCCATCATCATCGACCCCGAGACCTACGCCGGTATGGACGCCATGGTCAAGCGCATGGTGGAGCTGCGCAAGGGCAAGATGACCGAGGACGACTGCCGCGCCGCCCTGAAGAAGGGCAACTACTTCGGCACCATGCTGGTGGCCATGGGTGAGGCTGACGCCCTGCTGGGCGGCGCCACCTACTCCACCGCCGACACCGTCCGTCCCGCCCTGCAGCTGGTCAAGACCAAGCCCGGCAACTCCATCGTGTCCTCCTGCTTCATCCTGGTCCGTCCTTCCGCCACCGGCGACAACGACGTGCTGGCCATGGCCGACTGCGCCATCAACATCAAGCCCACCGAGGACGAGCTGGTGGAGATCGCCTCCGAGACCGTCTCCTGCGCCAAGATCTTCGGCATCGACCCCAAGGTGGCCTTCCTGAGCTACTCCACCCTGGGCTCCGGCAAGGGCGAGGACGTGGACAAGATGCGCAACGCCGCCGAGAAGGCCAAGCTGGCCATGCCCAACGTGCCCATCGAGGGCGAGCTGCAGTTCGACGCCGCCGTCTCCCCCCGGGTGGCCCAGACCAAGTGCAAGGGCTCCAAGGTGGCCGGCTACGCCAACACCTTCATCTTCCCCGACATCAACGCCGGCAACATCGGCTACAAGATCGCCCAGCGCCTGGGCTCCTTCGAGGCTTACGGCCCCATCCTGCTGGGCCTGAACGCCCCCATCAACGACCTGTCCCGCGGCTGCAACGCCCAGGAGGTCTATTCCATGGCTATCATCACCGCCGCCCTGGCCTGAACAGAATAGAGAGAACGGAGCGTCCAGCCGGGCGCTCCGTTTTATTTGCCATGGAATAGACCTCGGGGCCCCATCTGTGATGGGGCGGCGCTGTGCGCCGTAAATCCGGTGCCGCTAAAGCGGGACCGGATTTGCGCAGGGCGAATTCACTTCGCCCGAGCATTGAAACAGTAACGGGTGCCCATGGGAGTGCGCTCCCATGGGACCTATTCCATGGCTATCATCACTGCCGCCCTGGCCTGAACAGAATAGAGAGAACGGAGCGTCCAGCCGGGCGCTCCGTTTTATTTGCCATGGAATAGACCTCGGGGCCCCATCTGTGATGGGGCGGCGCTGTG
>Ga0129308_1000460_pt1 | contig 60266 bp, 49 predicted proteins | sample L827metagenome_FD_94440 | JGI IMG/M metagenome (GOLD analysis project Ga0129308, IMG submission 94440) | Ring-tailed lemur group fecal microbial communities from Wisconsin, USA - L827 metagenome | ecosystem: Host-associated > Mammals > Digestive system > Large intestine > Fecal | place: USA...
AAAGCCAGTTTTTCACGGCATGGCAGGCTGAACAGCTTTTCATGGTGACTGTGGCGCTGAACGTGCCGGTCATCTGCTACGGCCTGCGGGCGGATTTTTCCCTGCAGGGTTTTCCCGGTTCCACCCGTCTGCTGGAGCTTGCCCACAACATCGAAGAGATGAAAACCATCTGCCAGTGCGGGCGCAAGGCAATGTTCAACGGCCGCAAGGTAAATGGAAAATTTGTGTTTGAAGGCGCACAGGTGGCCATTGACATGGAAAACAATGTGCAGTACGAATCGCTGTGTCCCCAGTGCTATTTCCGCGAACGGGACAAGTTTTTTGCAGAAAAGGCGGCGGATGCGGCACAGGAACCCGGCGCAGACGCGCCGTGATGCGCATTTTCTCCGCCGATTCAAAACCGAAAGCCCGCTCCGGGTACAGGCGTAAGGCCGTTCCCGGAGCGGGCTTCCGTATTCCATTTTACGCGCGCCGCCGCAGCACCGCGGCGTAAAACTGCGGCTTTTCTTCCACAAGTTCCAGCTCACCCGCCGCAAGCAGCACGCGGATGCGCCGGGCCAGAACCCAGTCCCCGATCACCAGCCTGCGGCCCAGCACCCGGCCGATCAGCTCCGCCACACGGAAGGTCTCCGGCATCGGTTCCCGCCGCAGAAAGGTATCGTAAAAATCCTCACCCACGCTTTGCAGCCGGCCGTTCACCACTGCACGCAGCGGTGCGTTCTCCTGCTGCAGCAAACGCCACAGGCCCGTGAGCATCTGCCGTGCCGCAGGCGCAAGAGCCTGCTCCCGCGCCAGATGGCGGCCAAATGCATCCGGCGGTGCGTCTCCCCATGATATACGGGATCCAACCTCAAGCATCTGCAGCGTTTCCGGATACTCCATCCCTTCGTTGCGGCACGCACACAGCTCCCAGGGGGGCAGCTTTACCACCGATATCGGACAGGAATACATGGAGAGCTGGGCAACGGTGAAATAAAGGCCGCACATCGAATAAGGCGTATCACTGTACCAGATACGCACCGGCTCCCCTGCTTTTGCGCGCCGGTGCAGTGTATTTAGGTCTTCGGCGGCATTCTGCCAATGCCGGTCCGCGCTCTTTTTCCATTCTTCCGCTGCTCCATTGCGCCACGGGCCGGCGCACATCCATTCCTGCAGCAGCGCGCGGCGTACAGGGCCAGGCGTATTCTCGCTGATGTCGCCCACATCCAGCATAAAATCAAGCCCCAACACCTCGCCGTCCGCCGTACCCACAGGGATCATCTCTTGTCTGCGTTCCTGCTCGCGCTGTGCCTCGCGCCGGGCATATTCCATCGCGGCCTCCCGCTCTTCCTGTGTGGGCGGCACGCCGTCGCTGTTTTCAAAAACAATGCCGATAGGAGCCGACACGCCGCCGATGGCCTTTCCCAGGCTACGGTGCGCCAGCTTCATCGCGCATTTTTCGCTCTCGCCGAACAGCACTTCTACCACATTGCTCCCCCGTTCCGTCATTTCATCTTTCGTCCATTGTAGCACAGTGTCGGCGGCCTGTCACCCAGGCCCGCAGTATACGTCAGCGCAGGCCGCGGAACGCAGCACGGGACGCCAGGGCAACGAGCGCCGACACGCCGGAGGCGCCGCATACGACGAGCCATGCCGGGCATTGTTCGAACAGCACGCCGTACATGGCCTGGCCTATGGGCTGCGCGCACATGGACAGCGCCAGCAGGCAGGAGATCACCTTGCCCACCAGTTCGCCGGGCGTTTGGCTCTGCACAAAGGCCATCATCTGCACGCTGAACAATGTGGAGAGAGCCATCAGCATGAAGCTGCATACCGCAACAACAACATAGCCGGCAGAGGCGGGCGCCAATGCCAGCGAAAGGCCCATGGGCAGGATGCCCAGTGCGCAGCCAAGCAGCAGGAAATGAGCACGCCGGATGTCCAGCCGCTCCCCCAGCACCCCTGCCAGAATCCCGCCCGCAAGCCCTCCCGCCGCAAGGGCGCCCTGTGAAAGACCATAGCGCAGCGTATCCACAGCCAGCGTCTGGCGCAAAATCACAGGCAGGCCTATGATGAGCATGGAACTCATGAACAGATTGAATGCGCACACCAGCAAAATGATGCGTCCCACAACAGGCTTTTCCCGGAAAATATACCGCAGGCTCCGTGCCATATCCTCCTGCGCGACGCGCCAGATGCTGCCGCTATCCCCACGGGAAGCGTGCGGGATGCGGATGAATGTTTCCATCACAGCGGAAAACACAAAGCATGCACAGCTTACATATAAAATCGGCCGCAAGCCGTTCCAGCTGTAGAGCACACTGCCCAGTACCGGGCCAACCAGGCTTGCCAGCGAGCTCACCATATTCACAGCCGCATTCGCAGGCATCAGCTGCTCCGGCGCAGCCAAAAGCGGAATGCTGGCCTGTACCGCGGGCTGGTATGCGCCCTGAATGCCGTACAGCAGAAGCAGAACAGCCATCAGCAGCGGCACCAGAGGCATTCTGCCCAACGCCAGCGCAAACAACGCGATGAGCGCGGCAGCGGAAAAATCCAGCACGACCATGATGTTGCGTTTGTTCACTCTGTCTGCAACGATACCGCCCACGGGCGAAAGCACCACCATGGGCAGAAAGCTGCCGGCGGAAACAAGCCCCAGCAGCGTGGGCGAACCGGTCTGATCAAACAAATACAGCGGCAGTGCAAAACGCAGCACCGCGTTGCCGAACAGAGAGATGATCTGGCCGATGATGACGAGAATGAAGTCCTTACCGAAGCGTTTTGTTTTTTGCATGGGTATTTCCTTTCTGTTATGTGGTACGGCGGAGCGTCGCACCGCTTATTAATACCGACGGTTGGTATGTATACCTCTAAAAATAAACTGCCCTTTCGGACAGGTTATTTTTGAAGGCCGAATTCTTCCGGCATAAACACTCATGCGCGCCGTGTTCGCGTGCAGATGATTCCAAGAGCCGCTTCGGACAACGGTGCCTGCACAGCGCAACCCTCCCTGTGCGGCGAGACCTGACAAGCATCCGCCCGTCTTTTCGCGTTTGCACCGCCGTCGTCTACATCCCCCGGCGCTTTTGCCCAGGAGCTTCGCTTTCCCGCTGCTTTTTGGCCGCGTGTGCGCTGAAGACAAAAAAGTTCTCCAGCATTTCGCCGTCAAAGACATCCAGCCCTACGCCTGCAAGAAGCTGCCTTACAAAACTACAGCGCTCCCGCGCTTCCTCGGGCGTCATGGGATACAGCAACGGATTCAAGTACTGGTTTGTGATGAGCAGCAGCAGATCGGACGCTTCCCTCACATGCTCCACATGCAGGCTTCCGTCCGCGTTTCCCTCCCGCAGAACCGGTTCCAAGTAATTCGGGCCCACCTCACGGATCTGGCTGTCTAGCTGCAGCATCATCAGACGGGGCGTGTGAGTCATGTCCGGCGCTGCGGAAAAAAACTTACCCTGCTCCGTGTTCTGGAGCGACGCCGTAAACATACGGGTAAGCTTTTCCCGCCCATTCAGGCGCTTATCCGTGACCACCTCGTTCATCAAAGCCTCTACCCCGGCAAACAGCCTCTGGTCGCACACTGCCTCCAGAATGTCCTCCTTAGACTTGAAATGGTGATAAATGGCTCCTTTGGACAGATTTCCAAGCGCATCGATGATGTCCTGGATGGTGGTGTTTTCATATCCCTTTTCCAAAAACAGCTTCAGCGACACATCTAAAATACGCGCCACGGTCTCCTCCGGGTATTTGTTGCGCGCCATGGCGCCCGCCCCTTTCATACATACCATCGGTATGTTTACTATCATAACAGCCGCCGCAGAAGCTGTCAACCGCCGGCGGCAAACTTTTACATACCGCCGTAATAGGCCACCAACAGGTCCACCACCGCGCCGTAGCTTTTGGAGCCGAGCTCCTGGTCGTAGCTTTGCAGAAACCCCGAATAAGCGCTGTCTGCCGCCTTGGACACCGGAGACTCGAACTGCTGCCAATAGGCGTTGTTTGCGAGAATATCCTCGTTCGCCGTCTGGCATACCTGCTGCGCGATCTCCAGCCATTTTTCATAAGACGCACCGTACAGCGCGTTGGAGAGGTGGATATACCCCAACAGATAACCCGAATACGCATACAGCGGGTCGCCGCTGGTGTCGCACGCGAGGATGGCCACAAAATTGGCCGTCTGTTCGGGTGCGACGCCGCGCACATGCGCCAATTCATGCGCAATGGTCGCAGGCAGCAGGCATTCGGGCGAATCCACATTCAAGTTCGCCTCCCCGGTGAACGGGAAGAAAAAACCTGTAAAATTCAGCGCGCTCAGCACCCGGGAAAACAGCATGGGCTTGGGGCTGACGGCGGAAACCGACAAAAACGGGTACTGCTGCTCCAATGCGCCGTACAATGTGCCGGATGCGTCAAAAATAGCCTGTGTATCGCCGGAGAGCACGCCCGGCGCGGCGTGAGGCGCCAACGGCGCCGCCGCATTCAGCTTTTCCATAAACAGGCGCGTTGTGGCCTCAAGCTCGTCCACTGTTACGGGCCGGGCCGTTACGCCTGCCTGTTCTTCAAACGTTTCCGCGTAATAAGTAAGGCCCCACAGCAGCGTAAAGCCCGTGTAAACGCTCAGTGCCACCAGCACGCCGCCCAGCGCACGCCGCCACAGCACTGCCAGCCGCCAGCCGCGCCCACGTACCAGCAGCCACACTGTGCGGCCCACATACCAGATGCAGAACAAAACCAGCGCGGCCCAGCACAGCTCAGCCACAGAAAAGGGCGCAAAACCGCACAGCCATCCCACTGCCCGGTGGTATGGCTGTACGATCTTGTGTACGATGAAGTCCGATGCGGCGCGGCTGCGCATTACAAGGCGCAGCGCCAGCAGAAACGCGCCCACCGCTCCCAGTGCGAGATACAGCTTTTTGCCGCTCCGCCACGCCCGCGCCGCGGCGGCTTTTGCTTCTTCGCCCCGCATCCGTCAGCGCCCCAGCTTATCGACAAGCGCAAGCACTTCGTCCATCTTCTCCGCCTGCAGGGCCGGGTCTCCGCTTTCAAACGCCTCCTGCACGCAGCCGCCGATATGCGCTTTTAAGATCTCTTTGTTCGCCTTGGTGAGGATGGACTGCGTGGCCATCACCTGATTGGAAATGTCCACGCAGTAACGGTCGTTCTCCACCATGGCAAGGATGCCGTCCAACTGGCCGCGCGCCGTTTTCAGCAGCCGCGTGACCGTCTGCTTATCCGCCCGCACGGCTTATTCCACCGAAATGACGGTGTAGCCCGCATCTTCCACGGCGGCCTTCAGTGTATCGGCGCTCACGCCGTCCTCCACAGTACATACGGCCTTTTTCTCTTCCAGGCTCACATTCGCGGCAACGCCCGAAATCCCGTTCAGCGCCTTGTCCACATGGCTGCGGCAGTTCTGGCACATCATACCTTCGATAATCAGTGTAATGGTCTTCATTTGTTTTTCCTCCCTGTCGTTTTTGTTGATATTCTCATTTTGAGGCAATTCTATCCGTTCGGCGCGCGGCTGGGCGGGCACGGGCGAAAGGGACGCCCCCTGCTCCGCGGCGGCATGCGCCGGATGGGCTTTGAAACGCTTGAGCCGCAGTGCATTCATTACGACGCACACGCTGGAAAGGCTCATGGCCGCGGCGCCGATCATCGGGTTCAGCCGCAGATGGAACGGCAGGTACAAAAGCCCCGCCGCGACGGGGATGCCCACCGTGTTGTAAAAGAAAGCCCAGAACAGGTTCTCCTTGATGTTGCGGATAACGGCCTTGGACAGCCGGATGGCCGTGACCGCGTCGGCAAGGTCGCTTTTCATCAGCACCACATCGGCGCTTTCAATGGCAACGTCCGTGCCCGCGCCGATGGCGATCCCCACGTCCGCGCGGGCCAGCGCCGGCGCGTCGTTGATGCCGTCTCCCACCATGGCGACGGTTTTCCCCTGCTGCTGCAGCGCCGCCACATGCTGCTCCTTTTCCTGCGGCAACACCTCGGCAATGACATGGGGGATGTCCAACTGGCGGCGGATGGCCTCCGCAGTGCGCCGGTTGTCGCCCGTCAGCATCGTCACATCAATGCCCATACGCTTCAAATCCGCAATGGCTGCGGCGCTGGAAGGCTTGACGGTGTCCGCTACGGCGATAACGCCAAGCACCGTCTTTTCGCCGCAGAACAGCAGCGGGGTCTTCCCTTCGCCGGCCAGCGCGTCCAGCTTCTGCTTCACAGGGGCAGGCAGCGCCATACCGCGCTCCGCCAGCATGGCTTCATTCCCGGCGAAATAAAGCTCCTGCGCATACCGCCCTTCGATGCCCTTGCCGAACACCGCCTTGAAATCCGTCACCTCATAGGGCTGCACGCCGCGCCGGGCGGCGCACTCCAGCACGGCCTGTGCCAACGGATGCTCGCTTTGCCGCTCCAGGCCGGCGGCCAGCGCAAGCAGTTCATTCTCCGCCAACGCGCCGACGGGCAGAATGTCCGTAACGGCAGGCTTTCCTTCTGTTATTGTACCAGTTTTGTCAAGCACGATGGCGTTGATGCTGTGCGCCGTCTCCAACGCCTCGCCGGATTTGATGAGGATTCCGTTTTCCGCCCCTTTTCCCGTGCCCACCATGATGGCCACGGGCGTGGCCAGACCCAGCGCGCAGGGACAGGAAATGACCAGCACGGAGATACCGATGGAAACCGCAAATTCCGGCGTCTGCCCGGCGAGAAGCCAGCCGATGGAGGCCGCCAGAGCAATGCCGATGACCACCGGCACGAACACGCCGGAAATTTTGTCCGCCAGCTTTGCAATGGGCGCCTTACTGGAGCTTGCGTCCTCTACCAGACGGATGATCTGGGCCAGCGTGGTATCCGCGCCCACCTTGGTGGCACGAAACTTGAAAAATCCCGCTTTATTGATGGTGGCCGCGATCACGGTGCTGCCCGGCTCCTTTTCCACGGGGATGCTCTCGCCTGTGATGGCCGCCTCGTCGATGCTCGTGTTGCCCTCAAGGATCACGCCGTCCACGGGCACGCTCTGGCCCGGCCGCACCAGCACGGTATCGCCCACGGCAACCTCCTCCACAGGGATCACCGTCTCCACCCCGCCGCGCTCCACGGCGGCTGTTTTGGGCGCAAGGTCCATCAGCTTGGTGATCGCCTCGCTGGTCTTACCCTTGCTCCTGGTCTCCAGATATTTGCCCAGCGTGATGAGCGCGAGGATCATCGCCGCCGATTCAAAATAAAGATCCATGTGATATTGGGACACCAGCGCATGGTCCCCCACGCCCAGGCCATAGCCGATGCGGTAGATGGCGAACACGCCGTACACCAGCGCCGCAGTGGAGCCGATGGCGATCAGGCTGTCCATATTCGGGCTTCCCCGGAGCAGCGTCTTGAACCCCACCTCGTAATACTTGCGGTTGACATACACCACAGGCAGAGTCAGCAAAAGCTGTGTAAGGGCAAAGCCCACGGCGTTTTCATGCCCTGTCAAAAAGCCCGGCAGCGGAAGGCCGGCCATGCTGCCCATGGAAACATACATCAGCGGCGCCAGGAAGGCAAACGAGACCCACAGGCGCATGCGCATGTTTTTCAGCTGCGCCTGCATGGGGTTCTGCACGGGCGCGCCCCCCGGCTTTGCGGCGGGGCCCGCCGCCCGGCCGTCTGCAGGCGAAGCGCCGTAGCCTGCATGCTCCACCGCCTTGACGATCACGTCCTGCTCCAGCGGCGCATCGCTCTCTACCACCATACTGTTCGTCAGCAGGTTCACCGACACTTCCGACACGCCCTGCACGCCGCGTACCGCCTTTTCCACATGGGCGCTGCACGCCGAGCATGTCATGCCCGTGACGTTGTATTTTTGTTTTACCATCTTGTTCCCTCTCTCAAAGCCTCTCCCCCGGGGTGGGGGTCTATATTCATACTATACCTATTTAGTGTTATTGTCAACCGATTTTGCAAAAAATATACAGCCCCTCCGGAGAGGGGCCGTACAACCGAACATCTTTCTTTTTTTCAGGAATCATAAGGCTCCGCGGCAATCTGCGTGCCGAAAAGCTCGGCGCGCAGCGCTTCGTCGTAAGGCAGGCGCACAAAATCCTCCAGGCGCGTATTGTAGATCTGCTCCAGCCGGGCCGTATAGCCCACCACCACATGCGGCATCGCGCGCTGCACTGCGTCCAGCGTCTCGTATACCATGTCCTGCTTTTTCATGGATATCTCATACATCTTCTTATCCCGCGTGCGCACCACCAGGCCGTGCGTCTTGCCCGTGGGAATGCCGTTGGTGCGGTGCTGCACCGTGCGCATATACGCCCACGCCACATTTTCAGCGTCCAGCACTGTCGTTTTGCCTCCGGTCTCGAACATCATCCACCGGCCTGCACGCACTCCGTTCACAGGCTCAGTACTCTGGTAGAACATTTCCAGCTGTTCCAGCATCGCTTCCGGACTCTCGCTTGCCTTGCAGTAAGCCCGGATGCGTTTTTGGTACCGCCCCGTCAGCGCGCCCGCCAGCATCCAGACCGCCGCAAACAGCGCCACGCCCGCGCCTGCCGTGAGCAGCCAGGTACCGGATTGGTCCATGCTGCCCAGGTAATCCGCTTTCAGCACCAACGGCAGGAACATCTGCTGCTCCTCGGCCGTCCAGTCGTCATAGCCGACCACCTGATGGTAAAAATCCAGCGATTCTCCCGACATCGGCAGAATGGTTCCCCGCACCGTAAAGCTTTCCCCCGGCGTCTGGCTGGCGCCTGTCAGCAGCTCGTAGGACGCATCCAGCAAATCGTCCGCTGTGCTGATATATCCGGCGTCCACCGCAAGGCCCATATATTCCGCATCCCCTACCGGAATAATGTATTCCTTCTCTGTGACAGTAGAGCGGTTTGTGGATGTATTGGTGCTCTCGGTATAGGCATACCAGTCATAGATCAGGTATACCTCCGCCTCCACGTATTGCCCTTTCAGCTCGGACACATCCAAAGAGTCCAGCGGCTTCGGGCCGCCGATGGCTTTGAATGCGCCGAAGCCCGTCCCCCACAGCAGCCCCGCCGCCAGAGCCAGCACGATGATGATCGACGCAGCGTGTCCCTTCAGACTTTTCATTTTCAGTTCCTGCAGCATAAATGCTTCCTCCTTCGCGGACAGCCCCTTTTCCCCATCCGCACTTATTTTCTTTATTGTAGCAGGATATGCGCCTGTGCGCTACGTTTTTTCTGCATTTCGGCGCAACTTTTACAAGCAGAAACAAAAAGGCGGGGCCGCAGCCGCGGCCCCGCCTGTATGGCTTGCATTATTTTCCAAACACCTTTTCGTAATCGGCCCGGAATTTTGCGATGCCCGCATCCGTCAGCGGATGCTTTGTCATCTGCTCGATGACGCTGTACGGTACCGTGGCAATGTCCGCGCCCGCCAGCGCGCAGTCCGTCACATGCACAGGGTTGCGCACACTGGCCGCAATGATCTCCGTATGGATATCATCATACATGGCGAACATATCCGCAATGGTGCGCACCAGGTCGATGCCAGGCATGCTGATGTCGTCCAGACGGCCCAGGAACGGGCTGACGTACGCCGCGCCCGCGCGCGCAGCCAGAAGCGCCTGGTTCGCGCTGAAGATCAGCGTCACATTGCACTTGATGCCCTCTGCGGAAAGCACCTTGGTCGCTTTCAGGCCCTCCACCGTCATGGGAATCTTCACCACCATGTTCGGATGGATCGCCGCGATCTCACGGCCTTCCGCGATCATGCCCGCGGCGTCCTCGGTGGTGGCCTTTACCTCGCCGGAGATGGGGCCGTCCACAATGGACGCGATCTCACGGATGACCTCACCGAAATCCCGCCCCTCTTTTGCAATCAGGCTGGGGTTCGTCGTCACGCCGCAGATAACGCCCATATCGTTGGCTTTTTTGATGTCCTCCACGTTTGCTGTGTCGATAAAAAACTTCATAGCACCCTGTCCCTTTCCGTTTTGTTTTGAACGCCTCCCGCACCCCTCCCAAGGCGCAGGGCTTCAACTCTTTCAGTATAATCCCGGAACACGCCCAAAGTCAAACAGAAACGACGTTTCTTTTACGGTTTCGACAAAAAAACAGCCCGGAGCGTATGCCCCGGGCCGGCAGCCGCAGCGGCGGCTCTGTTTTACATCATACTGCGGTACAGCGCGGCAATTTCCTCCACACTGGTGTCGCGCGGGTTGCCCGGACGGCACGCATCCGCAAAGGCGCTCTCGGCAAGGAACTGCACGTCCTCGTCCTTCACAATGGCCTTCAGGTCCGCGGGAATGCCCACATCCTGTCCCAGCTTGCGCACCGCGTCGCAGGCAGCCTTGCGGTATTCCTCCTGCGTCATTGCGTCCACGCCTTCCACACCCATGGCGCGGGCGATCTCGCGGTATTTTTCGCCCGTGTACGGCGCGTTGTATTCCATGACGACCGGCAGGATGATCGCGTTGGCAACACCGTGAGGCGTATCATACAGCGCACCCAGACCGTGCGCCATGCTGTGTACGATGCCCAGGCCCACGTTGGAGAAGCCCATGCCCGCCACATACTGCGCCAGCGCCATGCCCTCGCGGCCCTCGGCTGTGTTTTCCACAGCGCCGCGCAGATGCCTGGCGATCAGCTCAATGGCTTTCAGATGGAACATGTCCGTCATTTCCCATGCCGCCTTTGTGGTGTAGCCCTCGATGGCGTGCGTCAGCGCGTCCATGCCCGTGGCGGCCGTCAGGCCTTTGGGCATGCTTGCCATCATATCCGGGTCAATGACCGCAACCTCGGGGATATCGTTGGTATCCACGCACACAAACTTGCGTTTTTTCTCCACATCGGTGATGACGTAGTTGATGGTCACCTCAGCGGCAGTACCCGCGGTGGTCGGCACCGCAATGGTAAACACGGCGTGCTTCTTCGTGGGCGCTACGCCCTCCAGGCTGCGCACATCGGCAAATTCCGGGTTCTCGATGATGACTCCGATGGCTTTGGCGGTGTCCATGGAGGAACCGCCGCCGATGGCTACGATGCAGTCCGCGCCGCTCTTTTGGAACGCAGCCACGCCCGTCTGAACGTTTTCAATGGTAGGATTGGGCTTGATGTCGCTGTATACCTCATAGGCAAAGCCCGCTGCGTCCAGCAGGTCCGTCACCTTTTTGGTTACATTGAATCGAATGAGGTCCGGGTCCGAGCACACAAAAGCCTTTTGAAAGCCGCGTGCCGTCAGCTCGGGAACGATGTTCCCGATTGCGCCCTTGCCGTGATAGGATACCGTATTCAGTACGATGCGGTTTGCCATAAATAATCCTCTCCCTTATATAATGTAATAAAAGCTCTCCCCTCACCCGTCCCGTCGGATGGTGCACGGGGGACTGCACATTCTGCGGGCACAGCCTATCCGCCCGCCCTGTTATTTATTCTACAACCTTTTTTCCAAAAATTCTACTCCCGTGTTTTATATTAAACCGCTTTTTCTGTCAGGCAAGTTTTGCACGCCACGGGAAAGTGCTTTCAAAACCGGAAAGCATTGCAAACGTACGGCCGTCAAGCGCAGCGTTAAGAAACCGTTAAGCCGCATTTTCTTTGTTTTACCAATTGTCAAGAGAAAAGTTTTTACTATTTTTAGTATTTATTTTTGCTTTTTAGGACAAATGTATGTCCAAAATACTATTCACGCAACATTTGCAATTATTAACACAATATTCACAAATTCAAGTTTTTCATTCCGTGTTAATATGTGAATAGTGACAAGCGTGATATTTCACGCTTTCATCAATCAGGGCTCCGGCCCGCAAGGAGGAGTAAATCTATGGCGACTAAAACCGCCGCGGTAGACGCCAAGGGCTACCGCAAATTCAGTTTCCTCGACGTTTTAGCTTATGGTGCAGGCGACTTTGGCTGTAACATGAGCTTCGCGTTGAAAGGCACGCTCACCATTTTCTGGACGCAGTTCATGGGCATTGATAATATCCTGATGGCTTCCCTTCTGCTGCTTGTGCAGGTTTGGGACGCGATCAACGACCCTGTGATCGGCGCGATGGTCGACGCGGACAAGCGGCAGTACAAGCGCAACAAATTCCTTGCCTACATCTGGGCCGGTTCGATTGGCCTGATGGTGGCCGGCGCCCTGTGCTTCGTGCCTTGGACAGGCGCTCCCTACGTTGTAAAATGCATTCTGTTCGTGGCTGGTTACATTCTGTGGGATGCATTCTACACAGTTGCTAATGTTCCCTACGGTTCTATCCTCTCCTTGATTACATCTGACCCTGTTCAGCGCGCAAAGCTCTCTACGGGCCGTTCCGTTGGCTCCATGGTCGGCGGCATGACTTGTCAGATGGTGTTGCCCATCCTGATTTACGATGCCAGCAATAAGTTGCTGGGCGAGCGCATTTTTATTATTGCTCTCGTTATGGGTGTTCTGGGCTTTATTGCTTTCCAGTTCATGATTCGCAATACTGTAATCCGTGTGGATACCCAGATTACCCTGAAGGAAGACGCGCCCAAGTTCAACCCGCTGAAGGCCACCGGCCACTTCCTGCGTAACCGCGCGGCAGTGGGCGCCACGCTGGCTCCTGTTGGTATGTTCCTTGGCATGTATGGTGCGCAAACTGCTACGCAGATTCTGTTCCAGGCATATTTCCAGAATGCCCGTATTTCCGGCATTGTTGGCATGCTTTCTTATGTGGGTCTGTTCCTGTTCATCCCCTTTGTCGGCAAAATTGTCACAAAGGTCGGCAAAAAGGAAGCCATTACCATCGGCGCTTGTGTCAGCGTTCTGGCTTACATCCTGATGTTCATTCTCCCCATCACTCCGGATGGAAAGGGTATTGCTTTGTTTGTAGCATGCCAGCTTTTGAACGCTCTTGGCGGCGGCATCGGCCAGTGCGTGAGCTGGTCTCTGATGGCCGACGCGATGGACTACGAGGAGTGGAAGTTCGGCACCCGCAACGAAGGCACCACCTACGCGCTGCACTCCTTCTTCCGCAAGCTGGCGCAGGGCATCGGACCTTCCGTGGGCCTTGTTGCTGCCACATGGTTGGGCTATAATGCCGCTCTGGGTCCCAATCAGCCCATGGAAGTCGCGGTCAACATGCGTTATTTGACCGCCGGCATGTACCTGCTCAGCGCTGTCCTGCAGCTTGTTGCTTACGGCGTTATCTACAATCTGGACAAGAAAACGCTGGCTCAGATGGAAAAAGATCTCGGCAAGCGCCGCGACGACGCCAAAGTTGATCTTTCCAAAATTGTGGGCGGCGAAGACTGATTCTGAAAATTTCCTTTCAAATATTTTCACACTCAAACAAAACGGCGCGCTGCACAGGCAGCGCGCCGTTTTGCTATGCACTTGACAGCAGGCTATGGTAACTGCTGCCGGGGATGGAGAAAGCCTTGTCAGAACCGCAGCGAAAGGCAGCTGAGCCCGCCATCTATCTTCTTATATTCCGAAGTATCACACGTCAGGGTTTGATAGCCCGCCGCCTGCACCGCCTTCAATACCTTGGGATACCCTTCCGGCACAATGACCTTTCCGTTCACCCAAATGCAGTTTGCCGCATACGGTTCGTCCTGCGGGACGGTTATTTTCGTATATCCTTCAAATGCAGGTTTTGTGCAGAACTCACCCGCGGTGAGCATCACACCGTTTTCCAGATAAACCACGCCTGTTTTCAGATGCAGCACCTCGGTGAGCGGTACGCCCACCACCTTGCAGCCGAACGCTCCCAGAATATCCGCCAGCTGCTTCACACCCTCAGGGTTGGTGCGCCCGGAAAGCCCTACATAAAAGGTATCGCCGCACATCATCACGTCGCCGCCCTCCAGCGTACCGGGTGCTTTTATATGAAAAATTTTGTCGGGCGGATAAAACTCCGCCACTGCCGGCTCAATGGCTGCCGTTTCACCCTTGCGGCTGGGCGCGCCGGGATTTGTGATCACCGCGCAGTATTTCGTCAGCACCGCGGCGTCCTCTACAAAACAGCTGTCCGGATATGCCTCGTCTGCGGGCAGTACCGTTACATCTACGCCGCATTGCCGGAGCGTCTCAACATATGCCCTGTGCTGTTCCAATGCTTTTTCATAATCCGGAGCACCCAGCTCCGGGTGGCCGGTAATGCCGTGCACCATTGCGGTGCACGGCGTTTTTACGATCACATGGCTGAACATCTTCGGGTCACTCCTTTTCCGCCGCCAGCTTTTCCTTCAGCTTGGCCTGCACGGTGATGGGCAGGCCGAACAAATGAATGAAGCCCGCGGAATCCGCCTGGTCATATACCGAATCTTCGCCGAAGGTCGCCAGATCCTCACTGTACAGGCTGTACGGAGATGTGGTTCCCGCCGGAATGATATTGCCCTTGTACAGCTTGAGCTTCACATCACCGGTGACATTCTCCTGCGTTTTGTCCACAAAGGCGGACAACGCCTCGCGCAAGGGCGTGTACCACTGGCCGTTGTAAACGATATCGGCAAATTTCTGCGCCACCAGCGCCTTATAGTGAGCGGTCTCCTTGTCCAGACACAGCATTTCCAGCTGCTCGTGGGCAAAATACAGGATGGTGCCGCCCGGCGTCTCGTACACACCGCGGCTTTTCATGCCCACAAGACGGTTTTCCACAATGTCGATGATGCCAATGCCGTTCGCGCCGCCCACGGCGTTCAGCTCTTTCAGCAGTGTGCTGGCCTTCATGGCCTTGCCGTCCAGCGCGGTGGGCTTGCCCTTTTCAAAATGAATGGTAATATAGGCGGGCGTGTCGGGCGCCTGCTCGGGCGCGACGCCAAGCTCCAAAAAGCCCGGTTTTGCGTAATCCGGCTCGTTTGCAGGGTCCTCCAGGTCCAACCCCTCGTGGGAAAGATGCCACAGGTTTTTATCCTTGGAATAATTCGTTTCACGGTTGATCTTCAGCGGCACATGGTGCGCCTCTGCGTAGTCGATCTCCTCTTCGCGGCTCTTGATGTCCCATTCGCGCCAGGGAGCGATGATTCCCAGGTCCGGTGCAAAGGCTTTTATGGCAAGCTCAAAGCGTACCTGGTCGTTGCCCTTGCCCGTGCATCCGTGGCAGATGGCGTCCGCGCCTTCCTTTTTGGCGATCTCTACCAGCTTCTTCGCAATGGGCGGGCGCGCAAAGCTGGTTCCCAGCAGGTAAGTGCCTTCGTATTTTGCCCCTGCCTGCACCGTGGGAATGATATAGTCTTCCACAAACTCGTCCACAAGGTCCATCACATACAGCTTGCTGGCGCCGGTGGCAAGCGCCTTGGCCTCCAGTCCGTCCAGCTCTGTTCCCTGCCCTACGTCTCCGGCGGCGGCAATAACCTCGCAGCCGTAATTCTCTTTCAGCCAGGGAATGATGATGGAGGTATCCAGCCCGCCGGAATAGGCGAGCACCACTTTTTTGTACTGCTTTTTCTGCTTTTCCATGTTCGTTCGCTCCTATTACAAATATCGTCTGCCGGGACTCCGGCGTTTGTGCCCGGCCTTTTTCCGGGGAAATACCGCTGCCGCGTTACAGCACCTTGGAGAGAAAGCTTTTCAGGCGCGGGTTCTGCGGGGATGCAAACAGCGCGTGCGGCTCATTCTGCTCCATCACACATCCGTCATCCATAAACAGCACCCGTGTGGACACCTCGCGCGCAAAACCCATCTCGTGGGTCACAATGACCATCGTCATGCCCTCCCGGGCCAGTTCGCGGATAAGGTCCAGCACTTCGCCCACCATCTCAGGGTCCAGCGCACTGGTGGGCTCGTCAAAAAGCATCACTTCCGGCTCCATGGCCAGCGCGCGTACGATGGCGATGCGCTGCTTCTGCCCGCCGGAAAGCTTGTTTGGATAGGCGTCCGCTTTGTCCGCCAGGCCGATACGCTCCAGCAGACGCATGGCCTTTTCATCCGCCTCTGCCTGTGTCTGCAGCTTCAGGTTGACGGGCGCCAGCGTGATATTCTGTTTCACCGTCAGATGCGGGAACAGGTTGAAATGCTGGAATACCATGCCCATCTTCCTGCGGATGCGGTTGATGTCACAGTCCTTTGCGGTGATGTCCTGGCCCTCGAACCATATCTCTCCGCCCGTGGGCTCCTCCAGCCTGTTCAGGCACCGCAGAAAGGTGCTTTTTCCGCTGCCCGACGGACCGATGATGGCGATTTTTTCGCCCTTTTCAATGGTCTCCGTCACGCCCTTGAGCACCATATTCCCGCCGAAGGCCTTTTGCAGATTTTTAACCTCGATCACTTTGCGCCAGCCTCCGTTCCATTTTTTTCTGAATGGCTGTCATGCCTACCACCAGCAGCAGATAAATGGCCGCCGCAATGAACAGCGGCGCGCTGTTGAACGCGATGCCCCGGATGGAATCGGATACCTTCGTCAGATCCCGCGCGGCGATATATCCCGCCACACTGGTCTCTTTAAGCAGCGCGATGAACTCGTTGAACAGTGCGGGCAGAATATTCTTGACCGCCTGCGGCAGCACGATGAGCCGCATCGTCGCGCCCTCGGAAAGCCCGAGGCTTCGCCCTGCCTCCGCCTGTCCGGGGTCGATGGAAGCGATGCCGCCCCGGATGATCTCCGCCACATAAGCGCCCGAGTTGACGCCGAAGGCGAACACGCAGGCCTCAAAGCTGCCGTTGAACAGGATCGTGTAGGCGATCAGGAGCTGCACGACGATGGGCGTGCCGCGGATGACCGTGACATATATGCCGCAGGCGGCATTTACTGTTTTCCAGCCAAAGCTCTTTTTGCCGCCGGCGTAATATTTCACCAGCGCCACCAGCACGCCGATGCACACGCCGATCAGGCACGCCAGCGCCGCCAGCGCTATGGTCATTCCCAACCCCTCGAGATATTGCACCCATCGGCCTTTGTACACCGTCACCTTATAAAAATCGCTCAGCAGCTTGTTCAAGTCGTTCCAAAAATTTTCCACGGAGGGATAGCCCCTTTCCTTATTTGCTCTGCCGCATGCTCCCGAAAGCTGCACGGCCCGCGCAGCGCGGGCCGTGCGCATTTTTCACCTGTCCTCCGAACGTCAGCCCTCTGCGCAGATCTTCAGATGCTTATCTGTCAGCGACTCCACTGTGCCGTCGTCCATCGCCTTCTGCAGCACACTGTTGACGACCTCCAGCAGGTCCTCGTTGCCCTTGGCCACGCCCATGGCCATTTCCTCCTCGGTGAGAAGCTGCTCCACAGTTTCCAGTGCATCCGGGTTCGCCATTGCCAGAGTCTGCGCAGGCACCTTATCCAGGATGGCCGCGTCCGCTTTTCCTCCCATCACAGCCGTAGCGCATTCATTGGCATTTTTAAACGCCAGCGGTTCAATGCCAAGCTCTTCCTGTGCGTAGATGTGAGCCGTCGTGCTCTCCTGCACAGCGATATTCTTTCCCGCAAGGTCATCGGCCGTCTTGATATCGCTGCCCTTCGGCACCAGCAGGATCAATCCGTTCAGTGTATAAGTAATGGAGAAATCAATTTGCTCCGCGCGCTCGGGTGTAGCCGTCATACCCGCTGCAATGAGCTGCCCCTTACCGCTTTTCAGCGATTCGATCAGCAGGTTGAAGTCCATATCCAGCACTTCCAGCTCTACGCCCAACTCATCGGCCACCAACTGCGCCAGGTCGATGTCCACACCGGCCGGCTTGCCGTCCTCGCCCAGATATTCGAACGGCGGAAAACCCGTGGCTGTCATCATCGTCAGGACGCCTTTTTCCTGAATCTCCTCCACAACGGACGCCCCGCCTGCTGCGTCCTGGCCGGATGCCCCGGAGGACGCGGACGCGCTGCCCGCCGCCGAGCTTGCCGGAGCGGATGCGCCCGAACCGCCGCAGGCCGCCAGGCCCAACATCAGAACCGCTGCCATTGCAAATGCCAATATCTTTTTCATAACTCCCATGCTCCCTCTCTTGTTCCCATTTTGTGCGCCGCCCCTCCGGCGGCTTCCATGGCATTATTATATTCGCATATCCATTCATTGTCAATGAATTTTTATTCGGTTCATTCCTTTTCTGCACATTGCACAGCATTTGCCTCTCCGCACATGCTCTCATAAGCATATTTATACAAAATTGAATTTATTTTATGTATATATTTGCATTTATTTTTTAATTATGCTACTATATATACATTCTCAAATAAAGATGCGGAGCGGTAGAAATGCTTGATACATCCTTATACAATTCTTATCTTAGCGTAAATTTACAGACGATCATTAATAATATGCAAAGTATCCAAGAGGATATCGGGCCGGATGTGGAATGCATCCCTGTGTTGAAGGACAACGCTTACTGCCTGGGTGCTGTCCCCATTGCCAAAGCGCTTTGCACCTACGCGAACGTGCGCACCATCGCAGTTGCGCAGGTGTGTGAAGGCGTCGAACTGCGGCAGGCCGGATTGTCCGCCCCTGCCATTCTGGTACTGGGCGGCGTACCGGAGCGGTTATTCCCGGCCGCGGTCGAGTATGGGCTGCAGCTCACCGTGTTCCATCCGTCCACTGTGTACGCACTGGAAAAACTGGCCGCCGCACAGGGAAAACGCGCCGAAGTACAGATCAAAGTTGAAACCGGGCTGAACCGCACCGGCGCAAAGCCCGGCGCAGAGCTGGGCGCGCTGGCCGCCGCGCTGGCCGCCTGTCCCCATGTGCGCGCAATGGGGGTATTCTCCCATTTTTCCACGGGCGAGACAAAAGAAAGCCCTACGGCCTACCGTCAGTTTCAACTTTATCAGCAGGCTTTGGCACAGCTTCAGGCCGCAGGCATCGATCCGCCGCAGAAGCACATGTGCAACAGCGGCGGCAGCGACTGGTTCCGCGCCTCGTTCTGCAACGCAGTACGCATCGGGCGCCGGCTGTATATGGATAATCAGGCCGAACCGCTCATACCCGGAACGCCGGGTGCGGTGCAGGAGGCATGCAGCTGGCGCGCCTCGGTAACGAACCTGCGCGTTGTGGAGGCCGGAGATACTGTGGGATACGACGCAGCCTGGACAGCGCCGCGCCGCACCCGCGTCGCCACCGTATGCGTGGGCTACGGCGACGGCCTCTACTATCCTCTGGCGGAAGCAGGCGGCCCGCTGCTGGTGGGGGAACAGAAAGCCCGGCTTCTGGCTACCTGCATGGACCAATGTTTCGTGGATGTAACGGATATTCCCTGCCGCGTAGGAGACGAGGTCACCTTTTTCGGGCAAAGCAGCGGAGGTGCGGCCATGCCCATCCAGGAACTCGGCAAGTTCATGCATGTGGAAGGCGTATATTTTTACAGTTTCCTCTCTCCGCGCGTGGCGCGCGTATACGAGGGACTGGAACCGTGAACGGAACATCTGCGCGGATGCGCCGCACATAAAACACAACTTACAGGAGGAAATACGATATGCCGAATACCTATGAAACCAAACTGTGGGGAGGGCGCTTCCGCGGCGATGAGGACGCGCTGATGCAGCATTTCAACAGCGAGTGCTGGCGCACCAGCTGGCTGGTGGAGCCGGATATCCAGGGCAGCCTTGCCCATGTGGCCATGCAGGTAAAATGCGGCCTGCTCACCTCCGCCGAGGGAGAGGCGCTCACCCGGGGCCTGGAAACCATCCTGGCCGATTTCAAGGCCGGGCAGCTTGTTTACACCGAAGAATACGAGGACGTGCATACCTTTGTGGAGCTGCACCTGATACGCCGCGTAGGGGACGTGGGCAAAAAGCTGCACACCGCCCGCAGCCGCAACGACCAGTGCAATGTGGACATGAAGCTGTACGTCAAGCAGCAGGCACATCATGTGGCCGCTCTTATCGACGCCTTCTGCGCCACGCTGCAGCGTGTTGCAGAGGAAAACCCGTGGATGATGCCAGGCTACACTCATCTGCAGCGCGCGCAGGTGGTAACGTTCAAATATCATCTGCTGGCCTACTGTGAAATGATGCTGCGGGACAAAAAACGCCTGCTGAATGCCGTGGAGGTGATGGACGAATCCCCCTTGGGCTGCGGCGCGCTGGCAGGAACCACCCATATCATCGACCGCTCCTATACCGCTCAGCTCCTGGGCTTTTCCCACGGCGCATGCAAAAACTTTCTGGATGGCGTGTCCGACCGGGATTTTGTGCTTGAGGTGCTCTCGGATTTCAGCATCCTGATGATGCACCTCTCCCGTCTGGCCGAGGAGCTCATCCTCTGGAGCAGCGCCGAATTTGGTTTCGTGGTGCTGGACGACAAATATACCACGGGCTCCAGCATCATGCCGCAGAAGAAAAATCCGGACGGCGCGGAGTTGGTACGCGGGCGCACGGGCCGCGTCTACGGCGACCTGATGGCCTTGCTGTGTGCGATGAAGGGCCTGCCTCTGGCTTACAACAAGGACATGCAGCAGGACAAGGACTCCTTTGCGGATGCGCTGGACGTGGTAACGGCTTCGCTGATGATGATGGAGCGTATGATCGGCACGCTGCAGACAAAGCCCGAGGCCATGGAGGCCGCGGTAAAAAAGGGCTTTCTGAATGCCACGGAAGTGGCGGACTATCTGGTGCAGCATGGCGTTCCCTTCCGCGACGCGCACGGCATCGTGGGACAAATCGTTATTTATTGTGAGGACGCGCAGAAGGGCATCGAGGAGCTTTCCCTGGACGAACTGCTTCAGTTTTCACCCGCCTTCGGGCCGGATATCTTCAGCTACATCGACTACGCCGCCATTCTGCAAAAAGGCATCAAAAAAGAAATGCTGTAATACAAATAAAAAACGCCCCCGCCTGCGGCATAAGGCCGCTGCGGAGGCGCTTTTTATTTTTCGGAATCGATGCGGAGAAGTTTTGCTTATACTTCGAAGTTCACGGCGGTGTCGCCCTTCAGGTCCGTGCCGAACTCATAATCGTTGCCCGGCAGAATGGCATTGAGCAGAATGCCCACAATGGCCGCGATGGCAAGGCCGGACAGCGTAAAGCTGTAAGATGTGCCAAGCGGCACCGTGATGCCGCCCACGCTGTTGAAGCCCAGCGCGGAGACCAGGATGACGGCCGCGATGATCAGATTGCGGGATTTTGTGAAGTCCACCTGGTTCTCCACGACGTTGCGCACACCCACGGAAGAGATCATGCCGTACAGCACAAAGGAGATGCCGCCGATGATGGCGGAAGGCACCGTCTGGATGGCAGCGCCGATCTTCGGGAAGAAGCTGAGCAGAATGGCAAAGCATGCAGCGATACGCATGACACGGGGATCGTACACCTTCGTCAAAGCCAGCACGCCGGTATTCTCGCCGTATGTGGTATTGGCCGGTGCGCCGAAAAAGCCCGCCAGGCTGGTGGCAAGGCCGTCGCCCAGCAAGGTGCGGTGCAGGCCGGGGTCGGACAGGTACGGACGCTCACAGGTGGCACTGATGGCTGCAATGTCGCCGATATGCTCCATCATGGTGGCCAGTGCGATGGGCGCAATGGTGATGCAGGCGCTGACGCTGAACTTGGCCATGCTGCCCGTATGGATGGCCAGACCGAACCAGTCGGCCTGCTGGATGGCGGTAAAATCCACCTCGCCCATGAAGAGTGCAGCGATATAAGAGACTACGATACCGATGAGGATGGGCAGGATCTTCACCATACCCTTGCCCCAAATGTTGCATACCACGATGACGGCCAGCGCGATAAATGCCAAAAGCCAGTTGGACTGACAGTTCGTGATGGCGCTGGGCGCAAGGATCAGGCCGATGGAAATAATGATGGGCCCGGTGACGACCGGCGGAAAGAACCGCATGATCTTGCGCACGCCGAACACTTTGATGAGAGCACTGAGGATCACGTAGATCAGCCCGGATACCACGATGCCGCCCGCCGCATACGGCAGCATCTCGCTGGGGGTGCCATCCGCACCCAGCGGGGCCACAGCAGCATAGCCGCCCAGGAACGCAAAGCTGGAACCGAGGAACGCCGGCACCTTGCCCTTTGTCAGCAGATGGAACAGCAGCGTTCCGACGCCCGCGAACAGCAGCGCCGTGGAAACGCTGATACCCGTCAGAATGGGCACGAGCACCGTCGCGCCAAACATGGCGAATGTGTGCTGCACACCCAGCACCAGCATCTTGGATACGCCCAGCTTACGGGCATCGTACAGCCCTTCTCTGCCGAGCTCGATCTTTTTGGTCTCTTCGCTCATTGATACTTCCTCCTCAAATCAAATGCCTTCTATTCCAAACACCATGTACGGTGTAAAGGCCGCGCGGCCAAAAAAAGAGGCATTTCCCTTATCGCCGCCGATAACGGAAAATGCCTTTTCTGTTATGAAGGAAAGAATAGAATATACGGCCCCGCCGTGCAGCCGAACGCCGCGCGGGGAAGGATAAGCGCCGTATGAAGCTGTGCGCAAAGCTGCCGCATATTCCAAACCTCTCTTTACATTTTATTTATAATACCAGACATGCGCGCGCGTTGCAATACTTTTTTCTCCCTTCTTTTTCAAAATTTGCAGCGACGGCATTTCAACCCTTTCCCGCACTCGCCCCTTTGCACATCATTGCGCGCAGCTCTTCCAGCGCTTTTTTCTCGATGCGGGATACATAGCTGCGGCTGATGTGCAGGATATCCGCCACCTGCTGCTGTGTCAGCGGCTGCGTGCCCGAAAGGCCGTAGCGCATGATGACGATCTGCCGTTCCCGGCCGGAGAGGCGGTTCACCACACGGTAAAGCGCCTCGGTCTCCTCCTTGCGCTCGTAGTCCTCGTGCACGTCAAAGGTATCGGCCACTACGTCGTTCAGTGTCAGGCTGTTCCCGTCCTTATCGCTGTCGATGGGCTCCTGGATAGACACGTCGTTCTGGCTTTTTTTGCCCGCTCGGAACTGCATGAGCACCTCATTTGCTATCCTCCCGCCAATGCGGCGCCGGCGTATTTACGAACTGCGTATTTCCGTCGCCGTGCGCTTCGCTTCTTTCCTCCCGCTCTATCCGCCCTTCCTCGGCGCACAGAAAATCCGCGGGGACCTCCGCAGTCCCCGCCAGCACAACGTGCGCGCTTTCGCCGTCCCACACGACCCTTTGCACCAGGGCCTGCACAGCGGCGCGTTTCTGCGCAAGCCGCATCGTTTCCATACTTTCTGGGAACGCCACGAGCAGCCGGCGCTGTGCTTCAAGCTCCCTTGCGCCGAGCACGTTCTGCGCGGCAAAGCGCTCCAGTTCTCCGATGCGTTTTCTCAGTTCCCGGTCCAGTTCGTGCAGCGTCCCGATTCTTTTTAGAATATGCTCCCTTGCCGCGCCCGCCTGTGCAAGGGAGTCCACCAGCGCGTCGATTTTTTTCGCATTCCCGCCCAGTTCCTTGCGCAAAGCCGACAGTTTTTCCCCGGCCAGACCCGGTTCCCCCATAGAACCCCCTTTGCTTTGTGCAAGGCGGCCGGCAAAGCCTGCTTTGTCCTCCGCCAGCGCTCCGATCGCCTGTAAAACGGCACTGTCGAGCATGTTTCCATCCGCGTTTTTTCCATTGCAAAGGCTTCGGCGGCTCCGCTCTTTTTCCCGGCATACATAGGTATAGCTCCGCGTTCCGTCCGCGAGGCTCCGCTTCGAAAGCTTGGGATACATTCTGCCGCCGCAGCGGCAAAACAACAGGCCCGTCAGCAGCGCCTCGTTGCTGCGCGGCCTGCGGTATGCCTTGGATCTGTTGTGCTCCAGCGCGGCCTGTGCTTCCAGCCAAACCTCTGAAGAGATAAGCCCCCGGTGTTTCCCCACCGATACGATCCATTCACTGACCGGAAGATATACCGTGCTTTTCCCTTTGCTTTGATCGGTACGGTTGTATGCCAGGACCCCATGTACGCCGTCGAATTCCCTTTCATCTGAAAACACATCTGCCTGCCGTTGTATAAAATACCGGTAGGCAGCCTGGTCTGAAATCAGGTAGACGGGATTTTGCAGAATCCCCTTGATGGAAAAGCGGGTGAACGTTTTTCCGTTTTTTGTAGTCACACCCCGCCGCAGCAGCTCCGTCTCCGTCGCGGTAAGGGAGTGCGTTTCTGCAAACAGCGCGTAAACCAGCTTTACGGTTTCCCCCTCCTCCGGGATCAGCTCCAGCATACACGCCTTTTTTGCTTTTCCATCCACCGTCACCGTCCGCACGCTCTTTGAACAGTATCCCGTGGGCGTTGTCCCACCGAGCCAGCGCCCGGTTTTTGCAAGTTCATGCATGTTATCCCGGATGCGCTCCGCGATCGTCTCCCTTTCCAGCTGCGAAAAGACCGAGGCAATGTACATCATCGCACGCCCCATGGGCGTGCCCGTATCGAATTGCTCCCTGATGGAAACAAAAGCGATATCCAGTCTGCTCAGTTCTTCGATCAAGCCCGAAAAATCGCTGATGTTCCGGCTGATGCGGTCCAACCGGTACACAACGATTGCCTTGAATTTCCGCTCCCGCGCGGCCCGGAGCATACGCTTGAACGCGGGACGTTCCAGGTTCCCTCCGGAAAAGCCCTCATCTTCGTAAACTGCCGCCGCGTCTGCGTCCGCCTGTCCATGGTTTGCCCGGATATATTCGCGGCACAGCTCGATTTGGTTGCCGATGCTTTCCCCCTTTCCTGTGAATTTTGATTTTCGGGAATAAATTGCGATTTTCCCTTCGCTTGCGCGCATGTTCCCGCCTCCGTTTTATGATATGAGCCCCGCCCTACTCTATCATATGCTCCGTCGTACGTTCTAAGCCCGCGATGCGCGCAAAGCCTATCGCATTCTCCTCTTAAAAAACACAGGCGCCCCGCCGGTCTTCACCGGCGGGGCGTCTGCACAAAGAGTATCCTGCGCCCGCGCGGACGCGCTTATTTCCATTCATGCTGTTTTACCCGTGTAATCGTACCCCATTGCGTCTTTTTCTTTTTGTAGCCGATGAACGCGGTGATCCGCACAAATGAAAGCACATAACGGAACACCATACTTTCCAGCAGGCACATCCACAGTGCGCGCAGCGCGTCCAGCAGAGTAATCTGCAGGTTCTGCGTGTAAATGCGCTGAAAAAACGCGGTAAGCGTCATCACTGCGCCGTAAATGGTGTACAGTGCAAAATACCGTACCATAAACGGAAAATTCAAAAAACCAAAGCAAACGGCCAAAACCACTGTGAGGATACCGAAAACCTCTATCGCAGGCGAAAGCAGCTCGAACAGCAGGTAATACATATACGACACCCAGCTCACAAGCCCGAAACGCGGGTTTGCAAAGATCTGCGGATACGCCGTCATGCTCTGGAACAGGCCCAGATGCCAACGCCGGCGCTGCTTCATTAGGTCTTTCATATTGGTCGGCGCCTGGCTCCAGCATACCGCGTTGGGCTCGTACCGGATGGAATACCGCTGCCGGTTGTTGCGGCAGTACACATGGAGCTTGACAACAAGCTCCATGTCTTCGCCCAACGTGCCCGCATCGTAACCGCCCGCCGCCACCACGGTATCTTTTTTAAACAGACCGAACGCACCGGAGATGATCAGGTTTCCGTTGAACTGGTCCATCAGGATGCGGCTGGCCAGAAACGAGCGGTCGTACTCCATCACCTGCATACAGGTGATGGGATTGGGCGGCAAATGATACCCTTTCACCGCGCCGTCCTCCATCTCCACGCACTGGGCCACGCGGATGAGCCCGCCCACGGCAACCACAGAATCGTCCTCCAGCACGGGCTGTACGATTTTTTCCAGGGAATCCTTCTGAAGCATCGAATCCGCGTCCAGACACAGGAAGTACGGATACCGCGAAACATTGATGCCCATGTTCAGGGAATCGCCCTTGCCTCCGTTCTCCTTGCGGACCAGCGTCAGCTTGACCTTGCCCCGCGTCGCTTCATAGATCTTCCGGCAGGGGCGGCAGTTCAGCTTGCGGTGGACGGGCCTGTCCACACTGCGCATGCCGAAAGCGTCGATCAGCCTCTGCGCCGTCCCGTCCGTGGAACCGTCGTCGACCACAACGATCTCATACAACCGGTAGTCCAGCTCCAGCAGCGAACGCACGCTGTCCACAATGGTCACTTCCTCGTTGTATGCAGGCACCAGAACAGAGACCGGCATGTAATATTCATGATGCAGCTCGTTCTTGATTTGCAGCATCCTGTCCCGCTGGTACAGCCGCCAGGCTCCCACTGTGACGGAAAGAAACAGGTATGAAGCATACAGGATCAAATAGGCGAGATAAAAAACGCCTACGCCGCGCAGAAAGGCTTCAACAAGATCGTTCACGCCCGCCCCATCTCCTTTTCCTCCAGCATATACTGCAAAATCTCTTTCGCATATCGGTCGCCGCCCTGCAGCACCTCCCGCAGTGCGCGGATATCGACCTCCAGATGCACCAGCGAGGCGGCCGCATTATACCGCACATACCAGTTGGGATGCCCCAGCGCCTGTTTGAGCGCCTCTACGGTGTCGATTCCGGGGTACCGGTCCAGCACCGCGGCGCTGACGACCGCAAGGTTCACATCCTGTCCCGGCGCGCCCCGCAGGTATTCCAGCAGCACAGGGCGGGCGGGCCCGTAGGGATGGCGGCGGTAATAGCGCATCAGCGCCAAACGCAGTTCAGGGTCTGTTTCCGGTGCGCAGAGCACCGGCAGAAACGTCTCGCGGTAGCTGTCCGAACAATTGGTAATGAATTGAACCACCGAAAGCATCAGATAGGCATTCCAGTCCTTCGCATGCCGCCAAAGCCGTGCGGCCAACGCTTCCCTGTCCCCTGAAAACGCCGTCAGGCCGTCTGACAGCAGCTTCTGGTGGTGGAACCACTCATTGTCATTCAGGATCTGGAGTGCTGTTTCCACCGCCTGCCCGTTGCCCAGTGCGCAAAGCGCATGCAGCACATTCTCGCGGCAGTATACGGTGGAATCCGCTAAATAAGAAAGCAATATCTCCATCAGGGGACGGAACTCTTCCCCGCTGCAGGGGCGAAAACGAGCGATCACATCGGCAAAATACGCGCGCTCCATACTCTGCTTGCGTCCGTATACTACGGCCAACTCCTGCAGTACGGCATAGCTTTCCCGCAGATACTGTGCGAGCAGCACAGGCTGGGTGCGCTGCACCGCCTCCAGCGCACTGCTGTATGAGATCAGGCCGTTGGTGCTGCGCAGGACGCGCAGCATCCGTTTCCGGTGTGTCTCCTCCACAGCGCTGCCTCTTGCCAGCAGGCCGAGCTGCGCTTCTATTTCCCTCTGCCACTCCTTCGCACGCACCTTCTGCTGCTTCTTGCGGCCTTTGGCGCGAAAGATGTAAAACAGGTTGAACACGAGCAGGGCCACGCAAATGAACAAATAACCGTAGATCACGGCGTTGGCGTCAAGGCGCATCACGTCCACCCCAGCTTTCCTGAATCATCCGGTACGACAGCTTGAGCCGTTCCCGGTAAGGTACTTCCTGCCAGCCCGTCAGTGCAAAGGGTTCCATATACGCTGCCTGTGCCACGCCCTCCGTACAGACTCCCAGATAGATCGCCTCGATCTGCAAGGGTACCACGCCGTAATGCTCGTAGTAGTCGGCATGCACCTGCCGGTCCGCCGGATTGTAAAAATTCAACAGCTGCCAGGGCAGGCGCACCTCCACCAGGTCATCTCCATAACAAAAATCTGCCAGGGAGTCGTAATTTGCATCGCCGGGGTCCGCCGTACCGTGATGCAGCAGCCCTGTCTCGTACACCGGCATGCGTTGTGCCCCCGTAAGCACCGCCGCCTGCTCCGCTGTCAGCACCTCGCCGCGTTCTACGATCATGTTGACAGGTACGAACAGCGGTGAATCTTTCTCCGGCGGCGAGACGAACGGGTCCTGTCCTTCCGTTTCCTGCAGATAATTTTCCCGCAGGGGCTCATACCGTGCCTGCACCAGAAGGCGGCTGTTCTCCGTGCCGGAAAGGCAGAGAAGGAAATCCGCGCCGCGTGTGAATTGCAGTGCGGGCTGAGCGCTGTGCGCCGCACCGGAGAGCGGCGTCACGTCGATGGGCACATAAATCGCGCCCGCCTCTGAAATCTCCTCCCGCCGGATGAGAAGGTAGAGAGCCTCCGCATCCTGCCGGGCGCTGAGGGAAATCCCTTCCTGCTCCAGCACCGCGTCCTCCTGCGTCCATTCTTCGCCGCTGCCGTCCACCACACACACAGGCCCGTCCGCCCCGGGCTCGAAAGCCAGCAGGCCCCCTCCCTGTCCGGCAGTCTGCACGTCGTGCCAGCGGGAAGCTTCCGCAACATCCACCGCGTAAGAGGTATTCCAGGTGCGGCGGCTCCAAACATCCTGCCATGTACTGATCACAGCGCCGGAGCAGCCGGAAGCGATGATATCTTCATACACCTCCACGAGCCGTTCTCCCTGCTGCCGCTCGGTAAGCGGGCCGTCAGCGCTGTCTGTTCCCCGCGCCGTGGAAAAGCCGTAGCTTGCGATAACGACAGGCATGGAATGGTATCTGCTGAGCAGTTGCGTATATCCGTCATAGAAAAGAGAGCGGTCCAGCTGCGTTAAAATATTTCCCACCGCACTTTTCTGGGAACTGGAAAAATATTCCGAAAAACCGGGACAGAATTCGTACAGCCGGTATGCCGCAAAGCAGCCCGAGAGCAGGCGTTCCGTGGGCAGGATGTGCTCGGCATCCAGCCGATTGTACTTGCCCAGCTGCTTTGCATAAAAGGTATCGTAGGCAAAGGGGTCGTTTTGTGGGTCGTTCATAAACGCCACAAGGCGCTGCACGCCGTACTTTTCCGTTTCATAGGTCATCATCCGGTCCATCAGCTCGGCCAGCATCGCCTCGAACGCCGTGGCGCCCGGCGCCGTTTCAAAATACTTGCCTGTATATGACGCCGCATGCGCCGTATTGTGGTTCGTATATGCAATGGTCCCCGCATCCCATTCGCTGCCGATGATATACCCCAAAACCCAGGGTGAAACGTCCCGCCGGTATGCTCCGCTGCCCTTGAGGCGGTTCAGCGAAATATTGCGTCGTCCGTGGACGACGTCCACAGCGGTATAAACATCCTCTTTCAGCGCACCGTAAAACTCAGCGCCGTAAGCGTCGGCGGCGCTGTTGTTGGCATAATCGGATACCTGCAGCCCCTGCAGGAGATACAGCGTACCGCCGCCCCCGGTATTAAAGCGGTAAAATGCGTTGTAAAACGCATCGTTGTAAATGGTATCCACATGCACCGTATTCGCGCCCATGGCACTGATCTGTCCCAGCCAGCGAAGCCACGTTTCCTCATCCACGGCGTAATCCGTGGGGTTATTCCCCGGCAGACCGGGCGAAAGCTCCACACCCCTTACCGTAAACGGCTGCCACTGCCCTGTGCCGTCCCTTGCCAAAAGCTGTGTGCCTTCCGTTTTGAACACCGCCTCCGCACCCGCGCCGCTGCCGCTTCCAAAATAAAAACCGCGGTAATATACCGCATACCACAACCCCAGCAGACAGAGGGCCAGCACCGCCGCAGCGCTTACAAATTTCTTCACAAAGGCCCTCCTTTCTTTCAGCGCGCCAGCACATTAACAGTCTTGGACGCGCTGCAATACTGGTACAGTGTCTCGATGTGCTCATCCAGCCACGCACCGCGTGCCGTGATATAATCCTTCAGCTGCTGCACCGACTGTTCATAGCTCGTCATGTTGCGTTCCGCAGGTGTCAGATAATTCATGCCTTCATACTGCGAAAGATCAAACACGCCGCCCCAAACGGAATAGTTGCGGTCCACCGCATCTCCCAGCCACGCTACGGTGTCGTCAATGTATCCCAGCAGATATTCGTCGCCGAGCACACCTCGGCGCAGCTGGTGATATTTTGCCACTACCGCCGTCACAAAACGTTCATCCCGCAGCAAAGCGCCGAACCATGGGGCGTTCTGCATCGTAAAACCCGCTTCGTCCCACATATAATCGATGTAGTTGTCGCACGCATTGTTGAAGTCCCATACGCAGGGCTTCAGCTTGCCGCGTGCGTCCCGGTAATAAAATGTAGAAAAACGGCCCGCATCCACATTGCGAAAAAATTCATTGATGACAAAATATTCTGCAAAGGCATTGAGGTCGAGCTCCGATGTCAGGCCCTTGTCGCCGTCGGTCAGATCCAGCGAATAGAGCATTTTTTCCACACGGCTGATATCCTCCTGCACATACCTCAGGCGCCCTTCGGTGATCTGCGAGTTGCCCGGATAACGTACATCCAACGCCGAAACGTCGCTGCGGAACGTGTAGAAGGCATAGTTATCCAGCTCGTGGTCACCCTTGCCCGCACGGTCCCATCGGACGATATAGCTGGTGATATCGCTGTTTTTTTCGGGCTTCGGGATATCGATGCGGCCCTCACCCCTGCTCACAGTTTCCATCAGCAGGTATAGCCCGCGGTACTCGCCGTTCACATACAGTTCGCAGTAGCGCAGGTTGGGCGCGTAGTCCATGATCTCTCCCGCGACATTCAGGCACAGATAATTGCGCAGCAGTGAACGGTCCAGAAACGGGCCGTTGAGTACCCATTCGTCGTGTGCCGCCATGCCTGCGAGCTCCAGCGGGTTTTCAGCGCCGTCCCCGTCCACCAAATGGATGGAGTATGGCTTCTTGTAGAAAAAGTAAGAAGAATTGCCGCGGTACCGCACATCCGCCTGTGAAACGACATCCGGCTCGTCCAGCAGGGAATTGTCGCCCGTCTGGCCGTCTGTCAGCGAGAACACACAGCGCACTGTGCGCTCTGCATTCCCATTCCGCTCCGCCAAACTGGGAGACCACGGCAGATCCTGCCCTCCGGTGTCGATCTGCACGATTGGCAGCTGCGTATGGAACGGCGCGCTGTCCGCGCGCATCTGCGCGGCGGGCTGCCAGGCGCGCGCCTCGTGCTGGTGCACGCGCGCCGCACCGGTGCCTGTCCCCGAAACATACAACGCCGCGCACAAAGCCAGCATGCACAGGGCCGTGCCCGCGTAAATGAGCCTGCTTTTCATGGCCTTACCCGCTGATCTCGTCGCTCTGCGTGACGATATTCACATATTCAACGCCTTCCAGCCGATACAGCTTTTCGGTGACGCCCTCGTCGCGCTTATAGGTGAGATTATATGTACTGCGCGACATCTCAAAAATCAGTTCTATGCTGTCGGCCGTAGTGTTTTTCACTTTAAGAAGCGCCTTTTTATCGAAATAGGTGAATACCAGGCTCTCGATGGGCGTCTCATTGCTGCGCGCGGCACGGATGATAAGCAGGATGCGGTTTTCGTTGCGCACGCGCCCCAGGAGCAGCAGGACCAGAAATACCACGGCGCTACCTACGCCTGCCACCAGATAATCCCCCACGCCGCAGCAGATGCCCACGATGATGGTCCAGAAGATATAGGTGGTATCGCGGGAATCCTTGATCGCCGTGCGGAAGCGCACGATGGACAGCGCGCCCACCATGCCCAGCGAAAGCGCGATATTGTTGCCGATGACCGTCATGACGGTGGCTGTCAGAATCGTGAGCGTCACCAGCGAGACGTTGAATTTCTGGCTGTATGTTGTCCCCGTGTGCGTATAGCGGTAAGAAATAAAGATCGCGATGCTAAGCAGTGCCGCAACCACGATGTGCAGTACGATCTCTTCCACCGTAAGCGTTCCGCCCTGTTCCAGTATACCGCGCAATAATTCTTTCATGTTCCTTCCTCTTTCCCCCTGTTTTCTTTAAAAACGGTAATGCTTGCTTACCGCGCGTCCCAGGCAGTATTTGCTTACGGACAACTCGCTTGCGTTGCATTCCTCCAGCATATCTTTGATGTATCCCAGCAAAAAGCCGTTGTACTTGACCTCCAGCACCACAAGATACGGGTCCAGAACCGTGTTTTCAATAAGCTCCGGCGAAAAAATATCAAACCGGCTCTCCGTGCCTGTAATATGATGGTCGAATGTAACGCGTATTTTGTTTTCCTTTGCCACGAATGCCTTGCGGTGATAGGTGATTACCGCCTTGGGGCGGTAGCACAGCATATTCATCAGCGAAAAGCACTCGGCCGCAAACGGTTCTTCATACCGAAGCAACGGAGAATAATCGCCGCAGATCAGCCGCCGCGCATCCTCCCGTCCCAGCCGCAGCGAACGCTTTTTCTGCATTGCCCCCTGCTTTTGCTTCATTTCCAGAACCGCAAAATCATTGTCTGCGCCGTAATTGCGCAGGCGTATCTTGCGCCGCAGCTCCACGCCGTCCTCCTTTTCCTCGTAGTCCTTGTCGTCCAACGAGTCAAAATACAGTGAGCGGATCAAATATCCCTCGCCCCGGCTGTGCGCATCCAACGTCAAAATCCCCGCCAGGTCATGGCTGTATTTATAGTATTGGTCCAGCGTTAGCAGGAATTTTTTCTCCTGCCGCAGCACCTCATTCACCGGCCAGCACCTCCTCCAAAGCCTGCGCATCATGCAGCGCAAGGCTTATTTCAAGTTCGGGATAATCTGCGCACAATGAGCCGAAGTTCTCCGCCAGCGCATCCAGCCCCTCGCTGTGATACGTGTTTTCTTCCACAAGGCCATGTTCGCCCGGGGCCTTCAGCTCATAAATGTTGATGATCCCCCTGCCGTGCTTTTGGGCCAGAGCCGCCTCGGACGCGATGTGTTCAGACTCCTTGCCCCGGTAATAATTCATCACAGCCACACGGTCGCAGCCGGAGGCGATGAGCTGCTCCAGCGCCTCCCCCAATCCCTTCGTATCGTAAAAATACGGGACGCACAGAATCATCTCCATCCCCTGCCGGGACGCCTCCCGGTAGGCACAGCGCGCAGCGCTGACAAAGCTCTGCATCAGTGTGTCCGCATCATCCTCCCATTCGGGCAAAAGATACGGCTCCACGTCGAACACGATTCCCCGCAGCGCGCCCCCTGCGGCATCCCGCAGCGCAGCCGCGCGCCCGATCTGCCGCAGCATTTCGCCGCCCTCCGGGTCCCCCCCCCAGGATGGGTCTCCCGTAAGCCAATAGGCCGCGATACCCGCGCCGTCCAGCTTTTGCAGAAAATCCGCCAGTTCAGCCTCGCTGTTTTGGGAACAGTCCTGATAAAGCTCTGTAATATTCTGGCTTTGCGCCAGCTCCAGCAGAGCGTCCCCATTTCCTTCCGAAAGCGCCCGCCAGGAAAACAGGCCCTTTGCGTCTCTCCGTGCCGTCCTCTGCGCACAGCCCGGGAGTGTCATCAGCGCAAATAAAACACATGCCAGCGAAAAAAACGCTATTCCTTTTTTCATGCGCATGAAAGCCCCCCGTTTTATTGACTTTATACAGTTTATAAGTATAGTTTATGACAAGAATCAATGTCAATGAAATCCTTGCATTTTTTGACTTTGTTCTCCCGAAACAATTGTTTCAACCGGTCTTACATCCTGTTTTGCGGCAAAATGGAACGCCGGGGCGACGGCCCCGGCGTCCACTTTCTTCATTTTCCCAGTATTTTTTGAAGATATTCCGCGCTTCGCCGCGCATCCTGCAGTCCATCCGGAGAGGGTTCATCGTTTTCAACAATCAGCCATTCCGTGCCGCAGTCTGCCGCGGCACGGCAAATCTCCGGGATATCGGCCTCTCCTTCGCCCAACGCACAGGGCGAGGGCTCCGATTTTTTTCCGTCCTTGATATGCAAAAGCCCGATGCGGCTGTTGTTCTCGCGCAAAAAGCGCGCAGGGTCCAGCCCCGCGTAAAACACCCAGTACAGGTCCGCCTCCAGCGGCACAGCCTGCATGATATGCTCCAGCGGCAGCGCCGAGCAGCCGTCCACGGGGCGCAGCTCATGGGAATGGTTGTGGTACAGGACGCGCACCCCATACGGCTCCGCTGCCGACCGCGCCGCCTGCAGCACACGAACCGTGCGGGCGACCGCCTCCGGGCTGTCTGCCGCCGACCACGCCATCGCCACCGTATCCAGCCCCAGCGCCCGGGCACCCTCCAGCACACCGTCAAGCTCCTGTTCCATGGCGTCCAGTGAAACATGGCAGCTCAGGGCGTGCATTCCCGCCTGCTCCACGATCTGCCTGACCCTCGGAGCCGGGATATCGTAAAGCCCCGCGAACTCCACGCCTTCATACCCCAGCTTTCGCAGATGCAGCAGGGCGTCCGCCAGCGTTTCCTCGTCCCGGATGATATCCCGTAGCGTATACAACTGAATTGCAAGCTTCATTTCATTCCTCCGGCTTCACAGCCCTGTGTTCTTTTGCGGAAACAAAAATCGCGTCGATCACACGCATGACGGCAAGCATCTGCCGGTGCGTGACGGCCGGCTCTCTCCCGCCCTGCTGCGCGTCGCGGAAGTTGACATAATAGTCCCGCGCGTCCGTCTGTACCTGCGGCAGGGAAAGCGTCTCCACTGTTTCCTGCGGGCGGGGCGCCATGGTACGCGTGGGGCCTGCGGCCGTATACACGATGCCCTCGTCCCAATGCATCTCTGTGTTTTTCGCGCACACCATTTTTCCGCCGCAGGCGAAGTCGTCCACCTGCAATGTGCCTTTTTCACCGGAAACATGCCAGCGCGGCAAGGGAATGAACGTATAGGTATCCACCTCCACCAATGCGGAAAGGCCGTTTTCAAACCGCAGCATCACTTTAAAATTGTCGTCCACCTCGGGAAATTTGACGCTGAGCAGATGGGCGTATACCTCGCGGACCGGGCTGTCCGCCAGAAGCAGGAGCTGGTCCAGCAGATGGACGCCCCAATCCAGCAGCATGCCGCCGCCCGCCTCCTGTGTGCAGCGCCAGTCCCCCGGGATGCCCTTCGCGCCCTGCACACGGCTTTCAATGTAAAACGGGCAGCCCAGTGCGCCGCTTTGGATGCACTCACGGACGATGCAAAAATCCCTGTCCCAGCGGCGATTCTGGTGTACGGTGAACAGCATTCCGGTCTGCTCGCTCACCGCAAGAACTTCCAGCAGGTCCCGGCTGTTCATCATCACCGGTTTTTCGCACAAAACGTGCTTGCCCGCTTGCATTGCCGCGACAGCGAGCGGCTTGTGAAAGTTATTCGGCACCGCAAGGATAACCGCGTCGACATCCTTCCGCAGAAGCAGTTCTTCCAGCGAATCGCAGACATCGCGGCCGTCCGCCTGTGCCTTCGCTCTTTTTTCCGGCGCAATGTCATATACGGCGGATACAGCAAAATCCGGCATCGTGCCGATCTGCTGCGCATGATAATTCCCCATGGCTCCGTAACCGATCAACCCAAAACGATACATGTGCTCACCTCATGCCCAGTACACGTCCGCTGTGGGCGCGTCGAAAATCATCGTGTCCCGCAGCACGCGGATGGCCTTTTCCAGCCCTTCCTTCTGGCTCATCAGCGCGTCCTCGTGTTCAATGGAGATCACGCCGTCATACCCGGCCTGCTGAAGAGCGCTGAAAATGGCGCGCCATGTCTGTGCCCCGTGCCCATAACCGACCGTGCGGAACAGCCAGGGGCGTGCCGCCGTATCGGCGAAGCCCGATGTGTGAAGTACGCCGTTTACAGCCGTATTATATGGGTCGATGTAGGTGTCCTTGGCGTGGAAATGGTAGATACAGCCGTGCAGCGCGTGCACGGCCGCCACCGGGTCCACTCCCTGCCAGAACAGGTGGGACGGGTCCAGATTGGCGCCCACCGCATCTCCCACGGCCTCTCGGAGACGCAGCATCGTCGGCACGTTATACACGCAGAAGCCCGGATGTATTTCCAGCGCCACGCGCACATGATGCGCCTTTGCAAACGCGCCCGCCTTTTTCCAGTACGGGATCAGTTTTTCCTCCCACTGCCAGCGGCGGATCTTTTCGTAGTCTTCCGGCCATGTAGCCACCGCCCAGTTGGGATACTTCGAGGTCTCGCAGTCGCCCGGGCAGCCGGAAAAGGTAATCACGGTTTTAACGCCCAGCCGTTCGGCCAGCAGAACGGCCGCCTCAAATTCCGCATGGGCCGTCCCGGCTGTCTCCAAGTCGGGATGAAGGGGATTGCCGTGCACGGCAAAGGCGGAGATCGTTAGGCCGTGCTTTGCCACGGTCGCGGCAAGCTCGTCCGCCGCCGCGGGGTCGCCCGCCATTTTCCGCGCGTCGCAGTGCGCGGTCCCCGGTGAGCCGCCGCAGCCGATCTCAACCTGCTGCACGCCCTGTTCCTTCAAATATCTGCACGCCTCGTCCAGAGAAAGCGAGCTCAGGCAGACTGTCATAACACCCAGCTTCATTTCTGTTCCTCCTTACTCAAAAAATACAGGCCGGCCGGTACGGGCCGATTCGTAGACCGCGTCCAGAATACGAGTGACCGTGAGCGCCTGTTCGGGCTTCACAGTCAGCTCGCCCTTGCCTTCCGCCGCGTCTGCAAACACCATCTGCTCAAGGTCGGCCGCATCCAGCTGCGCACCGTCAAAGAACGCCACAGATCCGGCGTCCAGCTGCGGCTTTTCCACATACTGCCTGCCGTGCCGCACGCTGTTGATGCGCAGGCCGTCCTCCATATCCGCGCCGGCCTTTGTTCCGCACAGGACGGTCTTTGCCTCGTTGACGTCCAGCGTATTCAACGCCCAACTGGATTCCAGTACCACCGTCGCTCCGTTCTCCATCACAACGAAGCCAAACGCGCTGTCCTCGACCGTGAACGCCTCCGGATCCCAGTGGCCGAAAGCATTGCCCTGGTCCGTATCGCCGTTCAGCTTATGGTATACGCTCCCAACGGCATATTTGGGCTTATAGTTGTCCATTGTCCACAACGTCAGATCCAGCGCGTGTGTACCGATGTCCACCAGCGGCCCGCCGCCCTGCTCCTCTGCGTTCAGGAACACGCCCCATGTCGGCACGGCACGGCGCCGCAGCGCCTTGGCCTTTGCATAATAGACCTCGCCCAGGCGCCCCTCCTCGCACTCCGCTTTCAGGAACTGGCTGTCCGGACGGTATCGGTTCTGGTAGGCGATTGTAAGAAGCCGGCCTGTTTCGCGGGCCGCGTCCAGCATTTTTTTGCCTTCCGTATAATTGATGGCCATCGGCTTTTCGCACATCACGTGCTTGCCGCTGTGCAGCGCGTCCACCGTGATGAAAGAATGCGAGCGGTTGGGCGTACACACATACACCACGTCCAGCTCCTCCGCCAGCAGCTCCTTGTAATCCGTGTATACCCGGGCGCCCGGCGCGCCGTATTCCGCAGCCGCCTTTTCGGCCCTTTCCCGGATGATGTCACAGAATGCGACCATTTCCATGCGGTCCACTTTCCGAATCGCCGGCAGATGCTTGTTGTTTGCAATGCCTCCGCATCCGATGATTCCTGCTTTGATTTTCATTTCTGTTTCCCCCTTAATCACAATCGCCAAATTTTTTCAGAATGCGTCCCAACGTTTGCATCTCTGCTATAAATCAGTATAATGAAAGCAGTGCCCGCCTGTCGTGACAATCCGCAGGGCAGCGGTGACAGATCGTCCGGTTTTTCAGGGAGGAAAAATATGATCGGCTCATACGAGACGGTGCGCGACAATATGACGCACGTGGATTGTTGGTATTCACAAAACGATATCTGTGCCCCGCATTTTCACAGCAGCATCGAATTGACTTACGTTCTTTCCGGGCAGCTGATGGGCTGGGTGAACGGCGAGGAACATGCGCTGAATGCGCACGAGCTTCTGCTCTGTCCATGCTATTCCCTGCATTATTACGAGACGAAAGAAGCCTCCCGTTCCATCGTTCTCACGGTGCCCATGGAGACCATCCCCTTCTTTCAGAAGCTGTTGCGCACCAACAGCTTTCAGAGCATCACAGCCAAACTGCCCGCGCAGAATGAGCTGCTCCATTGTCTGAAGCAGCTCATCGCCGCCCCGAAGGAAAATGCAGTTTTGCGCAAGGGCTATGCCTATGCCGTCATGGGGATCTTGTCCGACCTTCTCAAACTGCAGCCCGTGAAAAGCAGCGCGGCCCCAAATTTTGCGCGTGATATCCTGCTGTATCTGGAGGATTCTTTTCTGCTTCCCTTAGACGTCCGGTCCGTGGCCGGGCATTTCGGTTATTCCCGCGGACATTTTTCCTATATTTTTTCCCAGACCTTCGGGTTCACTTTCGGGGAATATCTCAGCATCCTGCGCTGCCGCCACGCCGCCATGCTCCTGACAAACAGCTCAGCCTCCCTGATCGAGATCTCAATGAACTGCGGCTTTGGAAGCATCCGCACGTTTTACCGCAGCTTCAAACATGTATACGGGATGACGCCCACACAATATCTTTCCGCACACACTGCCGACGGACCGGACCGTATCCGCGGCCTTCCGGCCGCGCCTGCGCCGTAATCGGGACAGCCTCCCTTCGCATATGCTTTAGCATAGGAGGGGTTGCAATGCGCCGGCAGGAAGTAAAGATCATCGTATATGCGCCCCAAACCGCCGCGGGGCGAACGGAACTGGCACAGCGGACGGCCGCCGTGCACGCCGATGCCGTTTTGCAGCACGTCGGCCGGCTTCCGTGCCCGTACGAGCAAAAGCGAGCGCTGCTCACCGCAGTGCTCGAAACCGTGCAAAGCACATGAAAACAGCGCCGGAGGAACATTCCTCCGGCGCTGTTTTCTGTTTTAGCCGCCATGACCGGGCGCGCCTGTATTCTCTTCCCGTTTCCCGCCGCATTTGCGGGAGGATAGCATTTTCAATGCAGCGCGCTGCATATGTGGCAAAGCGTGCGCCTTTGGTATTGTCAAAGCTGTTCACCGCCTTGATAAGACCGATGGTCCCGATGCTGATCAGGTCCTCCTGGTCTGTGGAAGAAGCGTAGTATTTTTTTACGATGTGCGCCACAAGGCGCAGATTGTGCCGGATGAGCTTATCCCGCGCCGCCATGTCGCCTTTCTTCATCGCCTCGAATGCCGCGATCTCGTCCCGCGCGGAAAGAGGCTTCGGGAAACTGCTGCTTTCCAGGTGCAGTGCGAAATATAAGATCTGGCTTGCGACAAAGCTGAATATGATACCAAACATCTGTATGCCCTCCTTGTTTGCGATACTACATTGTATGGCAGGGGGCACGGCGGCATGCCGCGGGACAGGCGCGTTCGCTATGTTTTGCCCATTGGAAAGCGGCCCGCACATTGCGGGCTGCTCGTGCTGCATTCAGATGTCTGCACGGTAGATCGTCTTTCCGTCCTTGACCGTCTCCAGAATGCGGATGTCACGAAGATGCATGGGAAGTGCCTTCAATGGGTCCTCCTCCAGGATCACCAGATCCGCCCGTTTTCCCGGACGCAGGCTCCCTTTGCTTCCTTCCTCAAAATACTGGTATGCCGCATTGATGGTCACGGCGCGCAGAGCGTCCAGTACCGGAACGCGCTCCTGCGGCCCCAGCACCGTCCCCTGCTTTGTAACGCGGTTCACTGCGCACCATACGGTCTCCAGCATGTCCGGCTGGATAACGGGCGCATCCTGATGGAACGTATAACGGAGGCCCTGTGCGCCCGCAGAGGCCGCGGGGCTGATGCGCGCCGCGCGTTCCGGTCCGAGATTCTCGAGATGCACGTCGCCCCAATGGTATACATGGGCCACAAAGAAAGACGGTATCATCCCGTTCTGTGCCGCCCGGGACAGTTGGTCCGGCGCAAGCATCTGCGCATGGATGATAACGGGACGTATTGCCCGGCAAGGCTTACCGGACGCAGCGCGCGCCCTGAGGCGCTCCCCATACACGCGCAGATACTGTTCGCAGGCGGCGTCTCCGTTGCAATGCACCAGCAACTGCATATTTTCGTCCAGCGCCCGGTCCACATACCCGGCCAGTTCTTCGTCGCTCATGCGCGGATAACCGCGATAATTTTCCTCTGCGCCGCAGTACGGCTCCCGCAGCCACGCGGTGCGTGCCTGCGGTGAGCCGTCCAAAAAGGTTTTGTAGCCTCCCACCTTGAAATGGCCGCTGTACTGTCCGATGTGTTCGGACAGCGCCGTTCGCATGCCGTCCGCCTGTGTGATATCCAGATATCCCACCACGTCCAGCTTCAGCAGGCCCGCCGCGCACAGCTGCCTGTACAGCGGTTCCATCGCCGGTATCATCATTCCTTCCTGCACCGTGGTGACGCCACGCCGCGCATAGCCGTCCTGCGCGCGCAGATATGCGCCCATCAGGTCCTCCGGCGCCGGCATTGGAACGCGGCTCTGGCAATTCAGAAAAGCGGTCTCTTCCATGTAACCCGTCACCTTTCCGTCCGCGACCTCCATCATGCCGCCCTCCGGCACAGGTGTATCCGGTGTGATTCCCAGCCGTTCCAGCGCAAGCGTGTTCAAAACGCCCGTATGGCCGGACTGGTGAGCCATAATCACCGGATTGTTGGGAGCGGCACGGTCCAGCACTTCCCTGCGCGGCGGACGTTTTTCCCGAAGAACGTTATGGTCGAAACCCTGAGCGGCGACCCATTGCCCCTTTGGAATATGGTTATCGCGGATAAACGCCGCGATGCGTTCTTCGATCTCGTCAAAGCTGACGGCCTCGCCCAGGGGCGCCTGCAAAAGTGCGTTGGCACAGCCGGAAAAATGGCTGTGCGCGTCAATGAACGCCGGCATCAGCGTATGGCCTTTCAAATCGACCATCTCACAATCCCGTCCCGCCGCCGCACGCACCTCCGCCTCGCTTCCCACGGCGCGGATCACGCCGTCCTCCACCAAAAGCGCCTGCGCATACAAAATGTCCTCCATTGTAAGCACAGTCCCGCCGTAATACATCCGCTTTGCCAAAGCGAGCACATCCTTTCCTTTTCGCACCCTACCGGCGCTTTATGATTTACTATACATCGAATAGTTTTCCAATTTTACTGCAAATCATGAATAATGCGTAAACAAAGCCTGGCCTTCTGGTCAAAGACAAAACAAAACGCACCGGAAGCATTTTCAGCTTCCGGTGCGTTTTTCTGGCGGAGAGTTAGGGATTTGAACCCTAGGTACCTTTAAAGGGTACACACGATTTCCAGTCGTGCGCCTTAGACCACTCAGCCAACTCTCCAAGCAAATGGTGCTTTACTATATTACCCAAATATCGGAAAATTGTCAAGTGTTTTTTTGCCGTTCTGGATTTTTCTGCAATTTTGCGGGAGAAACGCTTACCGCATTCTGCTTCGGCGCTCCTGCCAGGCGATCTCACCAATGCGATCTGCGGCATATTCAAAAAAGCGCCGAAACGATTCGCAATAATAATTTTCCGTACCGTCCGCCCCGTCCGTCCAGTCCCGCCTGCATCCCCCATTGCACAGCGGCGCCCATCTGCAGCTTGCACACCGGGACGGACGAAGCCGCCCCTGCCGTAAAAATTCGGAAGCCGTCTCATCGTTCGCCAGTTGTTTCAGACTGTCTGTATGTACGTCGCCCATCCGCCATCGGTCCAGCACATAAAAATCGCAGGGATAAACACCTCCGTCCGCTTCCACGACAAAATAGCTGCCACAGCCGCCCGAAGCCGCACAGGTGCTTGCCGGCTCCCCCATTGCAAGATGAACATAGTCATCGAACAGGCGCACGCTGGTATAGTGTCCTTCCGCCCAGTCGCGGTACCATTGGTCAAACAATCCGCACAAAAAATCTCCATACAGTTTTGGCGTCAATGAATATACCGCGCGGCCCCGCTGTTCCTCCAAGGGATCAAGACATGGAATAAACTGCAGATAGCGCACTCCCAGCTTTTTCATTGAGGCATATGTTTTCTGTGGATGCTTCGCGCATTGTCCCGTCACGACGCATAACAGGTTTGTCTCCACTTCAAATTTTTGCAACAATGCCAGCGCCTTGGCCACACGCCCGTATGTGCCTTCCCCTTTTGTGTCCACGCGGTAATGGTCGTGCAGCTCCCGATATCCGTCCACAGAGAGGCCCACCAGAAACTGGTTTTCCTTTAAAAAGCGCGCCCATTCCTCATTCAGCGCCATGCCGTTTGTCTGAAGCGCATAACTCACCTGCCGGTCCAGAGGCCGGAACGCGCTTACCATCGCTACGAAATCCCGAAAAAAGTCCAGCCCGGCCACCGTAGGCTCTCCGCCCTGAAACGCAAAACTCACCGTTCCGTGCTCATCCGCTGCTGCAAAAGCTGCTTCGATTAAAGCCCCGGTGGTTTCATGGGACATCACGCCCATGCTCTTCACTTCCCTGTTGTCCGAAACATCCGCATAAAAACAGTAACGGCATCTCAGATTACACAGGCTGGAGGCGGGTTTGATCAAAAGACTGACGTTCTTCACCGCGCATTCTCGCTCCTCTCTTATCGTGCGAACTCAAAACACCCCGGAAACCAGTATAGCAAATCGCTGTTTCATACACAACAAGAACGGTCTCATCATACATTTTCCGAGTTATCCGCCTGAGAAAATCAATTTTGCATTTTGACTTGCTGCTCCTGAATCAGAGGATAGCGCACCAACCCCGTACTGGCCAGGGCTTCATGGTGCATATCCACAGCAGTGATCTGACGGTTTTCATAAGTCGTATAATAATAAATGCCTTTGCTTGCATTGCAGCAGGAAGTATAAAGCGTTATTTCATATTTTCCATCTCCCACATCGCAGCAGCCGCGCTGCTGCTCGACCGAGCCGAGGATGTGGAAAAACTGGCTGACGCTCTCCTTTTCCGTACAGCCGGAAACGGAATTCATCCTAGTGAAAGCGGCCCGGACAAAACGGGACTGAGAGGATAAATCGCCCGGCAGCCCCAGCCCGCCCAGCCCGCGGCTGTATGCGGATAACGGCAATTCGGAAGAAAATAAATTTTCCGGTGTTTTCGGAGACAGACGCATATAATTGTTAAGCCCAAACATTTGCTGTTCAAAGGGAGGGTTGTTGGTGAGGACGCCAACCGGATTTTCATAAATCCTGAACCCCTCCCGAACCGATTCGACCGTAATGGCCCCTTCCCGGTCGGCAATCAGCCAATGAAGCTGCGCTGCCGGCATCTGCTCATTGAACGGAAGTCCCACAAGATTGGCTTTTGCAAGGAGCGCGCAGGCCTCCTTCACAGTGGCGCACTGCCCCAGGACCCAAGGAATAAACTCGAATACAGCGATATTATCCTTTCCCTTCGCCGGAGACGCCGCATAACAAGCATTCCCCACGAAGTTCAGCCCTGCCATGCCCAGCCCTTTTTCGTTGACCGCGTCGTAATATAGCGGATACTCCTGTGCAACACAAGCCATACCGATAACAGCAAAATGGTGCGGCATCCCCGCCATATACCGAAAAGAAAACGGTTCGTTGCGGGGCGTTATTACGACTTCTTCCCCATACGAAAATTCGTAATCTAATGTGCGTCCAAAATAAAAATCCTTCGTTTTATAGGTCGCTGCTGTACACATGTGTTATCCTCCCGCTGCAAAAGTTGGATTTTTCCACGATAACTGCCATACCTCAAACCCGTTCGCGCTTCAAGGGCCCATTTTGGGGTGTTTTCAAAAACTTTCCGTTTCCAGCGCCGCATTTCTGCCGAAAACTCTGCTGCTTTTGAGGCCCCAAATTCTTTACCTTTATATTTTACAATATCTGTCCCATTTTTGCACGCGGACGATAAATATTTTTTCCTATGCCATTTTTAATTCATCTGCTTTCCCTCGCTCAGATTATGCGGAAAGCCCATCTCCTGCGACAGCAATTCTTTGGCTTTTGCCGCGTCTCTATTTTTAAGGCAAAATGACTATCCCCGGCGAGTGGTTTTCGACATACAAAAACAGCCCCAGCTGCGGTAGCTGGGGCCTGTTTTCTATGCAATTTTCACCCTATACTCAACGTCAATGCGATAATGTTAATTGAACAAAGCGTTCTGCTTTAAAACACATTGAATCCATCATGCCCTCTAAGAACGGGGCGAAAAAATTTAGCGTTCCAATATTTTCATAAATTCAGAAAAATCACGCATGGTTAGCCCAGTATGCCAGGAAGAATCCTCTTGCTTTTTTGCTCCGTACCACACTTTCAACATTCCGTCGTCAATCAGCATAGAGGACCGGTAAATGCAGAAATCATCCCAGCCGCCTTCCGTTGACGGCTTTAAAATTGGCCGGCTAAAAGTTTCCCACTGTTTTCCTGTCCGATTCACTGCGAAAAACAAATTGCAGTGGTCGCAGTCAGTGCCATTCGGATAAGCCGGATAAACTGCATAGTAAGCTCCGCTTGATGTGTCGTAATGTACATCGATGTGCCATATTTGATATCCAGGTTGTACAAAATCCGTACAGGTGACTGCGCCCGACCATTTGATTCCATCCGCAGATGTACGATATTTTACCTGGTTATTCTGGCTGTTCCATCCCGCATTCCCCGTATCCACATACCACATCATATAAGTGCCATCTGGCAGAATCTCAATAGATGGCGATAGAATGCTGTATTTCCTTACCAGATCCTGCATTACGACCTGCGGCTCGCTCCAGTGTACACCGTCACGGGAACTCATCATTTTTACCCTTGAGCTGATGATATCATCTGCCTCTACGTAGTACATCCGCAATTCATCCGAGGCTGGAACATATACAAGATCCACGTCACAATTGTGGCCCGGACTTGGCGTGCCGGCCAAAGGATTCGAAACCCCTTCTGGCACAATCCAATTTTCTCCATCGTTTGACGCAACAATCGATGGGTTTTCGTAGCTTCCATCATTGAAGGGATACGGTGTCATTGCCATCCAATACAGATAACCATTCCAAGGCTGTTCAAATTTCACCACCGAGGGATGTGTAGGCTGGTTGGTGCCGTCATAAGTAGGAATTGATTGAGGCGCTATGGCATTTGCCAACGGCTGATATGGAGCAAAATCTTGCACCGCTGTAAGTTCTACATCGTCGAAATAGCCTGCACCGGAACCACTATTCTGTCGATATCCATATATAGTTGCTGTTTGCGCATTGGGCCCGGTTGTGAAAATAACAGTCAGCTGCTGATAGTCGGCTGAAAGCGTAGCCGAAAACGTTTCCTGCCCACCGTAATTTTTTACGCCCAGCGTCATAACGGAACTGCCTTCAGATTTTGCCCACCCTGTTAAAACATATTTCGTATCCGGAGATACCGTAACAACTTGCTCATAACTGCTGTTTTTGGCTACTTTAGCACAATAGTTTCCGCTATGCGGAGCAGCGCTGTCAACAACGGCGTTATTGAACAAATTCCATCCGGTGCTGTCGCCGGTCTCAAAACCTCCGTTTACAAGCAAATCGGTTTCTTCGGCAGCAGCAGCCGGCAGCAAACTGCTGCACAGCAGTGCAATTATAACCAGGCAAGCGGCCAATCTTTTTTTCATATTCATCCACTTTCCTTTTCAAAAATTCCAATTCGGTCTCCCACTTCAATTTCATAAACTTCTCCCGTGCTGTCGTATCTTTCCCCGCACTCAGAGCACCAGGAACCCTTTGGGAAGTAAACGGTACGCCGCGTTGCCCCTTTTTCCAGGATTGGCGCAACCAACAGCTTGTCGCCAACCATGAACTGATCTGTCACTCTCGCACAGGCTGACTCCGTGAAATTATACGCCATTGGGCGTAAAACCGGTTCGCCTGTGTTTCTGCATAGTGCCAAAGCTTGGCGGAGCAACGGCATATAGCGGCTGCGCAGGGCCACGGCCTGTTTGATCTTTGCGTAATCTTGGGCTGATAGAATGCGCCAGGGCGCAACCGAAAACTGCATCACTGGCATCAGACAGGCAATTTGCGCCCAACGCACCATCAACTCATGATCCAGCACTTTCCGACCATAAAAATTGTGGTACTCTCCACCGCCGATCATGTCCGGGCATAAAAACGGGTGTCCTGTTAGACTTTGTATAATGGCATTCGGAATCAACGCCGCAAGCCCGGTGTTTCCCCAGCTATGCTCCTTGTCACTGAGCCTCTGCATCAGCGACCAACCGCCGGCCCCATTCGTTACGCGGAATTCGTTCAGTGGGTATCTCTCACCAAAGGCAGCCCAAGCCTTACTGTGCGTATCTCCCGCGACAACACTGTCCGCCGGATAGTAAACGCTGTCCCCCGCATCGAACTTAAAGCCGTCCACTCCCATTGCTTGAAGGCCATCCAGCTGTCTCTTCAGCCAACTGCAGGCTGCGGGCTGCGTCATATCCAATACTGCGGACCATCCATTCCACCAATGAGAAATATACGACTTGCCGTCCCTGTCCGTCACCAGAAGTCCCGCCTGCTCTAATTCACGATATTCCTGCGTGTCCGGCGTGATAAAAGGGCATATCCATAACATGACTGTAAAGCCCAAACGGTGCAGCTCCGACAACATCCCTTCCGGATCGCAAAACTTCTCCCGTGAAAAGTGCCAACGCCCATAGGAATCGCTCCACCCATCATCGATCATCAGAACCCCGGGAGGCAATCCGTTCTCCAGCACCGCACGGGCATACTGCAGCACTCCCTCCTGCGTCTGGTGAAATGTCAGTTCTATCCAGGTATTATAAACCGGGCTGCTGAACAGACGCTCATCGAGCCGGATCTCGTGTAAGGGAAAGCAATGTTCCATCGCACCGAGATATGCTTGACGCAACCCGCCTGTACTTTGTCCTAAAATCGTCCCATCGGTACACTGAATGCGCCCCTTTCGAAACAATATACGCATACCATCCGGGTTCCACACCCAACGCCCTGCCGTTGAGAGCAGCAACGGCATCATCTGGTTTGGCGTTTGATTCCGAGTCAGATCCAGTTCTCGCTCGCTGGCCTGCGTATAAGGCTGGTTGATTCCATCCATCACGGCGCCGCCGTAGAACGCCTCGCCGGGTAAAATATCAAATTCCATACCAATTCTCCACTGTTATGATTGACGGTTATACACTTCCAGTTCACTGATTGCAAAGTGCTTCCATTTGAGGTTCGCATCATGCACTTTCATACGCAAAAATCTTACCTCCTGCACCTGTTCAAATGAAAATGTTTGATTTTCCAACGTGGTGTCTGCATATTCCCAAGCAAGAACCGTAGGCGGAACGATTTCCTGCCAGACCTGGCCGTCCTGCGAGACTTGGAAGGATACCTTTGTAGGGGCTTGATTTTGCGCATACCAGCAATGCATTTGGATTTGATCAAAAGATACAGGCTCGGGCCAGCTCAGAACAATATCGGTTGGCAACGTAATCCGATCTGCGCTCTGCGCCGCTTCAGAATGATCGCCGTCCGTCAAAAGGCCACCATTTTCACTGTTCCATTCCGATGTGCTTTCAGTGGCAATATTGGCATTGAGCGGGCTTGCTGAGGAATCTTTCACAAGAATCTCATTAATCGCGTAGTGGTTCCACTGCAGATTGGCGCTGTTGACCTTGATTCGCAGCGATTTTCCCTGCGCCGCCGGAAAATGAAGGATCTGGTTCTCTACATGCCAATCATTTCCGTTCCAATTTACATCGCCGGAAGCTGCCACCGGTACCCATCCTGTCTCACCGTCGGCGGATACTTCCAGCTCCCAGTTGGTTGGCGCTTGGCCTTTACCGTAGGCGGCTTTCATGATAAAGGTATCAAAGGTTTGCGTTTCTTCCCAATCCAGATACAAATACTGCGGGAAATTCGGGGCTTCGTTGCTCTGCATCGCCGAGTAAGCATCGTTATCAATCATATTGCTGGGCGGGTTCTCCCAGTTCCAATCCTGTGCCGCACCTGCTACCGCATAGGGCGCTAAATTTTCCCCCGCCGCGGGTGCTCTGTTGTCTGCAGCATCCCGCGCCAGCATTTCATCGGTTTTGTAAACCCGGAAATAATCGATTTCAAATCGTTTTGGGTATTCGCTGTTATAATCCGGCGTACCGCTCCACAGCGGCGAATCATTCTCATAGATTCCCAAAAAGGTCGTCATTTTGTAGTCTGGAGATTGTGATGTCTCCTTGACAAGCTGGCCGTCAAAATAAAACTTCATCCCACTTGGCTGCCATTCAAATCCATACACATGGAAATCCTGTGATACATCGCATGCAGGGTAGTAATCCAGGCTTTGTTCCTTGCAGCCGCCGTCTGTCCATGGATGCACGGAAACGCGAACACGGCTTTTATCCGCTTTGACATCCGGCCCGCAAATCTCAAAAACATCAATTTCAGCCGTTTCATCCGCTCGGGCTTCTGTTCCGATCATCCACCAGGCACTATGCAGCCCACCATCATGAGGGACGCGAGCCCTCAATTCAAAGTAGCCGTACTTTGTTTCAAAATTTGTGATCGCCCGGTGGTGATCGGTAATCGTGCAGGTATCCCAGAAGTTGTGCATTCCATCGCGCATGCCGGTCTGGATGCTTGAAATTTTCTGCACATCGTCAAATGCCCACCAAGGCCCCTGCGTCTCCTTATCGATTCGTAAAGATAAAATCCCATCCGCTACATCGTAATGGGCGAGGCTCTGTTCCAGAGTCGTCCAGTGGGGCATGTATGAATCGGAAAACTTTGCGGGATTCAAAACCGCGTCGTTGAATTCCTCCTGGAAGACTAAAGTCCACCCTGGCCTTTCAATCGGCTCCGTACCGGTGTCATTGCAATATGCGGTCGGTGCGGCGGAAACCGCCACTGCTCCTGCCAGTATTACCGCTCCGATCCCTTTTCTTAAGTGCATATAAATCCACTTCCTTTCCTCGCTGCTTACAATTCTACGATTCTTCTCTCAACGCGGGAGCGTTCTGCGGCAAAACAAATCAGATGACTTTGCAGAGAAACTCTGGCAGATGAGAGGTTTCCATCGCCGCCGCTTTGTACGGCACGTACAAAGTCTCGCATCAGATAATAGTCCCCGCCACCATGTCCATAATTGTTGGTTTGCGGCGGTGTTTCCAAGGTGATTTCCCGCGGGCCGCTCTCCCCGAAGCGATGCAGGGAAACCGTGTTTGCGTTCATGTCCGCCGTGATCTGTCCCTTCGTACCGCAGACCTTCAGCTGACGGGCCATATCCGTGGTAAACGCTGTCATCGTGAAGCTGGCCACTGCTCCGTTATCAAATTCCAGGTTCACCACCTGGCGGTCTACAACATCGTTGTCGCAATGATAGACACAGCGGCCATAAGGCCCCTCGCGCAGAGCTTTTAACCGGCCCTCACGGCTCAAATCGGTGGTAAGCATATCGGCGGGCCATCCTACATTGTCCGTAAGATAAATTTTTCCGGCATCATACGGACACACAACGCTGTGAGGGCACCCGTCAGTGCAACGCAGCGGCGCATCCTGCGGTGCGTGCGCCGCGTCAAAATGGTGCAGGCTGCCAAAGCTGGATACCCGGGTGCAGCGCTGTCCGCTGAGCCACAGCAGAATGTCCATATCATGGCAGCTTTTTTGCAGGATCATCGGGCTGGTTTGTTCACTGCAGCGCCAGTTGCCCCGCACAAAGCTGTGGGCATGGTGCCAGTAGCCCACATTCTCAACTTGCGACAAGGACGCAACTTCCCCCACCTGCCCATCATCGATCAATTGCTTGATGGTTCGGTAAAACGGCGTATAGCGCAGCACATGGCACACGCTCAGCACACGCTGTGTCTCCTCGGCTGCCGCCGCAATGGCCCGGCATTCTGTTTCGCTGTTGCTCATGGGCTTTTCCAGCAGCACATGATACCCCTGCTTCAGCGCAGCCAGCGTGGGTTCCGTATGCATATCATCCAGCGTACATATAAGCGCGGCATCTGCCATCTGCGGGCGCGCCAGCAGGTCTTCCCAGTTGCTGAACGCCCTGTCAGCGGGGATACCGTAAGCGCGGCACATCAAAGCGCGCCGGTCCGCCTTTGGTTCCGCCACGGCCATGATCCTAAGTTCTTCGGGATGCTCCTGCGCATAACGGGCATAAATCTGCCCGCGCGCGCCTGCGCCAATGAGGATCGCCGTCACCTGGTTCATGCTTTTCCTCCTTCTTCCAGCAGATGCAACAATTCTTCATAAACAGCCTCAAACACGGCCGGGTCATCGTTATAGTTCTGGTTGTCATGAAATACCCGCGCTACCAATGCGTCATGGGCAGCCTCATCCCTGCAGCGCAGCAGCGCCAGAAGCGCTGCATCCTCGGCGCCGCGTCTGGCGGCCTCCATCCGCATACCCGGCCACGGACCATCCGTTCCCGGATAGACAAGGAAAGAATCGCCACAGGGAAAATTCGTACCGATCCCTGTATGGTTGGGGCAGCTTGTGCCGGCAAACGGGTCCATCCCGGCGGGGAATTGGTTGAAACCCCAATGCAGAAAACCACCCAGCCGATTGGCCGCACAGCCCCAAAACAGCAGCCGTCCTTTCAACAACGCAAAATCCAGAAAACGGTTGAGCCAATTGCCCTCCGGCCCACAGCATACATACGCCCACACCGACTCTCCCAAAGCTGTCAGCGCATCAAAATCTGCCTGCCGCGCCTCATAGCCCGGCGTGCCAGGCACCCAAATATCCACACCACCGCGAAATTCCGGCGAAGCGACGGCTTCGATGACACGCACATTGGGCAGGTATTTACGCAGAATGCCCGCTGCGAGATAATACTGACGCTTTCGGGCGAGAAGCGAGGCTTCGTTTTTAAAATGGATGTCTGGCTCGTCATGGATGTGGAACACCACTTTGTCCCGCCAGCCATATTTGCGCAGAAATTCCGCCAGCGCCTGTACAAAGCGCACTGTGACCGCATAGCCTTCCGGCGTATCAATGGGCAGTTCCGGCGCCATGGCGCACTTAAAGCTGTCGGTGTACATATCGGGCATCCCGTCCGGAAGGAATCCACGGCTCAGCAGAGCGCCCAGTTCCATCTGCTGCATCCCCTCCTCGAAAAACAACCGAATCAGAGGGCGCAGATATTCAAAATCAAATGTATAGGGGGAACGGCTTGCAACACAGGCTTCGTCCAGTTCGATATAGAACATCGTTTGATGGATGCGCCGCATGGCGCGGGCGTAGCGGCGTACCATTTCATAAAAAGCCGGCGTGTCCTTCTGCAAGCCATGGCAGCGGCTGATCGCATCAAGGCTGAACCAGTTTGTCACGGGGAAAGTATCCTGCGGAATCTCTGTGTCATATACCCGTATATCCAGCCGGCAGCAATAGCTTCCCATCCGAAGCATCGCCGTATATGCACCGGCCGCAAGCCCGGAACGGGGGCACAGGCACAGATACAATGCTGCGCGCCCATTCTGCGCTTCAATCACACCGTCCCGGGCCGGTTTGAGGCAGTCGTATACTGCAAAAGGCGCCAGCCGGGTCGTGTAAAGCGGCTTACAGGCCGGACGTCGTTCCAGAACCATCGCGCCGCCCTGTTCGCTGCCGTCCCCGGTGTTGTACTCCACAGGTACAGCTTTCATACAAAAGAATTCCGGCACAAACGCATCGCTCTCGAGGGACGCGTCCAATTGGCCGGCATCTGTTTCGAGCAAAAGCTGCACGCCCGGCCGGCCGTTGCGCGGCATTGCGAGCCGCAGCCTTTGGGGAAGCTGCCCCACCGGCATATCGGGATAGAAAAATTCTTCCCGCCCGCTGAGTGCCCCCCGGTGAATGCGCTGTTCCATGGTCCTCCTCCTAAAAAGCGCGGGCCGAGCCGTGAGAAGCCCGCCCGCGCCGTGTATACGGTGTGTTTTGTTTTTTATTCTGCCTTGATACCAAGCTCCGCAGCCTTCGCATTGGCCTCATCCAGCATATCCGAAAGGCCCTTGGTCTCATAATTGGCCAGCAGGTCATCGACCATCTTTTCCACAGGGTCGCTTCCCATCATGATCTGCAGCAGATCATCGTTCGTATTGTAAACAAACGCATCCTTCAACGGTGTCGAAAGGAAGAGCACGCTGTCATAGTAAGCGGGCAGCGTACCGTTTTGCACGGCGTCTTCATGACGTGCGGTGTTCAGCGCGCGATACTCTTCGGAAATCGTGGAGGGATACTCGCTGTCCCAGTATTCGGGATTCCACATGGCCAAATCGGCAATGTTGCTGTTCACATTTTTAAATGTATATTTCTCCATCAGGTCTACGCCGTCTTTCATAACGACTTCGCCGTCCACGACATCGTAGTCCTCTCCCTCGATGCCGCAATACACAAGGCGCTGGCCTTCTTCCGAATAGAGAAAATCAAACAACCGGCAGATCGCCGCCATCTTTTCATCATCCACCTGTGCAGAGATGTAGCTTTCAGACCAGGCTTCCGTATCAACGAAGTAATAGCTGTTTCCATCTTCCGAAGGATATAGTTTGGCAATGCGGTTATCCTCCAGGAAGCGGCCTTCACCGTACAAAGCATCATAATCCTTACCGATCTGGGATTCCAATCCGGCAGGGCCGGACCATGCGAATACCATGGCAGCACTTTGGCCCTGGAGATATTTTTCCTTGCTGGTCTCCAGCTTTGCCAGAGCAATATCCTTTTCGATCACGCCATCGGTATACATATCGCGGGCAAACTGCATGGCGCTCACCAATGCGTCGCGGTCTGCAAAATAGCTGGGCACGAACCGGCCTTCTTCATCGGCCACCCACTTTTTGTCGATGATCCCCGCATAGGGATACACAAAACCGCCGATCAGCTCGGGCAATGCCTGCGTCATACCGGAAATATTCTTGCCTTCCGGGTCCGCCTCGATGATCGCCTTGATCATATCGCAGAATTCCTCATAAGTCTCGGGTTCTTTGGTAATGCCGGCTGCCTGTGCCAGATCCCAACGGTACACTACGTTCCGATCCAGCACACTGTAAGTAATATCGCCATAGGTGGTGCGCGGAATCATGTACAGCTTGCCATCCCGGGCCGCGGCCTGCGCACGCTCCATCTGCATGTGCTCGGCCAGGTTTGGATAAGCCGACAAGTCCTCCGGCAGGGCACGGATCACGCCCTGCTCGATCCAGTTCCCATAGAATGACTGTGCCACAAAATCGCCCGCGAAGACATCCGGCAGCTGTCCGTTGGTCGCCCACAACTGAATCTTCTGACTCGAGTCATCCCAAGTGACATTTTGCGGTACCAGGCGCACGCCGGTTTCTTCTTCGATCCTTTTTAAAATGGGATCATTGGGGTCCGCCAGTCCATCGTCTGCGCCCCAAATCGCCACGCTTACTTCAACCAGGGCGCTCTCTTGCTGCGAGGAAGAAACGGCGCCAGTGCCGCTGGCGGGAGCGCTGCCGGATGCCGGAGCTCCGCATCCGGCAAACAGACCGGCCGCCATAAGTGTACTCAGTGCCAATGCTGCGAATCGTTTTGCTTTTTTCATGTTCAACTCTCCTTTTTTCAATCTTCTATCACAAGGATCGATCCCTATTCCTTAACGGAACCGATCATGACGCCCTTGACAAAATATTTTTGCAGGAAGGGATACAGACACAAAATTGGCAGCATGGTGATGACGATTGCCGCCATCTGCACGGATTGGACAAATACCTTATCACCCGATAGCATGGACTGTGCCTGACTTCCCAACTGTGTATTGAAGCTGACGAGAATATCGCGCAGATAAATCTGCAGCGGCTTAATGTTCTTGTCATTGATGTACAGAAACGCTTCCCACCATCCGTTCCACCGCTCGACCGCATAAAACAGCGCAAAAGTAGCCATAAACGGCTTAGAGATGGGCACAAAAATCCGTGTGAGCACCACAAATTCATTTGCGCCGTCGATACGGGCCGCCTCTTCCAGGCTGGGCGGCAGGCTCGCAAAATAGTTTTTCATAATGATCAGATAATAGGTGCTGATCATTGTCGGCAGGATCATACTCCAAATCGTGTTATCCAACTGGAGGTCGCAAATAACCAGATAGGTTGGGATCAAGCCGCCGGAAAACAACATGGTGAATAAAATCGCACTGAGAAAAACTTTGCGGCCGATCAGGCGCTTGCGGCTTAAAACATACGCGGCAACCACAGAAAACACCATGTTCAGTGTGGTGCCGAACACTGTCACCAGAAGCGTAGTCCCCAACGATTTGAAAAAGTATACATCCTTGATGATGGCCTTGTAGCCTGTGAGGTCAAACACATGGGGAAACAAGTATGGGGAATACTTTACACTTGTTACAGTATTGGAGAATGAGACGATGAGTACATTGTAAAAAGGATACAGTGTCAGCAGCGCCAAAACACCGAAAAAAAGGTACAGGCATACCTCAAAGGCGGTGATCTGCTGCTTTTTTTTCAGTTTCATTGCCCTTCCCCCCTTAAAACAGCCCATCTTCGCCAAGCTTTGTCGTCACCTTGTTCGCCGTCCAAATCATCACAACGCCGATGACAGACTTTAAAAGCCCAATGGCCGTGGTATAGCCAAAATTTGTTCCGGTCATGAACGACTGGCGGTAGACATAGGTATCAATGATATCCGCAACGGGATAGACCGGCGCTGAGTACAGATTGAATATCTGGTCAAAAGAGGCGCCGCTCATAATTCCGCCCACCTGCAAAATCAGCATGATACAAACTGTGCTGCGAATGCCGGGCCATGTGATGTGCAGCATTTTTTGCAGCCGGTTCGCGCCATCGATGCTGGCCGCCTCATACAACTGGGGGTCGATCGCAGTAAGGGCCGCCATATAGATGATGGCGTCCCATCCAAACTCCTTCCAGATATTTGAGATCCAGATAAACGGGCGAAAGGCGGAAAGAGACATCAGCGGCGCTATTTGTTCGAATCCCATCTGGCCAAGCAATTGATTGATGATACCATTGGAAGCGAACATATTGATAAGGATTCCCGACAACACGACCCAGGAGATGAAATGCGGAAACGTAAACACTGTCTGGAAAAACTTTTTAACGCGAGGATGACGGATCTCATTGAGCAGGATCGCCACGATAATCGGGATTGGGAAGTGAAACAAAAGCTTGCCGAAGCTGAAAATCAGCGTATTGGAAAAAGCACGCCAGAATTCAGCGTCCTGGAACATCGTTTTAAAATGCAGCAGCCCCACCCAGGGACTGTGCCACAGGCCCATATCATAACGGTAATTGCGAAACGCCAGCGTAATGCCTCCCATTGGCAGATAACAAAAAATAATATACCACAGGAGGACTGGCAGCAGCAGCGCATACAGCATCCAGTCATTTTTCAGCTGCTTGCGAACCATTCGCCGCCTGGAGGCGCTCATCCCTGTCCGTTCTTTCATAAACCAATACCCCCTTCATTCCCCTGGACTGTCCGTTTCTCTGTTGTCTTTATTATACCGTCCCTGATTGGCCTTTCGGTATGGAGGCAGCGCATGAATTCTGTTCTTTAAAATGGAAAACACTCAATAATTTATGTAAAAAGCCTGGTTTTCCCTCAAAATATGGAATTTTTTTAGAATTTTATACCTGTGCTTTCACTATACCGGGCTTTCTCCATATCCATCCCGCTCTATCAGTGATATACTAAGGACAGGGCAATCGGAAGGAGTGCTGCCCATGCCGTCATTCTTTAAAAAAAGAATTATGAAACAGTTTCGCTTGGTGCTCTGCTGCCTGCTCATCATGGGAATCGTTTTGTCACTGCTGTGTTACACAGCGATTGAGCGGCTGATGACCAAAAATTCAACCGCGTATGCCCAGAGTACCGCGCAAAAGTTTAACGTTGAGGTAAAATACTTATTTGACCGCGCAGACGCACTGTTCAGCAGCCTGCTGTTCAACGAAAACATTGAACAGATTATGCACACACCTTTTTCAGCAAAAACCCCTTCCTACCTCAATGCACTGCACACCCAATTTTCGTCATACCGCCTCATGAACGCGGAACTCGCGGAAATCGCCCTTGTAACTCCGGAGATGTCCTGGTCCAACTACTTTGATGCGGCCACACTGCGTGCGTTCAGCGAGGAAATGCGCAACATCCGCGGCACCACGTGCTTTGGACTGCAGCAATCCCCTCTTACAGCACGTGCAGGCAGCAAGGAACAGCGGCTGGTTTTTGGCCACAATGTTTATGGTATGTTTGACGATGCTTTGTATGGTCAGTATTTAGGCAGTATCATTTTATCACTGGATCTCTCCAAGGCCTCGATCCAACTGCCCTTGTCTGAGCGGTCCGCAACCTGCTTTGTCCTGCTGGATCAGAATGGCACGGCATTTCCGTTTAACTGCAGCGATGAGCAGTACCACCAGATCCAGGAACAGGGGCTTGCCGCCGGCCATGGGAGCTGGCCCATGGGCGCTTGTCAAACTGAGGATTATTTAATTTATAATACGCCCTTAAACGATACCGGGCTTTTTATGGTCAGCGCCATGGACAGGCACGCGCTCAGCAAGGAAGGATTGCCCACGATTGCCATCCTCATTGTTATAACGACCGCCGCCTTGATCGTGGTCGTATTGTTGATGAGCTTGATACTGCAAAGTGTGGTAAGGCCCTTAAGTCAATTGTCAGCATATATCGACCGCATCCGACTCACACCCCCGGGGGCTGATGCGGAGCCTCTGGAGCTGCAGGGGTGTGAAGAGATCACCCGCCTCAGCAGCTCCTTTAATACGATGCTTCGTGAGCAGGCCCGCTTGTCCCGTGAACTGCAACAGGCCACCGTCAATTTGTACGAAATGCAGCTGGGCCGCAAGCAGGCGGAGCTGGAATACCTGCGCAGCCAAATCAATCCGCATTTTCTTTACAATACGTTGGAGGCGATCCAGGGAATCGCGCTGGAACATGGTGTTCCCGAAATTGCGGATGCTGCGGGTGCGTTGGGCAAATTATTCAGACACAACATCCAGGGCAGCGATATGATTCCATTGAGCAAAGAGCTGGAAATCACCCAGGCCTACCTCACCATCCAAAAGCTGCGGTTCGCCGATAAATTGAATGTGTTGATCAGCATTCGTGAAAACACTCGCGGCATTCCAGTGATGAAACTGCTGCTTCAGCCGCTGGTGGAAAACGCTGTTTATCACGGTTTAGAGCCGAAGACCGGCCCCGGCACGCTGTTTATCGGTGCGAGGCTGGAAAAGGGGGATCTGCTCATCAGCATTTATGACGATGGCGTGGGGATGCCATCTGGCCATCTGGCTGCATTGCAGGAAGAATTGGACCGCCCCGCCGCAAGCGGCAGGGCGGAAACCGCGCATATCGGTCTGCTGAATGTCCAGCACCGCATCCGGCTGCGCTACGGCACGCCATACGGCTTGACGCTGCATAGCACGCCGGGTAGCGGCACCCGGGTAACTGTCCGCATACCTGCGCAGATACAGGAAGAGGAGGAGGAGTTATGCTGAACGTTTTGCTCGCGGATGACGAATCCCGCACGCTGCATCATTTGATGACAGGTGTGCCCTGGTTTCAATTGGGGATGGAAGTCTGCTGCACTGCCTCCAACGGCAGCGAAGCTCTTGCCTTTATTGAATCGCATCCCGTAGATATTTTGATCACAGATATCCGCATGCCCGGCATGGACGGGCTGGAGTTGTGTCAGCGTGTGCGTGAACGGTACCACGATATGTCGATCATCTTATTGACAGGCTATGCGGACTTTGAATACGCACGACGCGGCATTGAGCTTCAAGTGACGGACTACTGCTTAAAGCCAATTGATACAGAGCAGCTGACCGCCACATTGCGCCGTGCTGTACGCCAGGGGTACGGGCGCTCCTCCTCACGTTCAGACGCGCTGCTGGATCTCATCGAGGAAGGCAACTCTCAAGAAATTATGCGGACATTTTCTGATTTGGGAATCAAAGGCGACAGTGTTTACATCGCCGGCTCCCTTGGCGTTCACAATATTGAACAGGCGATAGGCGCTCAGTTTTCCTGTAAAGTGGGCAGACACAAATACCTGTACTTTTCCGGACATCCGTTTCATACGCAGGAAGCCGCGCACATCATTGCTTTTTCCAAAAAACGCAGCGGTATCGGTCTTTTTCCCACCTCAGTGCCCTATGAACAGACTGCCCGCGCTATCAGCGACGTGCTCGTGATGACATTTCAATATTTTATCAACGGCACATCAACGCTGTGTGAACGCCTGGTAGATGGGCCTCTGACTCAAGAACTTTTTCGTCAGCTCCCCAAAAAGGGAAAAGAGCCAGGCCAGCTCAAAGCCTGGCTGCACAACCTCTCGCAAGCCAACTGCTCGTTGCTTTTCAATATCCGCACCGCATTTCGATTTGTGAACCAGGTGCTTCTTTCTCCTGCCATGCAAAACAGCGGAGAAGGCTGTTTTGACAGCTTTGAGCAGATGGCTGCGGACTATTCCTGCCTGTCGAATCTGCTGGAAGAACTCAGCGCCGCTGTGTACACACAGGAGCCGCGTCCGGCTCACCCGTTTGAGGGCTCCGACAGCTTCTTATCCATTATGAGTTATCTCAATACACACTACGACCAAACCGTCTCGCTGAAACGTGTCTCGGAGGAACTGCACCTCAATGCATCCTACATCAGTCAGCTGATAAAAAGCGAAACCGGTTTAAACTATACTCAATATATCACTGAATTGCGCATCGAAAAAGCCAAGGAGCTATTGACAAACACAAAGCTTTCCCTGGCCGAAATCAGCGAAGCGGTGGGCTTCAATGACTATTTTTATTTCATCAAGAAGTTCAAACGGGAGGTAGGCGTGACGCCCGGCAAATTTTTGCAGTATGAAAAGGGAACGGGCGATATGCCCGACCGGGAAAGGGAGTGATGAGCATGACCGCAAAGGAATTAGCCGCCCGGCTCTCTCTGCCGGGATCGCTGCAACAGCAGGTTTTTTCCATACCGATTTCCCCTGCGCAGGAACAGGAATGGAACGAGCTGTTTCTTCGCGATCAAGAAGCCTTTGAATTGCGTCTGCACCGTCATCCTACACCGGAACTCCTGGCTCTGGCACTTTATCTGCGCTGGGCCGTTGCGACCTATCGCCGCTATCTCACCCTTGGAATCCCAGAAGCTGTTTTTTGGGATACATTTCAAGATTTTGCGCTCTGGAGCGAAGAATGCACGCGTGTCACTGGCCAACCCGGATTGATTGAATGGGGCTGGAACGCTCTGCTGCTGCATATGGAGGTCTTCCGGCTGGGGCGTTTGGAATATCAACCGCGCACACTTCAACAGGATATCGTGTTCGGAGAAGTCTCCCTGGCCGCAGGCACACCAATATTGGAAGTACATATTCCCGCGGGCGCGCCGTTTTGCCAGCGTGAATTGTCAGCCTCTCTATGTTCAGCCGGGCCTTTTTTTGAGCGCTACTTTCAGCGCAGCTTTTTCTGGTTCCACTGTCATTCCTGGCTGTTATCGCCCGCTCTGCGCAATTTGCTTTCCCCTGCATCGGGAATCCTTCAATTTCAGCGTTTTTTTACCATTTACAGTGAAGATTTTTCATTCCCGCAGGCAGAACAACGCGTTTTCGGGAGTGTACAGGCAGACCCAAAGCAGTACACCGAGCACACCAGCCTGCAGCGGGCCTTAAAAAAACATCTCCTCGCCGGCAACCATGTGGGAACGGGGATGGGCGTCGCTCAACGGGTATCCATTGAAGCCGCCGGAGAAGCGGCGGGAGCTGGTCCATCACACGGGTTCATCCCCTAGCTATTTTTTTATTATACACGAGCCTTCCCAGCAAAACAAAAGAGGACAGGTAGAATAAGATTCGCAAAAACAAAAAGAGACATGGTTTGCAGATCTCCGGTAGAATGAAGTTGCGACACACCATTCGAAAGGAGACAGCAAACCATGCCTGAAAAGATTGTACGGCTTAACGAGAAGTTATTAAGGGGCAGCTCAAGGAACTTATGTGAGGCAGTGTAGAGGAACCACGCAATGAGCTCCGGAGGCCAAAGTGGAGAAACTGACCCAGGCTGCCCGGTACGAGCGAATGAGCAGCACCCAGCGGGGCAACAAGAAGTATATGAACATGAAGCATCTGGAGGCTGCCATTGAGGACGCCTCCATTGCTGGCTGACCTTATTCATGCCAGAACTGCAAACCAAAGTGCGAAGAATTCTTGACACGACCTGCGCTTTCCCTCCTTTGCTCTTTGCATATTATAAAAGTTAAACTTGCAAATTTTTTGCATGTTTAACTTTTTACATTTTATCTTACTGATTTTACTTATTACCGCCAATGTGCCATTGACTTGTGCGAAAAATCAGCAACAAATTTTACTGCGGCTGCTTACCGATGTAGGCAAGGATGCCGCCGTCCACATACAGCACATGGCCGTTGACGAAGTTGGAAGCGTCGCTGGCAAGGAACACCGCCGGGCCCACAAGGTCCTCCGTGGTGCCCCAGCGCGCGGCCGGCGTCTTTGCGATGATGAACTGGTCGAACGGGTGGCGGCTTCCGTCCGCCTGCCGCTCCCGCAGCGGCGCCGTCTGCGGCGTCTCGATGTATCCCGGCCCGATGCCGTTGCACTGGATGTTGTACTCGCCGTACTCGCTGGCGATGTTCTTCGTCAGCATCTTCAGGCCGCCCTTCGCAGCCGCGTACGCGCTCACCGTCTCGCGCCCCAGCTCGCTCATCATGCTGCAGATGTTGATGATCTTTCCGTGTCCCTTTTCGATCATTCCCGGGAGCACCGCCTTGCTCACGATGAACGGCGCGTTCAGGTCCACGTCCACCACCTGCCGGAACTGCGCCGCCGTCATCTCGCACATCGGGATGCGCTTGATGATGCCCGCGTTGTTCACC